>Ga0055584_100000800_pt1 | contig 30104 bp, 25 predicted proteins | sample OSDHelmetaG_FD_58716 | JGI IMG/M metagenome (GOLD analysis project Ga0055584, IMG submission 58716) | Pelagic marine sediment microbial communities from the LTER site Helgoland, North Sea, for post-phytoplankton bloom and carbon turnover... | ecosystem: Environmental > Aquatic > Marine >... | reverse complement strand
CTCCTGTCATTATCCAGACGAGATGTGAAAGACAGTAAAAACTAGTAGAGCGTCATACTGATACCTCTCCGGGCATCAACTCCGGTCATTATCCAGACGAGATGTGAAAGACAGTAAAAACTAGTAGACCGTCATACTGGCGCATGCCAGTATCCAGTAGAACAATATTCGCTGAAGCGGAACTCTATTTAATCTTGGAATCCTTTAATACATTCTGGTCCAACGCCGTTTCAATGGTGTGGGGTTTGCCGCTGGTTATTACCTTAACGGGTGCCGGTCTATATTTCACAATCGCCACACGCTTCCTGCCGTTTCGAGCCTGGCGACATGCTTTAGAAATCATTAGCGGTAAGTATGACAACCCGGATGATCCGGGTGAGATTTCTCACTTTCAGGCTTTGAGTTCTGCTTTGTCGGGTACAGTTGGCATGGGCAATATTGCCGGTGTTGCGGTGGCTGTCGCTATTGGTGGGCCCGGAGCTGTGTTCTGGATGTGGATCTCTGGTCTGGTGGGGATGACGACAAAGTTTTTCACTTGCTCATTGGCCTGTATGTATCGAAAAGAAGATGAAGATGGCGTTGCCCAGGGCGGGCCGATGTATTTCATTGAACTGGGTCTTGGTAAGCGCTTTAAATTCCTCGCAGTGATGTTTGCCGTCTGTGGCATGGTAGGCACTTTGAGCCTGTTTCAAGTGAATCAGTTGTCGAGTTTGCTGTATAAAGACTGGAGCCTGCCGCCTTTACTTACCGGTACCGTATCAATGTTTGTGGTGGCGATGGTTGTGTTGGGTGGTATTACCCGGATTGGACGCACGACAGCCCGTATCGTGCCGTCAATGTGTTTAATTTATTTTCTTGCCTGTATGTATATCGTTTGTTCAAACCTGAGTGAAGTGCCTGCCTTGCTTATGTTGATTATCAAAAGCGGACTAGGTCTTCAAGCCGCAGTGGGTGGCGCTGTAGGCTTGACGCTAAAGGAAGTCATGACTACAGGTATTCAGCGTGCGGCATTTTCTAACGAAGCGGGTATTGGTACTGCGCCGATGGCTCATGGTGCGGCTAAAACCAAAGAGCCTGTACGTGAGGGAATGGTTGCAATGATTGGTCCTTTTGTTGATACCCACATAATTTGCACTTTAACTGCGTTGGTAATTTTGATTTCCGGTGTCTCTACAGAAGGTGGCGGTATTGTGATGACAGCGCAGGCCTTTGAATTGTCTATGCCCGGAATTGGCAAAATTATTTTGACCCTGGTTGTCGTTATGTTTGCAATCTCGACAATGATTTCTTTGTCTTATTACAGTGTCAAATGCGCTCAATATTTATTTGGCAAACGCGTTGGCTCGCATTATGTCTATGTCTATTTACTGACATTGCCAATAGCGGCAGTCTGGAGTGAGGCAGCAGTCCTGAATATTGTCGATACGGCTTATGGTCTGATGGCGATACCCACGATCACGTCGACATTGATTCTGGCGCCGAAAGTATTGGCTGCCCTGAAGGACTACACAGCGAGGATGCAGATTTAGCTCAGAGAAATAGTTGTGTCAGGCGACACTGGTGCCAAATATGTTGACCAGGAAGATGCCAATAATGGCAATCGGTGCGACAATTTTGATCAGAAATCGTAGTGTGTTTAATAGCATAGGGTTATTTTGCCAGCCAAGCTCATCAGCCAGCGATTCTCGCGTAAGCGCCCAGCCCGCAAACAAGGCCATCAATAAACCACCCATTGGAATGACAAGATTTGCGACGAAAAAATCCATCAGGTCAAAAATAGTCTTGCCTTCAAAAAGCGCAAATTCATTAAGTGGGGTGAAGTCCGATAATATGTTAAATGAAAGCAGGGCAGGCAGGCCAAACAGCCAGATTAAAAAACCCATCGCACTGGCAATCTGTGTACGGGTAAAATTTCGTTTCTCTTCCAGGTAAGACACCACGGGTTCGAGCATACCCAGGGCGGAAGTCAGTGCAGCGACAGCCATTAGTACAAAAAACAACGTGCCAAAAATGATCCCGGCAGGCATTTGTCCAAACGCTATCGGTAAGGTTACAAATACCAATCCCGGCCCTTCACCTGCGGTCAGGCCATAACTCAATACCAAAGGAAAGATAATCAGACCCATCATTAATGCGACGCCGGTATCAGCAAATGCAATGACCGCGGTTACGCGAGGAATGGATATGTTTTTCGGCATGTAGGCACCATAGGTGATCAAGGCACCAACGGCGACATTGACCGAAAAGAAGGCCTGACCAACAGCCATTAACACAACATCTGCGGTAACTTTGGAAAAGTCAGGTTTAAACATGAATTTTAGAGCACCACTAAAATCAGCAGTGAAAGCGGTATAGGTGACGAGGACGAGTAATATAAAAAACAGAGCAGGCATCAAATAGGTGATGGCTTTCTCGAGGCCTTTCTTAATACCTCGGGAGACGATGAATACTGTTAGCGAAATAAATAAGGTGTGCCAAAAAATAAGGCGTTGTGGGTTCGCCATTAAAGAAGAAAACTTTTCACTTGATGTTTTCGCATCTACACCGGCAAAGCCACCAGTGAGATTGGCAAAAGCATAGTCGAAGGTCCAGCCAGCAACGACGCTGTAGTACATAAGCCCAACTGTGGGTGCAAGTATGGCCTGCCAACCGACACCGTGCCAGAAGCTGCTGCAGTTTTCTTCCTTGGTGAGTTTCCGCATCGAGCGAATCGGGCTCTCGCCACCGCGACGACCAATGGCAATTTCCGCCATTAACAAGGGCATCGCAATAATCAGAATGCAGGCGCAATAAATAAGTACGAAAGCACCGCCGCCATTGACACCCGTTATATACGGGAAGCGCCAGACATTACCTAGACCAATAGCACTGCCTATAGCCGCGAGTAAAAATGCTCTTCGAGATGACCATTGTTCGTGGGTAAAGTCGGCTGCCATGGTGATATTTCTTTATTTTATGGATTTTTGAACACGACGCTGATGATTATTGAGTAGTTTAGGAGATTAGTAAATCAATATTCAGTCCGTCTTGTATAAATGCCAATTGCTAGCTTGTTTCAATGGTTATAGAGGAGTAAGGTCGAACAATTGGATGACGGAGATACGTATCCTTAGATAATTTGAGTCACCTGGAATCAAGCAGCTTGAATAAAGTATAAATACGTATCAATCCAGTGTCTGCTTTGATCGTATATTTTAGATCTCAAGGGACTTTCAAACTTTTTTCAAAAAATTGCATTGTGCAAACGCACATTGGTTTTACTTTGAAATAACTGAGTTGTTACTTTTTTAACTCATTAATTATCTTTCACCAACCTGTGTCTCGCTTTCAGCTACGTGAGATCTCGTTGTCGTATTTTTACGTAGTACCCATACTTGAACAGGAGCGGAAATATGATTAGCAATACCAAGGCGAGAGTCTCCACTCTCATTAAATCCTTTGGCTTAATTGGCCTGGCGACTTTAGCATCAGCAAATATCGCCGTGGCGCAAGAAGTTGAAGGAGGCACTTTGTTTGGAAACATGCAAACTGTGACTCAGGATATGCTGGATAACGCAGCCGGTGATTCAAATAACTTTCTACATACCAACGGTAACTATGATCAGACCCGGTTTTATCCTGCACAACAGATAAACCTGGAAAATGTTCATAACTTAAAACGTGCCTGGTCTTTCAAAATGGAAGTCGTTGATTCTCTGGAGACTTCTCCCATTATCGTGAATGGCACAATGTTTGTTACCTCATCTTTTAACCACGTTTATGCCCTGGATGCAAAAACAGGTAAAAAGAAGTGGCACTACAAGCATGATATGGGTCCGATAACCACCTATTGTTGCGGTCCAAACAACCGTGGCGTATTCCCATATGAAGGAATGCTGTACATGGGTACGCTGGATGCCAAATTGGTAGCCATTGATGCGAGCACAGGTAAAAAAGTATGGGAAACGGAAATTGCCGATCCTGAACTGGGTTACAGTGAAACCATGGCCCCAACGGTTGTTGATGGCAAAGTGTTAATCGGCACCAATGGTGGTGAATACGGTATTCGTGGTTTTGTGAAAGCCTATGATGCGAAAACCGGAGAATTACTATGGCACTTCCATAGTATTCCTGAAGATTCAAAAGGTGTCTGGGCAGAGAATGATGCAACTGGCTTGTATATGCATCGTGATATAGCAGCAGAAAAAGCGGCTTTGAAGAAAATGGGCGACCCCTACAAAACACTCGGTGGTGGCGTATGGCAAAACATGGCAATAGACCGTGATAATGGCCGTGTGTATTTTGTTGTTGGTAATCCATCGCCAGATTTATATGGCGCAATTCGTCCGGGTGATAATCTCTACACCAACTCACTCGTTGCAATCGATCTTGAAACTGGCGAGAAACAATGTCACTTCCAGTACATTGCGCATGACGTTTGGGATCTTGATGCAGTTAGTCCACCGATACTTGTTCCTGTCAAAGATAACGACGGTACAACAGTAAAGGGTGTATTACATGGTGGTAAGACGGGTTATGTGTATGTTCATCGCGCGTCTGATTGTAGTTTGATTCGTCATTCTGAACCGATGGTAATGCAACGCGATCGTTGGGTTTTGCCGACGAAAGAAGGTGCGAGCATGTTGCCTGGCGCAAATGGTGGCGTTGAATGGTCACCGATGGCGACTGACCCGGAGAAGGGCCTGGCATTTGCAATCAATCTTCATCAACCGATGACATATCATGTTGAAGAAACACCTTATCCCGATGGTAAACTTTGGTTAGGCGGTGCATTCAAAGTAATTCCATCAGAAGAACAATGGGGTAATGTTACTGCGGTTGATTACAACACCGGTAAAATCAAGTGGAAGGTCAAAACTCAGGAACCAATGATTGGTGGAATACTTGCGACTGGTGGTGGACTTGTCTTTACTGGAGAAGGTAATGGTTTGTTCAAGGCATATAATTCATCTACGGGTGAGCTGATGTGGCAAGACCAGACAAAAGCAGGTGTTAACGCGCCTCCTTCTTCTTATAACGTTGAAGGTAACCAATACATCGTTGTTGGATCTGGTGGTAATGCTCAAATGAACTTTAAAAGAGGCAATGAAATTATTGCCTATAAGTTAAAAAAATAATTAACTTCTATGCAGTAGATAATTTACTAATTAGTTGATCAGGATATTGGCCGCCTTTTTTGTTAAAGGCGGCCATTTTTTTTAATTTTTCTTAAGTGAACTTTGAATAGGGTTTCGTGTTCTAAAGCTTATATTCTATGCGGATTTAGTAAATGTATTATTCAAATATAAAAACCCTGATATGGATAACCGTTTTGTTATTCAGTTGTCAGGTATTTTCGGAAGAAGATAAATATGCGAGCGTAAGAGCTAGCTTACAAACTTGTACAGCGTGTCATGGTGAGAACGGTGTTTCAGAAGTCGGTACTTACCCAATATTAGCGGGGCAGGAATTCTATTACGTCTATGTTCAACTGAAGGACTTCAAGTCAGGGCTTAGGCAAAATGAAATCATGTCGCCACTTGTCGCACATTTGGAAAAAAGTGAACTGAAATTGATAGCAGAGTTTTTTTCCAAGCAAGACTGGCCGAAAAATAAGGTCAAGTTGAGTGCAGAAAAAAAGAAAATAGCAAAGAAAGTTATTGACTCAGGTCAGTGTGCTGCGTGTCATCTGGGTTCATTCGAAGGTAACAGCCGAAACCCAAGACTGGCGAATCAACATGTTGAGTATTTGAGAAAAACCATGTTAGATTTTAAAAACAGAACGCGAAAGAACGCCCAGCCGATGAACGCATTGTTCGCCACCTATAGTGAGATAGAAATTGATGCTGTCGCGGAATATCTTGCTGGGTTTAAAAAATAATAGAAACTCATTAAAGGTATTTCTTTCATATGAAAAAACTCATTAAGCTGATTTTTTTAATAGTTTATTTGACGCTACCGTCTATCCAGGCAGATGAATTCCGGGATTTGAATTTCCGTCTCTTTGATGCGGCAAAAGATGGCAACATTACTCTGGTAAAAGAGTTAGTCGGAAAAGGTGCGTCTGTGAAAGCACGCAATCGTTTTGGTAATTCGGCTCTTATTTTTGCTTGTAGAGCCGGGAGCCTGGATCTTGTGCAATACCTGGTAGAGAGTGACTCGGCAGTAAACCTGGTTAATACCAGAGGCGAATCAGCCCTGATGAGTGCTGCAAAAAGTGGTTATCAGGAGATTGCCAGATACTTGTTGGATCAGGGTGCAGAAATAAATCATTTCAGTCTGAAAAAAGTGACTGCGTTGTCAGGCGCAGTTTATGGAGAACACACGAAAACGGTTGAACTGTTACTGGAGCACGGCGCCAGAGTCGATATTGTTGATAATACAGGCAAGAACGCACTGATATATGCAGCTGCAAATGGCAATTCGGAAATCATTAGACTTCTTTTGACGAGAACGGAAAATGTGAATCAACGTTACGCACATGATTTGACAGCACTTATGTGGGCGTCTGGCTACGGAAAAAATGCTGCCGCTAAATTGTTGATTGAAGCTGGTGCTGATGTAAATCTTCAGGACGACCGGGGTCGAAGTGCTTTAATGATGGCAGCTATTGCAGGGCATTCGGGACTAGTAAAAGAGTTGTTAAGTCGTGGTGCTATAAGCACACAAAAAGATAACGAAGGCAAGAGTGTTATTGATTTGGCTAGAGAGGCAAAGAAGGAGAATGTTATTCAGGTGCTATCTGCACAGACTAGTACCTGAATTGGTTAACTAGTCAGAATATCCAATGGTGTTTTATAGGGATGTGCATTATTTGCAGTGCAGCAGAAGAGAGAATCTTAAACAAAATTAATGCCTGGTTTACCGCCTAACATTGCACGATGAATACTGCCCAATTGCGATGCCAGCATACCGGTACCTGACACGCCTGCAGACTGCTCAACTTTTTTTGTTTCAAGCAAACTGCCATCATTACCGAGGGCAGTCACTTCAGCACTCAAGCTTGTTAATTCCGGATCGCTAATCAGTACCGCACGTGTCTTATCCAGCCCCAAGGTACTTAAGCCGCAAGTCACCATGGTGTTTACATTTCGCGGAAACAGTTTAGCGATATCACGTACCGGGCCATCAAACACGACGGTACTTGATGTGATCGAAGCCGGGTCAATATCGGTATTAGAAAAATCCAGAGAGTTCGGGTGTTTTCTAAAAGTAATACTTACTTCCTTCCAGTTGTTGCGACCTTCCTGTAAGCTTTCTACCCCTATCAGCGCGCCATGCGGAATAAAAAGATTAGTGCCGTTTTGAAGAGCGGTGTCTTCCAGTTTATCTGCGAGTTTTTGATCAGCCATAGCAGTAACGGATAGCATCATATAATTTGTTGAAGATAAAAATGCTTCTCCATATTCTGCCGAGATTGTCGGATGAGCCAATTCCAGAATTAAATCAGGGTTACAATCAGCAAAATCGGCTAGGTCATTTAAGACAAGATGTTGAGGAAGGTCTGCAATTTTTTCTGTAGAGCGATTCCAGACAAAAGCGACTTCAAGATCAGAATCGTCGGATTGAATTTGTTCGTAGATAAAGCGGCCGATATAGCCGAAGCCAATAATACCAATTCGTTTCTTGTTCATCTGAGATCCCCTGTAAATGAATCATTATTATGACAGGAAATAAATCAAAGTTTCATCAGATTAGGGTAAGCTCCCCAGTTATACTTTCTGAAATTATTTCACTTATTCTCTATTTTACTTTCCATGACTAGTTTTTCTTCGCCAGCTTTGACTCGAATCCAGTTGATCGATTGCAATATATATTTTCTCTCTACAATCCAGCGTTCTGCCTGATACTTACCAGGGAAATCGAGTAATACGAGTCCTACCAGCAGAGTCAGTATCCCTTGTCCGGGTAGCACCAGCAATAATATCCCTGTAGCAATCAAGATCACACCGAAAGTGTTTTTTATGATAAGTAATGGAATTTGAATTAGAGGATGTCCCGTGGACCAGGCTCTACGAATATTTTTTTGATGAGAGAAATAGTCGGCAGGGATACGTATCAGAATAAGCGGAACGATTATAAGAGTGAGCGTGAAGGTGACAGCAGTTAAAGATAGTAACCACCAGATTATTACTTCATTATTTTGCAGCCAGACAATCATTTCTATGAACCAAAATATTTCCATTTTTAGAATTCAAATTCTGCAACCAGGGGAAGATGATCCGATGCCTGTTGGGCAACTTGAATCCTACCCGGGAAACAATGTAAAAAATTAATTTGACCACGGTAATACATATTATCCAGTTGTCTTACTGGCATGAAAGCAGGGAAAGTGCACGCATTTTTACTTACCGGAGAAAATCCGGCTGGACGCATACAATGTTCATTCAAAGTCCCCCAGACATCGTTAAAATCTCCAGCAACTATCGTCGGAGTAATATGGTGTAAATGCTTGAAAGACTTATTATCCAAAATCTTTCGCAATTGCATAATTCGTTCGAATCCAGCCAGGCCAAGATGAAGGTTAACTAGTATCAGTGTTCTACCCTGAATGTGACATTTTACAAACAGAGCCCGGCGTTTTTTTTTCATCGGTATGGATAAGTCAATATTCTGTACGTCGCTTAAGGGAAATCGGCTCAGGATTGCGTTGCCATAATATCCTTTAGTCAAGTTGACGTTGCGCTGGTAAGCGTGGTGTGGCAGTTCCATTGCATCAGCAAATAAATCCACCTGGCGATCACCTCTGGATCGAGGCACACCATCATCAACTTCCTGTAGTAAGACTATATCTGGCTGGTAATGTTGCAAGGTTTCGATGATGCGTTCCGGACGGTAGCGACGATCGATGCCACCAATGCCTTTATGAATATTGTATGTGACCAGTCGTAACTGCATTTTTTTCAAGCGGCGACTGTCAGAATGAACTTGTAGTGGAGTTGGAAGACTCATGTTCAGATTTCAATTCAGCTCGCATTTTTTTCATCGTCTCTATATAACTTTCTCCCTCTCCATAATCTGCAAAGCGGGCATAACGACGATGTGGATCAATTAATTTGCGGGAATGTTTTATGGGACACCAATACTGTTCTGTACGAGCAGCGACTTCACGGACGTAGGCAATCACTCCACCGACATAGCCACAATAAATACAATTGAGTCTCTCAATGGAATTCAGGTAATTCAGATGATGTCGATCAACAACGACATACATAGAACGAGGGACTTTTGCGATGCGATAAAGTGGAAAGCAAATTGCCTGGTACAACGATACCCATAGGTCAGCAATCATAAATGGAATGATTAGACTATAAATGACTGGTGCTGTAATGACATTGCGTGGCTGACTTTGGCGTATCCATCTTAGATATCCTGTTTTCAATTGACTATGCGCTTCTCTTATACCTTCCTCAAAACGTACTTTGGTGCCTTCTAGTACATAACGTAACTCAACCTGTTGTTCCTGAATAGCTTTGTGTAGTTCGTCTTCGAGTTGAGTTATCTGAGCGAGTAATTTTCTTATATCTTCATTCATGGATAATGCCTCGTTATAATAGGTAGCAGCTAAAATCTAAATGACCAAAATGAGTTATTCTTACATGCATCTTATGTTATCCGGTTCATTACTTATAACCTATCAATTATTGGTATAGTTCAGTTTGAAATTTTTGTGAATAATTATTCATGGGAATATGGATATATGACAGAAGAAAAAGATAACCATCCGCCTAGCTCACTGATTACAGAGAGGATGATCGCTCGTCTTGATAGCGGGATCAGTTTTACTCTCAAGGCTATTTTGATAGTCGGAGCAATTCTTGAAGTTTTACAAGGTAATTGGCTTAATGCTTTTGCGACATTTGCTGTATTAGTGATCGTGTTTTTACCGATTATACTGGGGCTTCAGTTTAACGTGCGTATTCCAGCTGAGTTTGAATTGTTGGCCGTAGTTTTTGTCTATGCTTCATTGTTTCTGGGTGATCTGAAAGGTTTCTATCTTAAGTACTGGTGGTGGGATATTCTTTTGCACACCAGCTCAGGATTGATTATGGGGATTTTTGGTTTTCTACTCGTGCATGTCATCAATGAACAAGAGAATCTGGAAGCGCATATGAAACCCTCGTTTGTTGCCTTATTCGCTTTTATGTTCTCGCTGGGTATGGGAGCAATCTGGGAAATATTTGAATTTTTTCTTGACCAGGTATTTGGTATGAACACACAGGCAGGAGGACTACAGGACACCATGATTGATTTGATTGTTGATAGTTTTGGTGCATTGATAATCTCATTAATTGGTTACAGCTATTTACGCACAGCAAAGATTGATTCCTTTATTGAACGATGGATAAATCATTTTATTCAACTAAATCAAAGGTTATTTTCAAAAAAGGAAAAAAGTATAAAGAGTTAGAAATTCTATGTTTAACTACAAAATACACAAAATTATCAAAAGATCTGCGGACTGAGTAAGCTTTCAATGCCATTGATAAGAAAAAGGCGTAAGATGAGGGTGACTCTCAGGTTAATTAATATGCATTTAAATTGGCATCAAGGTTTTTCATATGAAACACAACTTCTCAACAAACTATTTTCTTACACTTATTTCTCTATTGCTTATGTGGCCATTTAACTCGAGTGCGGGAAACCAACTGATGGTTGGCGATATAGCTCCGGGTTTTGAGCTTGTCGATCAATATAAAAAGACACACAATCTTGTAGATTATTCAGGCAAATGGGTGGTGCTATATTTCTATCCAAAAGATGATACTCCGGGCTGCACAACGGAAGCATGTAGTTTTCGCGACGATATATTTAAGATTCATGAACTTGGTGCAGAGGTGATAGGTGTGAGTCTTGATAGTGCTGAAAGTCATGCGAAATTTGCCGAAAAACACGGCTTACCATTTTCTTTATTGTCTGACGCAGAAGCAGAAGTTGCAGAAAGTTATGGCTGTCTGACATCGATAGGCCCACTCACTTATGCAAAACGACATACGTTTATTATTGACCCGAATGGCAACCTGGCGAAAATTTACCGCAAAGTAACACCGAAAAAACATGTTGCTGAAGTTATCGCGGATCTGGAGCTATTACAATCAGCTAAGCCCTAGCGTTGAATCTGCAACCATTTGACCGGGTATCCCCGATCGCGAATGTAATGGGCGATGGTCATACTGTGTGCGCTAAAGAAATCGTTAAGAACCAGACTCTCAACCATGCCATTCTCTCTTTCGAAATGCCAGGTAACATAGTCGTCACCGATTAAATTACTTATTCTGTAATCACTGCTCTCTCGTCTTAGTAGTTCCAGGCTATGCAAGGGTATAGTGGTTGTTGATGGCATATACCAATAGCCCGTATCAATCGTTATCTGATCTCTACTCACATGTATATATTCCTTTCCTGCAGAGGGCATAACAAATACAGGTATCACCAGAGAGATAATTAATGTGCCCAGTGCGAATTTTCGTAGATAAGGTTTTTGCCATAGCAATAAGGCGACAAGACTAAACGCAGCGACAAAACAGAAGATCATTCCCCACACCATAATGCGGTCTTTATTACTTGCGACGAGCATCGAACCATCAAGTCCGACGCTGATAGTGGCCGCATAAAATTTATGTAAAATGTGTTCGAACAAAGGTAATTCCAGGCTACGATGAGTGCTCAGATTATCATAATAACAGTCTGTCGAGATGTATTTCCGCTTTATAAGGGCCAGTTATGAAGCTAAAGTAGCTTCAGCCAGTACTGAATAAGACATAGAGACGATACAATATTTTGATTATCGTATTGACAACGAAAGTGAAGCTTGAATGAAACAAAAAACTAACACTACACTATTTTTTTCAATTCTGTTGTGCCTTGTTTTTGTATTGATTGGTACTTTGAAGCACAATTCTGCATTGCGAAGTGAAGCTGAAAATTCAAAGATGGAGTTAGAACGTCTGACCAGGCAAGTTAGAGAATTAGATGCAGAGATTAAAAAGACGGAAATTGATAAAGCCCTTAGCGATGAGTTTCAACACGATGACTTTTATCATCCAGTACCGATAATTTCGGGTGACAGTGAAATTTCCGAAGCTGTAAGCAGTAGTGATGTAGATGAGCATTTCCTGGAAGAGGTAAACCAGGATGCTGGAATGAGTAATAATGATGCAATAGCAGATATCGATGAACCAGAACAGGAAAGTACTGGTTTAAGAGAAGGTAAGATTGAACTAGCGAATTTAAATTACGACCTTGCGATAGAAAAGTTTGAAAGTGTGGATGCCTCAGTTGCAGATCATCTGGACGCCCGTTTGGGTGTGGCGAATGCCTATTTTTACTCACATAGATATGAAGACGCTGTTTTAAGTTATCAATCTGTGCTTGATAGTTATTCAGATTCAGTTGAAGCCGCGATAGGTCTTGCTAATTCATATTATCGTCTGGAGCAGCGAGCAGAACAAATAGCCGCATATGACAAAGTCATTAAGATCGAGCCGGGTCAATGGCTGCATTACAACAGTAGAGCGACGGCTCACCTTATGGATGGCAATAATAGGTTGGCGACCTTAGATTTCCAACGTGCTGCCCATCTCGCCTCTCCGATTAAAACAAGCCAGGCAACAGCATTAGAAAATATCGGCTTAATTCATATTCAGCAAGGACATTGGTCCTTAGCCTACATTCATGCTAATGAAGTCAACAAGCTTGATACCGAGCATGCGTGGAATTGGCTTATTCGCGGAATTGCTGCTGCTAAATTAGAGCAAAATGTGGACGCCTATGTTTCATTTGATAAATGGTTTAAATATAAAAAGGCAACTGATCCTTATTTGCTTAAACAGTTGCTGCCGGAGTCTGTCCATGCATATATCGACGTGACGCCGAAAGGCCTGGCAAAATTGGTTGATCCCCCGAAGATAAGTGGAGAGCGTTGTTACAATGATTCGCAGTGTAAGAGCTACGCCTGTAAACCGGGACCTCCGTTAAATAAGTTTAATTATTGCGTAAAGGAGGACAAAGTTTGTTCTGCCCCTGATAGCAACGGTTATCTACAAGGCGAATTACTCGAGATGGAAGGAATGAATGTCAGGTGTTATCAACCACAGTCAGGCAATGCCAGATGGACAATGGATAGGCGCTAGTCGGTGTTATATATACTGAGGAGGAGTTATGTATTCATGAGTAGCGACTATAAATAGGGCTAATAATGATAGTGTCCGCACTTTTAGTCGAATTCTTGGAAATTAACCTTTTTTTTATCTACACTTGAATGAACGTGGCTTTTTTCGAAGGAGAACGAAAATGATTAATTCAGTAAATATGAAGGTATTGATATTAACGTTGGTATTTCTGATAGAGCCTGTATCGGTGAGTGCGCAATCAATTACCATTCTTGGAAATAGTCCCGATGCTAAAGAATGCTTTTTTTCAGCAGGCTTGGCGGTTCAAATGCAAAGTACTTCCAGATCAGAACTGGAAACTTGCAATAATGCGCTTACAACTCATAACTTAGGTGTCCGCGATAAAGCTGCAACTTATGTAAACCGGGGAATTTTGTACGTGGCTCTTGAAGAATATCAAATGGCAGTTAATGATTATGCAAGCGCTATGAAACTTTATCCCAATTTCGGCGCAATCTATGTAAACCGCGGTAATTTATTTTTCCTCGGTGAGTCTTATGACAGCGCAATTGCCGAATATACCAAAGCACTGAACCTCGATGTAAGACAAGATTATGTTGCTTATTTGAATAGAGGTATGGCTTACGAAAAAATCGGAAAGTTATCCGATGCAGTATCTGACTATCGATTAGCGATCTCATTGGCGCCAGAGTGGAAGGCGCCAAAGAATAAACTTGAGCGTGTTTTAGCCAAGATAAATTAGCCATTAAAATTCGAAAGTACGGCTATTTTTTTATAAACTGTAAGTCACGACTCTTGCCAGAGCTGATTATTATTGTCAGCGACTGATTTTTTCCACAATTGGCTAGATCATCTCGTATTATCAAGTATCGATTGAAAACATTATTTTACCTACAATCTTGCCGTATACTCCTTTTGTTTTCCGCCTAGCTTCAAGAACAGACTAATGTCTTAGATTACTACCATAGTCTTAACAATATTGGTGGAGAATACGCGTCTCAGGTGTTCTTTAGTGTTCTATTTAATTGGATAAATGTTTAGATTGAAAATTACAATTCGAAAAGGAAAAATAAAAACTCTGGTGCAATGCTCATTGTTACTTTGCCTTAGTCTATTTCTTTTTTCATCTAATGCCTCATCCGCGTTTCCAGATCGACTTCATTTACTGGGACTACTAGAGAACAAAAAATACGATGAATTGAGTGATGTTTTACTTTCATTTCAAGACAGCTATGAAGAAGAGGGAGGAGATGAAAAACGTATTTATTTTGTTCTCGAAACATTGGCGAATTCTAATCCCGAATACGAAGCATTAATTAATGAATGGGTCGAGGTTCAAGCTGAGAGTTATGTCCCGTATCTTGTACGTGCGTATTATTACTATGGGATCGCCTGGTCCTGGCGTGGACATCGGGTAAAAAGAAAGACTTCCACCGCTCGCTTAGAAAAGATGCAGGAATTCCTGCAATTAGCTGCTGCAGATATCACACGAGCGTCGCAAATAAAACCGCGATTGTCAGCATCTGATGCGCACGCAATTCGAGTGTTAATGATGCTTGAAAATAACGAGTATAAAAAACCAACGCTAGAAGAATCATTATTAATCGATCCGGGGTCCTATTTGCTTAGATCGAGTTATTTCTGGAGTCTGAAACCAGAGTGGGGTGGTGCGCCGGAAGAGCTTGAGCGGTTTACCAAAGAGACAAGAGTTATGGCGGAGCAATATCCGGAGTTGAATAAATTATTAGGATATTCGGACTATATATTTGCTGAGTCTCTGGCAGAGAGGGGACAAGCTGATGCTGCCGCGATTCATTTCGATTTTGCTATTGATAAAGGCGCGGATCATATAATTTATAGAGAAAGAGGTATCAATTACTACCATCTGCAGGAATATGAAAAAGCCTTGCAAGATTTAAATCAGTCTTTACATATGTGGCCACAGGATGCAAAGACCTTAAGATGGCGTTCCCATACTTTGCAAAAAATGGGGGAATACGAAGACGCTTTATCTGATTTGGATCTGGCTGCAAGAATTTTGCCCAGAGATCGTTACATTCTTATGGCTCGGGCTTTATTGTCACGCAAAATGAAACGCTTTGAGCAGGTTTTAAGCGATTACGAAAAGGCTCTTTTTTTTAATCAGGATGATGCGGACATCTGGTTTGAAAGAGGAATGCATTATTCTCATGAATTCATTAACTTTAAAGAAGCAGCTAACAACTTCAATAGAGCGACTGAGCTAAATGACAGCAAGCCTCAATATTGGTATGAGTATGCGGCGAGTCTACATTATAGTCTGGACTGTCAGATAGTTATCCCGCTTGAAAATTATATAAGTTTATGTAACAAAGGAAGGGATTGCCGCGCAGGCGAATTAAAATGGGCACTTCACGCACGTAACTGGTTAAAAGAAAACGACCGTTGCCGAGAGGAAAGCGGCGCCGTTCACTAAAGTCGCTGGCTAACCTGGAATAATCAAATATCAATGGGTTTTTAATTATCTGAGGATGAAAGGCGTTCCTGCATTTTCTTTAACAAACCATCAACACCATGATTTTTGATCATATTTCTATATTCAGTACGATAACTGGTTACTAAACTAAGTGATTCGATTAGAAAATCATAAGCCATCCAATTGCCGTCAATTAATTCCATGCGATAGGTTATTGGGATTTCTATTTTGTCAGAAACAATGACAGTATCTACTGTGGCAAAACGATTCCCATCGATCATACCGGTAATATATTCGACCTTTTCTCCATCATAGTTCTTAATGCGTTGCCAATAGGTATTTAACAGTATTTGTCTAAACAAACTTTCAAATTTCTGTTTTTGTTCATCACTGGATTTCTTCCAGTTGATAGCCAGAATTCTGCGTGACATGCCGGTGAAATCAATTTGCTCGGCGACAATATCATAGCCTTTTGTTTTCTTTTCATCTTCAGTCAAATCATTATCTGTCAATATTACCAGTACCTGATTAACAGTGTGTTGAACTATCATACCTGGCTTTTTTTCATCTTCTGCATAGACAGTAGAAAATGACAGGATAGCGATTAGAAGAGAGGAAAAACAAAATCGTTTCATCATGATGCTGGCTCCAGTTTTGATTACTTATAGTAGGTAAACATGACTTGTACTTTATTTGCTCTATTAGTCACATGCAACCCATTTGAGGAGAAGGTGTGAGGGATTCGACATGATCTTTTTAATACTAAAAGAAAAATCGATTTTATTTTTCTCCAATATCTCTACTTAGATAATAAATCCATATAGTCCGCTTCTGTGTCGATATCAATTTCGGCTTCAGGAATATTGATACTTACGACATTGTCTGCATGTTGCTTGAGAATAGACTTTGCGCCTACGTCTCCTTTCAAGTTCATAATCGACGGGAAATATTGTCGAGGAATGATTACAGGTACACCCAGAGTATCTGCGTAGGTGCAGGCAACGATCTTTGATTTGTCGTTGAGCCAAAGTTCGCACAATTTTTGTAAATGTTCGGCGCTTATAAGGGCCTGATCGCAAAGAACGTATAACACTGCGGAACACTCATTCGGTAAGTCATCCAGACCTGCTTTTAATGAGGAAGCAATTCCGCTTTCCCAATTATCATTAACAATAATCCCTGAGTCCAGATAAGCGATGTCGCGTTTTACTTTCTGTGCACGGGCACCGAGAATTACTTTTACTCTGTCATCGACCAGACTTTTAGCTATATCGATACTACGACGCAATAAGGATGTGCCATTGTATTCGAGTAATTGTTTGAGTCCGCCAAAACGTTTAGCTCCGCCCGCTGCAAGGACAATTGCGTATAAGTCATCATGGCTAAAATTATTGTTTTCATGCAGTGGGGTTTTTTTCTTATGCAGCGCGCCTCCATCTCGATTGAACAGGGTAGCCTGAATCTGAGCAACCAGTGACAAGGCGATTTCTTCTGGAAGTTCACCACCAATATCGAGCCCAACCGGGCCAAATGTACGATCACGAATCAATTTTTCTTCCGCTTCCTCAAGTGAAGTTAACAAACGATCTCGTCGGGCAGCGGGCCCAAGCAAACCAATGTATTGGGCTGTGCTCTGAGTTAATTGTTTTAAATACCGTTCGTCATATTCAATTTTATGGGTCATGACAACAATGGCATCTGTTGTTTGAAGATCAATCTCATCTGCTAAATTTTCCGGAGTTGCCAGAATACGATGATCGACCACACTAAAACTCGCCTGCTCTAAAAAGGATTCTCTATAATCAACCAGGCTTATCTCCCAACCCAGTTCTTTTGCAAAACGAATAACAGGTTCCGCATCAGGACCGGCACCAATGATAAGTAAATGATGGGGTGGTGTAATTGCACTACAAAACAAGCTAACCGAGGAATCATCAATGTCATGCTCACTTAAAACTGATAATTTTGATTGATAGGCACGCAAACTGCTGGTCGAAAATTGTGATGGCCAATTGTCTGGAGCATTCAGGGGTTCATCGTTTTGATAGTTTATTAATATATTTTGTCCTTCTGTAAACTCTGCGTGTGTTGATTCACAGACTGTAATGAGGACTTGCGTGTTCTTTTCTTCGAGAACTTGTTCGATTAAATCAATTGCGTGTTTGTCGCTATCCGATGGAATTAACTGTAATAAAATTCTTACCGCACCATTACAGCCTAAGCCCAAACCCCAAATTTCATCCTCTGGTGCACGCATATCGTAGAAGACTATTTTGGATTTTTGCTGTTCGAATACTTGTTGTGCGTGCACGAGTAAATCGGCTTCAAAACAACCTCCTCCCAGTAAGCCGAAGAAATTTGCATCTGGCGTTATTAACATGCGCGCACCAGACTTTCGATAGGTGGAGCCTAATGTCTCAATTATTGTGGCAAGTACCAGTTGATCATGTTGTTGCCGCAATTCATGGAAAGTAGAAACAAGTGAAGATAAATTCGTATTCATAATAGTGTTGGGCTGAGGGAAGAGTCACTAAGTATTGTTTGTCTAAACAATAAATGATGCGAAACTACGCAAGCGGTTAAAACTGTTTATTAAATTAGTATATTTAATTGTTATGTAATTATTTCTTAAGTTTTGTCAAAGCACGTCCTGCTTGTTCGACTCCTTGCTCATCGGCGAGCTTGTACCAGATCATAGCTTCGTCAACGTTAGGTGCAACTCCTCTGCCTTTGGCATAAATCACGCCGAGATTAAATTGTGCGTTTGGATGACCTGATTCTGCTGCTTTTCTGTACCAATGAAAAGCTTCTGTATCGTCCCTCGCTACACCTTCACCTTTTCCATACATGAATCCAAGGTTTAGCTGGGCATTAATATGACCTTTTAAAGCCGCTTTCTTATTCCACCTGAATGCTTCAGTTGGGTTTTTTTCGACTCCGTGTCCCTTACTATAAAACTCACCGAGATTGAAAATTGAATTTAGGTGGCCTCTTTTTGCAGCACGTAGTGTCCAGTCAAATGAGGACTTATAATCTTTGTCTATACCCACACCTTTCATGTACATAAGAGATATAGTTGCCTGCGCGTTGACGTCTCCCTGTTCTGCGGCTTTCAGGTACCATTCAAATGCCTCACAATAATCCTGCTCGACGCTACGGCCCTTGGCGTACATAACACCAAGGTTGAATTGTGAAATGGAATCTCCTTGTTCAGCGGCTTTGTTAAACCACTTAAAAGCTTCAGCATCATTACGTTCTGTTCCTTCGCCCTTTGCATACATAAATGCCAGACTCGATTGTGCATCTACGTCTCCAGATTCAGCTGCCTCAATGTGCTTGGCCATTGGGTCCGGCGCCTCTTCGAGAATATCCTGAGCTTGCACGACAGGCACACTAGTTTGGTGAGTAATATAAGTGGTCTGCCATTCTGAAATTGTTTGCGGGCGATCTTGATGCTTGAATTGCATGGCGGCATCAATGGCTTCAAGCAAATTAGTGGAATATCGACCTGCTCCTACTTCTACAGCAGGGACATAAGTATCACGCGCTGCGAGACTTAAAGCGGAGCTTCGGTTTATTGCGTCAGAGGGGGGCACGCCCGCGATGGCGCGATACATAGTCGCACCAAAGGCATAAATATCGGTCCACGCGCCTTGCTGTTCATCATCAGTGCTGTATTGCTCAATAGGTGCATAGCCTTTGGAAAAAATACTGGTCAGCGACTGTTGTTGACCACTCAAAGCCTGTCTCGCAGAACCAAAGTCGAGTAACACCGGATCGCCATCCACACGAATGAATATATTTGCCGGTTTTATGTCGCGATGTATGAAACCATGTGCGTGCACTTGTTTCATACCATCGATGATAGGGAAAATAACTGTACCTATATCATCTTCATCCAGGATTTTACGTCGATTCAAAATATCCTGAAGACTTTCTCCAAGTTCATAGTCCATCACCATGTAGGCAGTGTTATTACTTTGGAAAACATTTCTGACACGGACGATATTAGGATGGTTGAACAAACCAAGGGTACGCGCTTCTTCAATAAAGCTTTTCAGGCCCCATTCGTAGCGTTCCTGATGAGTCTGTGAGATAGATTGTAGCGAACCATCAGTTGCACGTGCTGCCAGGTCTATCGGCATATACTCTTTTATCGCTACTTCGTGAGCCAGATTTTTATCGTCCGCGAGATAAGTAATACCAAAGCCACCCTGGCCAAGAATTTCGCGAATTTCGTACCAATGCAATTCTGATCCTGGTTGCAGGGAATTGAGGTTACGTCTTTTGCTCTGAGTGGTCACGGGAATTTAATACAGGGTAGCGATAAGTGATTGGTCTATAGCAGTATAAGCTAATTTTGGGAGCAACATTTTCTGTCTATCTGTCGTATATAGGAGAGTAAAAATACCATAATTGCAGTTATTTAGGCTAGAAACATCGATTTTTTCTTAAAAATGAACCATATCATGATGATCACGCGCTATTAAGACTCCGAATTTAGCTCAATTTCAAACATTCCCTCTTTTACAGATAAATTCACACGAGTCAGGCTCTGGCCAGAGCAAGGGCCGGAAACGCAAAACCCATCGCTCATCCGAAACAAGGCGCCGTGCGTGGAGCATTGTAATAACTTGCCGCTGATATCGAGAAACTGATCTGGCATCCAGTCGAGGTTGATGCCCGTATGTGGACAACGATTTTGAAAGCAGTGGATCTCGTTACCGGAGCGGACAACTATCAGTTTAAGAGCTTGTTCCCTATATTTTATGCTCAGTCCTTTACAGCCATTCTCCGGAACCGATGAAATCTCATACTGCATTTTTTCATCAGAATTCATACGCTGGTACTCACTTTGGTTGTTAATTTTGGCAAGTCTGTAAATAATCTAATAGTAGCGTAAATTCGGGGATTGTCGGATAAACGCTGTTAAGGCTGTTAATATATGGCCAAATTTAGCCTGAAATCAAAAAACAGATAATTTCATCAATAAAATGATGAAGGAGCTATTTATAGATGTCGCTGAAGCATCTATAATGGAATGGTAATTTACCAAGCGTAGTCGACTTGCGGAGATTAGCCGAATTCGTTGAAACGGGAGTGATCGAGAGATTGCTCCCGTTTTGTTATGTAAAGGGTATACGAGTCGAAAACTGCCCCCTTATTTCCGCTACTCCCGCCACCCCGTAGTAATTACGGAAAAAGGACATTATTCCGGGTGACGGTATGCCGAAAACAGCATTGCAAAAATGTACGCCACACGCCAGCGTGCAGAACGCCGGCAGGGAAGTTGGCATGGGACAGTGTCAGGAATAATTAGTCTAACGGCGATATAAATTTGGAATTGGAGATTTATTTGAAGCACACAGCACTACTTGCTCTGGAAGATGGCAGCTTATTCCGCGGATGTTCTATTGGCGCCGAAGGACAAACCACCGGTGAAGTTGTGTTTAACACTGCCATCACCGGATACCAGGAAATTCTTACAGACCCGTCTTATAGTCAGCAGATTGTCACATTGACTCAACCGCATATTGGCAATGTTGGGACCAATGATGAGGATGATGAGTCGGGCGAGATAAATGTTGCCGGCCTGGTCATCCGAGATCTGCCACTACAGCTGAGCAACTGGCGTTCTGAACTGCCGCTTGATGATTATTTAAAAGCACAGGGAATTATCGCCATAGCTGACATCGATACGCGTCGATTAACCAGAATCCTCAGGGATAAGGGCGCGCAAAACGGTTGCATCGCAACAGGTGATAGCATTAATGAAAAGGAGACACTGGAAAAAGCTCGTGCATTTCCGGGTTTAAAAGGAATGGACTTGGCTAAAGTTGTCAGCACCGAAGAAAAATATAGCTGGAATCAGGGTATCTGGAATTTAGAGGCTGGTCTGCCTGATGAAACTGATCCTGCAACAAAGGACTGGCATGTAGTGGCTTATGACTTTGGTGTAAAGCGTAATATCCTGCGAATACTTTCGCAACTTGAATGCCGCCTGACGGTTGTGCCCGCAACTACAAAAGCTAGCGAGGTATTAGCTGAAAAGCCGGATGGCATCTTCCTCTCTAATGGACCAGGTGATCCGGATCCCTGTGATTATGCGATTGAAGCTATTCAGCAAATATTGAATGAGAAGATACCAACTTTTGGTATTTGTCTCGGACATCAGTTGTTAGCGCTCGCAGCTGGTGCGAGTACCATGAAAATGAAATGTGGACACCATGGTGCCAATCACCCAGTGCTTGATATTGCCAGCGGACAGGTAATGATTACGAGTCAGAATCACGGTTTTGCCGTTGATGAACAAAGTTTACCGCAACACCTACGAGCAACACACAGATCATTGTTTGATGGCACATTGCAGGGTATTGAGCATACAAGCGCGCCAGCTTTTGGTTTTCAGGGGCATCCTGAAGCTAGCCCGGGGCCGCACGATGTGATGCCGTTGTTTGAGCACTTTATAGAGTTGATGAAAAATAATAAATGATAAAAATAGTCAAAGTGGATTTTGATTACCGCAGGGTAATAATATCTTCGGAATACAGATATGCCTAAAAGAACTGATATTAAAAGCGTCATGATCATCGGAGCGGGTCCTATTGTTATAGGGCAGGCATGTGAGTTTGATTACTCCGGTGCACAGGCGTGTAAGGCGCTTCGCGAAGAAGGTTTTCGGGTCATCCTGGTGAATTCCAATCCGGCGACGATTATGACTGATCCGGGTATGGCTGACGCAACTTATATTGAGCCTGTGGAATGGCAGACTGTTGCTCGCATCATAGAGAAAGAACGTCCCGATGCGTTATTGCCAACCATGGGTGGTCAAACGGCATTAAATTGTGCGCTTGATCTGGCACGGGAAAAAGTACTCGAAAAATTCAACGTTGAACTGATTGGAGCATCACAAGATGCGATCGACAAAGCTGAAGATCGGGAACGATTCCGCGATGCTATGGAAAAGATTGGTTTGTCTATGGCGCGTTCCGGTATCGCACGAGATATGGAGCAGGCAAATAAGGTCGCAGATGAACTTGGGTTCCCAATAATAATCAGACCTTCTTTTACCCTTGGTGGTACCGGAGGTGGTATAGCCTACAATCGAGAAGAGTTTGTTGAGCTTTGTAGTCGTGGAATCGATGCCTCTCCGACCAATGAAATATTACTCGATGAGTCTGCACTCGGTTGGAAGGAATATGAAATGGAAGTGGTGCGTGACTGTAAGGACAACTGCATCATTATTTGTTCAATCGAAAACCTCGATCCAATGGGTGTACATACCGGAGACTCTATTACTGTCGCTCCCGCATTAACACTGACTGATAAGGAATATCAACTCATGCGCGACGCATCCATTGCGGTGTTGCGCGAGATTGGTGTTGATACTGGTGGTTCTAATGTTCAGTTTGCAGTCAATCCCGAAAACGGTAAATTGATTATTATTGAAATGAACCCGCGGGTGTCACGTTCTTCAGCTTTGGCCTCGAAGGCAACCGGTTTTCCTATCGCACGGGTGGCAACGAAACTTGCAATTGGTTATACCCTCGATGAATTGGATAATGAAATCACTGGTGGCGCAACCCCTGCATCATTTGAGCCCACTATAGATTATATCGTTACCAAAATACCCCGTTTTACCTTTGAAAAATTCCCAAGAGCTGATGCCCGTTTGACGACACAAATGAAATCAGTGGGTGAAGTCATGGCAATAGGACGAACTTTTCAGGAGTCCTTACAAAAAGCACTGCGCGGTCTGGAGACAGGTATAGACGGTCTCAATGAAGTTGCGACTTCGACTGAAAAAGAAGACTTGCTTGAAAATATTCGAAACGAAATGCGTGTGCCTAAAAGCGAAAGATTGCTATACGTTGGAGATGCATTCAGACAAGGCATGAGCCTGGAAGAAGTGCATGAGAGCTGTCGTATTGATCCATGGTTTTTAATACAGATTAAAGATTTGATAGATGAAGAGACTGAACTGGAGAAGTCCGGCTTTGATTCGCTAGGTGCTGAAAGGTTATATGCGCTGAAACGAAAGGGGTTTTCAGATAGACGTCTGGCTAGTTTGTGTGGCAGTACTGAAAAAACTTTGCGTGCATTACGTCACAAGCACGATATTCGACCTGTATATAAACGGGTGGATTCCGTGGCGGCAGAATTTTCTGCAACTACGGCTTACATGTACTCAAGCTATGAAGAAGAATGTGAGTCCGCACCGACTGACAAAGAAAAAATCATGGTGCTGGGCGGCGGACCGAACCGTATTGGACAGGGAATTGAGTTTGATTACTGTTGTGTTCAGGCAGTTCTGGCGATGAGTGAGGCCGGTTACGAGACGATTATGGTTAACTGCAATCCGGAAACCGTATCGACGGATTATGATACTTCTGATCGCTTATATTTTGAGCCATTGACACTTGAAGATGTGCTCGAAATTATTGCTGTCGAAAAACCGAAAGGTGTCATCGTTCAATATGGTGGTCAAACACCGCTTAAGCTGGCTCGTGATCTGGAAGCTGCTGGTGCTCCGATTATTGGTACCTCACCGGATTCAATTGACCTTGCTGAAGACAGGGAACGTTTCCAGAATTTATTACATGAACTTGAATTGAAACAACCACCTAATCGGACCGCGCGCGAAGAAGAGGAAGCCGTTAGTCTTGCTGAGGAGATTGGCTATCCGCTTGTGGTGAGACCTTCTTATGTTCTCGGTGGACGAGGAATGGAAATCGTGTATAGCGAAGCAGATTTACGTAATTATATGAGCGAAGCTTTTGCTGTTTCCAACGATTCTCCCGTTTTACTGGATCGCTTTTTGGACAATGCGATTGAGGTTGACGTCGACGCGATTGCTGATGGGGAAGAGGTTTTAATCGGCGGCGTCATGGAGCACATTGAACAGGCTGGTGTGCATTCAGGTGATTCTGCATGTTCATTACCACCTTATAGTCTGAGTGATGAATTACAGGAAGAACTTGCTGAGCAAGTTCGAAAAATGGCTAAGGGGCTTAATGTTATCGGGCTTATGAATACGCAATTTGCTATTCAGGGCAGTGATGTCTATGTTTTAGAGGTAAACCCGCGGGCATCCAGAACGGTACCTTATGTGTCTAAGGCAACAGGTATGTCATTGGCGCGCATTGCGGCACTGGTTATGGTTGGTCAGACTTTGGCTCAACAAAAGGTAAAAGCGGCAAAAAAACTCGATTATTATACAGTGAAGGAGTCGGTTTTTCCGTTTATCAAGTTTCCGGGTGTGGATCCTTTATTAGGGCCTGAGATGAAGTCTACTGGCGAAGTGATGGGAGTCGGTGACAGTTTTGGTGAGGCATTTTATAAGGCAACCCTGGCGGCAGGGGAGACGATTCCAAGAAGTGGTCTTGCATTTATCAGCGTTAGAGACATTGATAAACCTGACGCATTACAAGTTGCTCGGCACTTATCTGAAGTTGGGTTTAGCTTGTGTGCCACTCATGGAACCGCAAAGATGTTGCAAGATGCAGGTTTGAAATGTGTCGGTGTGAATAAAGTTCGCGAGGGACAGCCTCATGTCGTTGATATGTTGAAAAATGATGATATCAGTTTGATTATTAACACCACCAGCGGAAAGAGGACAATTGCCGATTCGTATTCCATCAGGCGCACGGCTCTACAGCATAAAGTTTTTTACGTGACAACTATTTCGGCAGCGAAAGCTATGGTTCACACACTGCAAGACAAAGTTTCTGATAAGGTTAATTGTTTGCAAGAATTGCACAGAGGAATAAATGCATGAGTAAATCACCAATGACAGCAAAAGGCGTAGAACGACTACGCGAACAGTTGTCGCAACTAAAAACAGTCGATCGGCCACGTATTATTGAGGCCATCGCCGAGGCTCGTGCTCACGGAGATCTTAGCGAAAATGCTGAATACCATGCTGCCCGTGAACAGCAAAGTTTTACTGAAGGTCGTATAAATACCATAGAGTCTGCATTGGCTGATGCGCAAATAATTGATGTCACGACGCTTAATGCGGGTGGCAAAGTAGTTTTTGGCGCGACAGTTGATCTTCTAAATCTGGAGAATGATGAGGAAGTAAGCTATCAAATTGTTGGCGAAGAAGAAGCGGATATCACTGAGGGTTTAATTTCTATCACTTCGCCGATAGCGCGAGCACTCATCGGAAGACTGGAAGGTGATATTGCTGGTGTTGATGCGCCTGGCGGTGTAAAGGAATACGAAATTCTTGAAGTAAAATACATCTAATCTGTTCTATCAGCGCCTAAAGACGGCGCGCGGATGTCTTCATATTTATGGCGAAAAGCAACAAAAGCTGGATTCAGCGACAGGATAAGGATCCTTACGCAAAACAGGCCCGTGCATCACATTATCGTTCTCGTGCGGCTTATAAGTTAAGCGAGATTGACACCAAGGATCGTCTTTTCAGTAATGTTCAAAATGTAGTCGATGTGGGCGCGAGTCCCGGTAGCTGGTCGCAATACGCCAGTGAAAAAATCGGACCAGAGGGCAGGATTGTTGCGGTCGATATTTTACCTATGCAGGCTGTTGATAAGGTCACCTTCATTGAGGGGGATTTTACCGAGAATGCCATAATCGATAAGTGTATAGAAGGATTAAAAGGGGCGAGGGCAGACCTTGTATTATCAGATATTGCCCCCAATTTAAGTGGTGTACGAGCAAGTGATCAGGCTCGTAGTATGTATTTGGCGGAACTTGTGTTGGCTTTTAGTGACGAAGTCCTTAATCAAGGTGGAGATATTTTAATCAAGTTATTCCAGGGAGAAGGCACGGATCAGTACAAAAAGGAATTAGCCAATAGATTTCAGAAGGTTATGGTGAGAAAACCGCAGGCATCAAGAGATAGTTCGCGGGAATTTTATGTTTTGGGCAAGGGCTATCAGTTATAGTTGATTCACCTTCACCTTCAATTTATTGATTGAGAGGCGATTTAAGACTAGGTGCTTGCTACAATTACCATTAATAAATATTTAGTAGCTCTATATAAACAGAGGAAGTGCGCTTGAACGACATGGCAAAAAATATGCTTTTATGGATTATCATCGCTGTAGTTTTGATGATGGTCTTTCGTAATTTTGGGGTACAGGGCTACGATAGCAAAGTGGATTATTCTCAATTTCTGGTTGATGTGAAAACCGGCAAGGTTGAGTCTGTTACTTTTGATGGCAGCACATTAAACGGAAAATATTCTGACGGGAATGCATTTGTGACGTATAGCCCGGAAACGGACAACTCGCCACTTATTGGTGTGCTAGACGAAAATCGTGTCAAATTCAGTAGTATAGAACCGAATAAAAACTCATTTTGGGCGCATGCCCTGATTTCCTGGTTTCCCATACTTTTACTACTTGGTATCTGGATTTATTTTATGCGTCAGATGCAAGGGGGCGGAGGTGGTCGTGGCGCTATGTCGTTTGGTAAAAGTCGCGCACGATTGATGGGTGAAGATCAAATCAAGATTACTTTTAGCGATGTTGCAGGCGTAGAAGAAGCAAAAGAAGAAGTAGGTGAACTGGTTGAGTTTTTGCGTGACCCCGGAAAATTTCAGAAACTTGGCGGTAAAATTCCCTCTGGTGTTTTAATGGTCGGTTCTCCCGGAACCGGTAAAACCTTATTGGCAAAAGCCATAGCAGGTGAAGCGAAAGTACCGTTTTTTACGATTTCGGGTTCAGATTTCGTTGAAATGTTTGTTGGTGTTGGCGCATCACGCGTGCGGGATATGTTTGAACAAGCGAAAAAACATGCGCCCTGCATTATATTCATTGATGAAATAGACGCCGTTGGACGTCATCGTGGTGCAGGTTTGGGTGGTGGTCATGACGAACGAGAACAGACACTTAACCAGTTGCTGGTTGAGATGGATGGTTTTGAAGGCAATGAAGGGGTAATAGTCATTGCAGCGACAAACAGACCTGATGTTCTTGATCCTGCATTATTACGCCCCGGTCGTTTTGACAGACAGGTGGTTGTGCCCTTACCAGACATTCGTGGTCGCGAACAAATATTAAAAGTACATATGCGTAAAGTGGCTGTCGATGATGATATTAAGCCAAACATAATTGCGCGAGGTACACCGGGGTTCTCCGGGGCTGATTTGGCTAATTTAATAAACGAAGCAGCTTTGTTCGCTGCACGTGGTAATAAGAAGCTGGTTGGTATGGAAGATTTTGAGCGAGCCAAAGATAAAATTATGATGGGCGCTGAAAGACGTTCCATGGTTATGAGCGAAGATGAAAAGAAACTCACTGCTTTTCATGAAGCAGGTCATGCCATCGTTGGTAGGTCTTTACCAGGACATGATCCCGTGTACAAGGTCAGCATAATCCCAAGAGGTCGAGCGCTTGGAGTCACGATGTTCCTTCCAGAGGAAGATCGACTGAGTTATAGCAAAGGTTTTCTTGAGAGTCAGCTCTGCAGCTTATACGGTGGACGTATTGCCGAAGAACTGATTTTTGGGAAAGATGCTGTCACTACAGGTGCAAGTAATGATATTGAAAGGGCAACGGCACTCGCCCGCAGCATGGTGACTAAATGGGGTCTGTCAGAAAAACTAGGTCCATTGACTTACAGTGAAGATGATGGCGAAGTGTTTCTTGGTCACTCCGTATCAAAACATAAAGCTGTATCAGATGAAACTGCTAAGACAATTGATGAAGAAATTCGAAAAATCATCGATGAAAGCTATGCTCGTGCTGAAACCATTTTAAAAGATAATATTGAGAAACTGCATCTGATGGCGGATGCCTTGATCAAGTATGAAACCATTGATAGTGATCAAATTACTGACATTATGGAAGGTAAAACTCCGCGCCCACCGTCTGGTTGGGACAGTGATGATAGCGACGATACCTCTGGTCAAAATGAAATATCTGATGATGATGTGACAATCAGAAAGGAAGACGATGGTTCCGGAAAAGAGCCGCCGATAGGTGGAACTAAACACGCCTGAGTTCTCGATTTACTTGCATGTGATTGTTTATCTGGTGTGGTGAGATGAAATGTCACTTTTTTAGATTACATAATTAGAAGATCAATACCATTACTGCCAGCAAGAAAAAATACTTCGGTACCGATGGTATCCGCGGCGAAGTAGGGACCCACCCAATCACACCAGATTTCGTCATGCACTTAGGCTGGGCTGCGGGACGGGTGCTCGCCAAAGAAGCTAAAGGGCCGGTTATCATTGGCAAAGACACGCGTATATCAGGTTATATGTTCGAGTCTGCGCTTGAGGCCGGTTTATCCGCGGCAGGTGTTGATATCCGCCTGATTGGTCCGATGCCTACTCCGGGCATAGCATTCCTTACTCAAAATACGCGCGCTCAGGCAGGCATTGTCATCAGCGCTTCTCACAATGCCTTCCAGGATAATGGGATTAAGTTTTTTTGCACGGATGGAAGAAAACTACCTGACGATATTGAATTTGCTATAGAAGACGAACTGGAAAAAACAATACAAGTCGTCGAGTCAGCCCAGCTTGGAAAAGCTGAACGCATTGATGATGCACCAAGGCGATACATTGAATATTGTAAGAGTAAAATTGCGCCTGAACTGGATTTTAGTTCCTTACACATTGTGCTCGACTGTGCTCACGGTGCGACCTATCACATTGCTCCCCATGTATTTGAAGAATTAGGTGCAAAAATCGATTGTATTGGTGTAAAGCCGGACGGATTCAACATCAATAAAGCCCACGGTGCGACCTCGCCTGAGAATCTTACAAAAGCGGTTATCGAAAAGCAGGCTGATTTTGGTATCGCCCTGGATGGTGATGGTGATCGTTTGATAATGGTTGATAACAAAGGCGAGGTGGTTGATGGTGATGAGGTTTTGTATATTATCGCGTCGACGAATATAGATAGCCTGAATGGTGCCGTTGTTGGTACACAAATGAGTAATCTTGGGCTGGAGCGTGCGATTCAAAAGCTGGATCTTGATTTTCTTCGTTCAGCTGTAGGTGATCGCTATGTTATGGAGTTGCTTCGAAAGAGAAGTTTAAAACTTGGCGGTGAATCGTCTGGACATATTATTAATTTGAACCTCGCCTCAACAGGCGATGGCATCATTTCCGCTTTACAGGTAATGGAATCAATCATTAAAACAAATAATTCCTTATATGAATTAAAAAGTGGGATGACGAAGTATCCGCAAAAATTAGTCAATGTGAAGCTTAAAACCCGGGTGAACTTGAATGATTTCCCTGCGCTTGATGATGCTGTTAAGGACGTAGAAAATGAATTGGGCAAGCGGGGCCGGGTTTTATTACGTCCGTCGGGAACGGAACCCCTGGTCCGGGTAATGATAGAAGGAGAAGATATTGGACAGGTGAACTCGCTGGTCGGCGATTTGGTCAATCGTGTCCAGCAAGTTTTAGAGGACTCAGATTAGAGCGTAAATACAATTTTGTAGCTTGAATTGTGTTGTTGAATCATTAGAATGACGGCTCTTTTTTAATACTGAACGTGATGGTCGATGGACACACGAGCTAAACAGATGTTTCTATTTCAAGATGG
>Ga0055584_100000799_pt1 | contig 30200 bp, 22 predicted proteins | sample OSDHelmetaG_FD_58716 | JGI IMG/M metagenome (GOLD analysis project Ga0055584, IMG submission 58716) | Pelagic marine sediment microbial communities from the LTER site Helgoland, North Sea, for post-phytoplankton bloom and carbon turnover... | ecosystem: Environmental > Aquatic > Marine >... | reverse complement strand
ATTCAGCTCCAATCCGGGCGCTTGGTCTGTCCGGTCGCCCTACACCGCACCCCCGATTACGAGAAGCCCGACTGGGATGGCAAATTGATGTGCTATCTCTCCGATGATCTGGGGCGTACCTGGCGGCGCAGCAGGAGCGTGTTGCGCGGCGTCAAGCCGGACGGCAAGCGAATCACCTATCAGGAACCCGGCGTGGTAGAATTGAAAGACGGACGGGTGATGATGTTCATCCGGACGGGTGAAGGGTCCCAACATCTGAGTTGGTCAGAAGACGGTGGCGAGACTTGGTCAAAATCCGTTCCCAGCGTGATCAAGTCCCCGAAATCACCGGCAACCATCGAACGCATTCCCGGCACGGGGAATCTGTTGATGGCCTGGAACGATCATTCGCTGATCACGCCTGATCTGAAGGGTAAGAGAACGCCGCTTGCGGTCGCCGTTTCGCGGGACAACGGGGAGACTTGGCAGACGAGGCACGTCTTGGAGGATGATCCCAACGGCTGGTACTGCTATACCGCGATGGCTTTTGTGGGTGATCGCGTCGTGCTGGGTCATTGTGCCGGAGATCGGCGACTTGGAGGACTGAATACGACCCAGATCACGAGCTTCAACCTGGATCTGCTCGGAGCGTCGGATTGAAGAATTCGCCGAGACGGTGAACGCGACAGCGCCCTCCGGTCACTGAGTCGGAGGATCTTGACGCGACGCTTTGAAGTCGTCGGTGGCGGCGAAGTCGGGAGGCATCATTTCCTCGGCCTCAATCTCCGGTTCTTCGGGCGCGGATTTCAGTCCGAGGCGTTCCAACAATTCCATGGCGAGCACTTCGTAGGCGGCGGCACCGGCGGAGTAGGGATCGTAGTAGATGATGGGTTTGCCGAAGCTGGGAGCCTCGGCCAGACGCGTGGTGCGCGGAATGTTCGTTTCGAAGACGCGATCACCAAAATGATCCCGCACTTCGGCCACAACCTGCCGTGAGAGGCGTGTCCGGCCGTCAAACATGGTCATGATCACGCCGAGGAGATCGAGGTCCGGATTCACCTTGGAATCACGGATCTGATTCAGCACCTTGGTGATCATTGAGATGCCTTCCAAAGCGTAGTATTCGCATTGCAGCGGCACCACGAGGTGCTCGGTTGCGGCGAAGGTGTTCAGCGTGAGGGTGTTCAGCGACGGTCCGCAGTCGATGATGACCAGATCGTAGCGGTCTGATTCCTTCACGGGGCGCAGAGCATTTCGCAGGCGGACGAGATGATCAGGAAGACCGACCAGTTCCATTTCCGCGCCACAGAGATCCACTTCGCTGGGAATGAGGTCGAGGTTGTCGTAGGCCGTGCGGAGGATGCGCGAATCGAGATTGGTCTGACCCAGCAAGGCCGGGTAAATGCTGGCACCAGGGGTTTTCTCCATGCCGAGCCCGCTGGTGGCATTCGCCTGCGGGTCCATGTCGATCATCAGGACACGGGTGCCGAGCGACGCGACACAGGCGGCGAGATTGACGGCCGTGGTGGTCTTTCCGACGCCGCCCTTCTGGTTGGCAATGGCGATGACTTTGGCGGGCACGGTCGGCATTAAAGGTGAGCGTGGAGGTCCGCGCAAGGATTCAAGTTGCCGGTGAGACATTGGGGCGGTATGTACCCGCCGCTGCGTTTGCCGGTCACGACGACCGCCCGCGGCTCCTGACATGAGTGAAGTCCTCGTCATCGGACACCGCAACCCGGATACCGACGCCATCTGTTCCGCCCTCGGCTATGCCGAATTCAAACGCCGCACCGGCATGCCGGAGGCCGTTGCGGCCCGTTGTGGTGACACCAACGACCGGATCAATTTCGTACTCCGTCATTTCGGCGTATCCGCGCCCCGGTTCGTCTCGGATGTGTCCCCGAAGATTTCGGATGTCATGCGTGAGGATGTCGTGAGCGTGGAACCACACACGACCGTGGCCCAGGCGCTTTCCATCATGGACAAGGGTCGCTTGCGGGTGCTGCCAGTATTGCGCCCGGATCGAACCTGCGCCGGGCTGGTCTCCATGTTCAAGTTGAGCCGGGTTTTCGTGCCCTATGGGGGGAGTGAATCGGATTCCCGCCGCCTGCTTACGTCCCTGAACGGCCTGGTGGAGACGCTCGGCGGCGAGTGTCTGCATGGCAAACGCCTCGGCGACGAGGAGGAACTCACCATGGTGATCGGCGCGATGAGTGACAAGGCCTTCGCTTCGCGTCTGAACAAATACAAATCCGACCGCTTCGTGGTGATTGTCGGTGACCGTTGGGATATTCAGAATCTGGCGATTCGCGAGCAGGCGCGTTGCGTAATCGTTACCGGTGGATTGAGCATGGAAGAGCGCACGCTCGACGCAGCCAAGGAAGCCGGAGTCAGTGTGATCATTTCTCCGCACGACACTGCGACCACCGCGAATCTGTGCCGCACCGCCATGCCCGTGCGCCACGTCCTCCGCACCGAGTACCTGGCCTTTCAGCGCGACCATCGGCTGGATCACGCCCAGCGGGAGGCGGCCAAGACCTCTCTGCACGCGTTTCCGGTGGTGGACAAGGAAGACCGGATGGTCGGATTCCTCTCGAAGTCCGACTTTCTGAAAGAAGTGGATCGGCGGCTCATTCTCGTGGACCACAACGAGCTGTCCCAGGCCGTGAAAGGGGCGGACAAGGTGGAGATTGTCGAGATCATCGATCACCACCGTATCGGCGCGTTTTCAAGCTCGCAGCCGATTCTGTTTCGAAATGAACCGGTGGGCAGCACCAGCACGATTGTGGCGGACAGCTTCTTCCGCTACGGCGTGGAGCTGCCGAAAAAGATCGCCGGCCTCTTGTTGGCCGGTCTCGTATCGGACACCTTGAACCTGACTTCACCGACGGCGACCAGCCGCGACGCGGAGGTGTTGAAGAAACTCGAGGAGTTGTCGGGAGTGAACGCACGGGAATTCACCGAGAAACTGTTTGCCTCCGGTTCTGTGCTCACTTCGAAGGCGGCCGGCGACGCCATCACGACCGACTGCAAGGAATACGAGGAGGACGGCCGCAAATATAGCGTGGCACAGATTGAAGAGATCGGGTTCGACCAGTTTCAGAAGCGGAAGGAAGAGGTGATCACGGCCTTGGAAAAATATCGTGCCGACAACGGCTATTTCTTTTCCGCTTTGCTGGTCACCGACGTTGTGCTCCAGAATTCGCTGCTGATCTTGGCCGGTGAGGAATCGATGCTGACGCAGATCAACTACCCGGAACTGGAACCGGGCATCTATGATTTTCACGGCATCGTTTCCCGCAAGAAACAGCTGATGCCGTTCCTCTCCCGTTGTCTTGAGCACGTGGAAGACTAGGCAATTCACGGTCACCAATTGGAGTTTGCAACCCGCGGGGCATGGCCTACCTTGGCGGCGTTTCCACCGCCGTATATGAACTTCAGATTCTTGATCGCTTCGGTGTTTGTCCTCGTCTTGTCTGCCCCGGCCGGCAGTTCCGCTGAGGCAGCTTCTTCTCGCTACCAACCGGGTGTGAAAACCCGCGATGGGATCGGCAAATACTACATGGGGCGGGAGCTCGCGCATTACATGTCTCACCGCGGCGCGCCCTGGCTGGAGCGCGGCGATCGGGAAAAGGAAGAGCGGCCCGATCTTTTGATGAAGGCGTTGGAGCTCAAGCCGGGCATGAAAGTCGCCGATATCGGTTGCGGTTCCGGTTACTATTCCCGCCGTTTGGCGAAGGCGATCGGCGCCAAAGGGATCGTCTACGGGGTGGATATCCAGAAAGAGATGCTCGCGATTCTGCATCGCAACATGGGCGCAAACAATCTGACGAACTACCAGGCGGTGTTGGGCACAACCACCAACCCCAAACTCCCTGCGGGCGCCATCGACCTCGCTCTGTTTGTGGATGTCTATCACGAGTTTGATCAACCCTATGAGATGATGCAGAACATCTGCAAATCACTCGCTCCGGGAGGTAAGATTGTGCTGGTCGAATACCGCATGGAGGATCCTCGCGTGCCGATCAAGCTGTTGCACAAGATGACCGAGGCGCAGGTGAAGAAGGAGATGAAGGTGCAGCCGTTGAAATACGTGAAGACCGTCAGCGAGCTTCCGTGGCAACACGTGATTATTTTCGAGAAACAGAAGTAGGCGACGATGGCGGAGAACGATCCAGGAGAGAAATCCACCGAACCCGCGGAATCGGAACGCGCCGATGAATCGGGATCCTTGCTGAATCCGCTCTGGATAGTTTGCGCAATCGGCTTGGCGATCGGAGCCATCATGTTCGCCCCCAAGCCGAACGTACCGAAGAAGGCTCCCTACGTTCCGCCGCCGGAAAAGGTGGAACTGCCCGCCGCGTTGCCACCGGCTCCTCCACCCAAGCCGCCTCTGAAACCGTTGCTCGCGATTCCGAAACCCAACAATCAATGGTCCAAGAACGCCTTTGTGAGGCACTGGTGGTCGGAGGTTCCGAATCCGGTCCTTGCGGGAACGATCGACACGGGTCCGCGCAGCAACATCACATCCGAGGATTACGCCGGCTCGGAGAGCTGTCGCGAGTGTCATGCCCGGAACTACGACGACTGGAGCCGCCATCCACATCGCTGGATGAACGCTGTCGCCAATGATGACGCCGTGAAGGGGGATTTCTCGGGTACGAAGAGCATCAACTATCTCGGTGGAACGGCACGATTTGTCACGGAGGATGGACATCGAAAGATGAAGCTCAAACGGGGCGATCGCCATTCCACGTATCGGGTGACGCGAACCATCGGCTCGCGGTTTTACCAGTACTATGTGGGCCTTATGGAGCACAATGACCACACGCGGTTGCTGGCACGCAAGGAGCGAGAGACAACCGAGCACGTGCTCCCGTTCGGGTATTGGATCGGCAACCAGGAATGGGTGCCCACCGTCCACGTCTTTCGCGATGCCGACCAGGACGAGCAGGAGAAGGATCCCTTCGGCCAATGGGGCTACGTCGACTATGACCATGGTTGTTCGGAATGTCATACAACGTGGACTTTCGGAGACTGGATGATCAAATCCGTCGGCGCGCCTCGGTTCGCGCAGTTCACCCCGCGCCGCGTTGAGTCGCACCTGGGTGAGCTGTTCAAAGCCACCCACGGGGAAAGGCTTCCCGGATCGAACGATTTGACCGAATACCGGCATCACGAAGTCGAGAAGTTCATCGGCAAACAGCGGCTCACCGAGTATCCGGAGGAACGGCCGTCACTTGGTGTCACCTGTGAATCCTGTCACCTCGGCTCTGCCGAACACGCGAAACGCAGCACGAAGGACAAATCGGATCTGCTCCCGGCATTCTTCCCAGTGAGTCCTTATCTGCACTCAGCCGCCGGATCGACAAGTGAACTGACAGAGCGCACGGGCGTGAACATGAATTTCATCTGCGCAAAATGTCACTCCGGTGATCGGCCGAAGTTTGCCAATGGCACGCACACCTGGAACTCGACCGAATTCGCCGACGCCGCGTTCGGCTTTTGCTACGATCCCACGAAGGCGAAATCGAAAGGGATGGATCACCTCACCTGCGTGAACTGCCACAATCCGCACAAGCCGATCGGTCAGAAATGGAGCAATACGGCGGTGCAGGACGACCAATCATGCATCAAGTGCCATCAGGAATACGGAACCCCGGAAGGCCAGGCCGCCCATACGCACCACTCACCGGGGTCGGCCGGTAGCCACTGCATGGACTGCCATATGCCCAAGATCAACGAGGGTTTGCAGGAGATGGTTCGAACCCACCGCATCCAGCACCCCGTCGTGAAGGAAATGGTGGAGGAAAACCATCCCAACGCGTGCAATCTGTGTCATCTGGACAAGTCGGTAAACTGGACACTGAACCACATGAACGATTGGTATGGTGGCCCGGCCATCGCCCGGGCCCGATTCATGGAGAACAATCCGAATCCCGATGCACCCGCCGGACCGGAGTGGCTGAAAAGCAGTGATGGCCCGACCCGGTTGGCGGCTGGCGAAGCCTTGGCGATCGCCAACCCGCGGCCACATCTGTCAGCCTTTTTCGATCTTTTGATCGTGGATGGTCAGCTTATCAACCGTCAGTTCGTGCAGAAACAACTCAAGGATTCCATCGGACTGGACCTGAAAGCGATGGGCTACCAGTTTTACATGCAGAAGCATGAGCGTCGCGCGGTGATTGATCGGATGCGCGATGACCTCATCAAACGCTTCGGCAAATCTCAGGTAGCGGAGAAGAAACCGTAAATTGACGGGGCTTCGCCCGCCAATCTGCCTTGAGGTGACTCAAGCCACTTCGTAGATGCTGACTCTGGCGGGCGGGAGGTTCAGCCACACGACTGAGGAGCTGACGAGATTGAATCCATCACAGAGATGCGGGTCCGGTCGTCTTCGCAGGTCGTAGGTAAACTGGACCAGTTTTCCGTCCTTGGGCAGCACCTCCCGGACTTCCTCTGCGATTCCGCGGACGACGTCCTTGGGCAGAGATTTGAGTGGCAGGCTGGAGACGACATGGCTTACCTCTCGTCCGGCCAGTTCGCGATCCGAATTCAGCAGCTCGCGAAGCTTGGAGGCATCACCAAGCATGACCTTGGCGGAGGGAAAACGCTTTTTCGTCCACTTCACCATTTCGGGACTGCAGTCCACGGCCACCAGATCTTCGTGAGAGAAACCGCGCTTGAGCAGAGATTGGGTGATCGAGCCGGTGCCGACACCGAGTTCGACCACCAGATCTTTGTCACCGGGTGGGACACTCTCGGCCATGCGCCGCCCAAGGAAGGGGCTGCTGGGTAACACGGAACCGGTGGTTCGCTGGTTCGTGATGAATGCACCGCCGAACATGGCGTAGGAAAGCAGGGTTTTAAGCGGCATAACCGGATGAAATGGCTGATTTCGGGCGAAAAATAATTGGAGCGCGTTACTAAATCCGCTTGAATCGCTCTCGTCAAGCATGGCCTGAGATCGTTTTTTGATCCCGACATCGGCTCGTTCGTTGGTTTTGAGACCCGCCAGATACTTGCGGAGCAGCACGAAACACATGAATTCAAGGGGAAGAATCATCTGGTTTACCGGTTTGTCCGGTGCTGGAAAGACGGCCATTTCCAAGACGTTGGCAGAGAATTTACGCCAAGATGGCGAAGCGGTTCAGGTCTTGGATGGCGATGTGATGCGGCAGGGACTGTGCGCTAACCTCGGATTCAGTGCGGAGGATCGGCGCGAGAACGTGTGACGCGTTGGTGGGGTCGCAAAGTTGTTCACGGACGCCGGGATCCTCTGTCTGGTCTCGCTGGTGTCTCCCTACCGGTCCGATCGCGCCAATCTGCGAAGGCGCCTTGATTCAGCGTATGTCGAGGTATTCGTCGACGCGCCCTTGGAAGTATGTGAGGCGCGCGACCCCAAAGGGCTCTACGCGAGGGCGCGAAATGGTGAAATCCAACAGTTCACCGGTATCTCCGATCCCTATGAAGCTCCTGAATCTCCCGATGTCCATCTTCGCACGCATGAATGGACGGTGGAGGAATGTGTTCAGTACGTCCGCAGTCGGTTATTCTCGGTCGGTAAATCAGTCACCGCACCGAAATGGGGTGTTTGGTTTAGGTCAGACCCGTCAACGTGCTCTTGCTGTCGCTGAAGGAATCCGTCTCCACGCCCATGGCTTGGGCCATGGTGAGATGAACGTTTGCCAAGGGCGGATGATTTTTCACGTCATGGGCCAGATGTTGTCCGTGCTTCAGACCTAGCTTATGGCCTCCGGCGAGGAGCAGCGGGAGATTCTTTGGTGAATGCCCGCCACCGTCACCTGAGTTCATGCCGGAGCCGAAGAGGATCATCGTGCGGTCTAGCATGTTCCCGTCGGCTTCGCTCGTGGACTTGAGGAAAGTCAGAAAACGGCTGAAGCGGCTGAGATGAAAGCGGTCAATCTTGGCGAGACTTGCCAGCATGGCCGGGTCACCGCCGTGATGGGAGAACTGATGATGCCCCTCACCGCCACCGCCAAAGCCGCCGGCTTCGCGAGACCACTCGTAGGAGATCACCCGGGTGGTATCTGTGAGGAAGGTGAGATAGGAGATCTCCAGCATCACATCGATCCACATCGCCCGGTCATGACCGTTGTTGGGCTGGCTGGTGAGCTGAAGGTTCCGACTGTCGACTTTGGGCTTCGGCACATCAACCCAGTCCTCGAGGCGCTGGACGCGCAATTCGGTTGCGCGGACGGAGCCGAGGTATTCGTCGAGTTTGGCCTGATCCGCTTTGCCGAGTCGGCCGTGTAGCTTTTTGGCATCTCCGAGAATGCTGTCCAAAATGGATTTCTTTTCGGCGTAGCGCTTCAGTGTGGCGACGCGATCATCGGCGGTCTCCGGGACGAACAGACGATTGAAGAGCCGTTGCGGGGAATTCTCTGCCGGCAGGGGAGTTCCACTACGGCCAAAGCTTAATGTGTGACTGTGGCCGGCGGAACCGGTACCCGATCCGTCGGCCAGCTGGAGAGAGGTAAAGCGGGTATTCTCGCCGTGTTTCTCCGCGATGATCTGATCGATCGAAACCGAGTTGGTGTAATCGGATCCGGGAACGGCTTTCAGGTCGGCTCCGGTAAGCCAAGTGTCAGCACCACTGTGACCACCCGTGCAGCGGGGATGTCCGAGCCCCGACAGGACGGTGAAATCGCCGCGATGTTCCTTCAGCTCAGAAAGCGATTTTGAGAGCGAGTAGCTCTTGCCGCTGCCCGTTGGCAGCCATTCCGCAATGTTCACGCCGTTGGGGATGTAGCAGAAGATCACCCGTGGCTGGACGCTCTGTGATTTGGCCAATGGTTTGAACTTGGACGGTGCGCCGAGGGCGGTGGGAATCATCGCGTCGAGCAATGGCAACGACAGGCTCACACCGAGACCGCGCAGGGCATGGCGGCGGGACAATGGGGTTTTCAGGTTCAAGTTCATCGTGCTTCGTTCTTGGTTCTTCGTTTGACTGGCGCTGCGCTGAAGTTCTTCCGCAACGAAGAACCAAGAACGAAACGCAAGGGACGAGAGAAAATCATTTCGTCAGAAACGGTTTGCTGGTCGCGATGTAATGGATCAGGGAGCGGAGCGTGTAATCGTTTTCCTTCATCTTCGCGATGGCTTCGTCAACGTAGGGAAGATCGGCGACACCAAGTTCGCGGCCGATGGCGTAAGTGAGCATCTTGCCCGCGATGCACTTGAGGAACAGATCTTCCTGCTTCATCAGGGAATCCTGCAGGCTTTCGATGCCATCGACCTTGGTTCCGTCGGGAAGCTGGGAGGCGGCGTTGATCTTCGGGTCGTTTGTCTGAATACGTCCTTTCCACCCGAAACCTTCCTGTTCCCGCCACTCGCCGGCGGCGTTGTAGTTCTCCAGCGCGAACCCGAGCGGATCGATCTTGTCGTGGCAGCGTGCGCATTGCGGAAGTTCACGATGAATCTCCAGGCGTTTCCGTACCGTGGCTTTGTCGATGCCCGGCACTTTTGGCGAAAGGTCACCCGCGTTGGCGACGGGCAATCCGGGATCGGTTCCAAGGATGTTCTTGAGCAGCCATACACCACGGATTACCGGTGAGGTGCGCGTGCCGTTGGAGGTGATGCTCAGAATCGAGGCATGGGTCATGATCCCGCCACGTTTGGATCCGGCCGGCAGACTGACCCGACGAAACTCGTCGCCTTTCACCCCGGGCACACCGTAGAAGCGCGCGAGCCGTTCATTGAGCACGGCAAAGTCGGACCTGATGAAATTCAGCGCGTTGAGGTCGTGCTGCAGAATTTCGGCGAAGAGATTCTCCGATTCCGCGACCGCTGAAGTCTCGAGATGGCGGTCGTATTTCGGATACAGATCCTTCGCGGGCGGATTGGCTCCGACTTCCCGCAGGCCGAGCCATTGCCCGGCAAAGTTCTTGGTGAGGGCTGCGGCCCGTTCGTCCTTCAACATCCGGTCGACCTGGTCCAGCACCACCCCACGGTCGAGCAGCTGGTCGTCATCCGCCAAGGCGAACAGTGGGTCATCCGGCATGGTGGACCAGAGAAAGTAGGAAAGTCGGTTCGCCACCTCGTGACTGGTGAGCACGCGCGGATTGCCGTTCTGGCCCGTGCCGGGCTCCGCCAGGTAGAGGAAGCCGGGAGAAGCCAATATGCCGATCAAAGGAATCTTGATGGCCTCGACGAAGGAGGGTTTGTCAGCGCGCACGCCGTCATAGAGTTTCATCTTCTCGTCGATCTCGGCGTCGGTGACCGCCCGGCGATAGGCTCGGCGCATGAATTTGGCCAACACTTCGCGGGCGTAGGCCCTTTCGTCCGAATTCGCGAGCGGGGATTCGGGCAGAATCTGTCGATGGCTCGCGGGCGGCCAAGATTCATGCATCGGACCTTCGAGTTCGAACCAATCCAACCAGGCTTCCGGGCGGGCAAACGTTTCGCCGGTCTGGCACCAGAAATTCTCCAGCACGGATGGAATACTGTAGGCATATTTCACCTTGATTCCCGCCTTCTGGGTTGAGAAGCGGGTTCGGAATTCATAGACCTTGGGTGCGGACTTCGGGGCATCAACGTCCCAGTCGGCGACCGTCTTGGGTTGTCCGCCCAGATTGACCAGCAGGCGTAGGCGCGGAGGGCCGTAGTCGTACATCCGGTCCGTTTCGAAATGTTTCAGATCCTCCGGCAGTCGCTTTCGCCGATTTGCCGCATCGCGCGGATTCTTCTTTTCCCGTTCCTGGATTCGCCACTCCAATGCCTTGCGGGCACCGGTCACGACCGCGGCGCGCTCTGGTACGTGCCCACCGACGCGGACGCGAATGACGTACTCTCCCTCCGTGAACACCCGGAAGTCCCGGGCGTCGGGGACGAGATCCCATGAGTCATGATGCATCACCGTGAAGTCGCCTTCCTTGCGATTCTTGGCCCCGTGGACGATCGGTCGCTGCTTGCCCAATTGAATCCGGTGGCGATCGCCTTCACCTTCCTCCGGCTGGAAACGCCACTTGATCTTTTCCGGCTGTGACCCCTCGACCAAGGCTCGATCGAGAATTCCCCGCGCCATCTCGATGAACAATTCCAGGTGCAGCGGCGAAATCGTGAGAGACTTCGAATTGTTGTCGAAGCCACCGGCGGCCGGATCCTGTGGGAAGGCGGAAACGTCGTAGTCAACGCCGGTCAGGTCGCGGATGGTGTTCTGGTATTCCGTCCGGTTCATCCGGCGCAGCACGATGGCGCCGTCACGCCGCACGAGTTCGGCCGAAACCATCTGCTTCGTGATCCAGTCCACCACCTGGGCGACCTCGTCTGTCTTTGGTTGCATTTCGTCCTCCGGTGGCATTTCGTGACTGTTCAACACGTCGACGACTTCGCCCCATTTCTCCTTGGTCGCCGGATCGAGAAAGTTGGTTGTCAGATCCCGGTCCACGCGGAAGTTCGCCTTGTCCTTCTCGGGACCGTGACAACGAAGGCAGTGCGTATTCATGAACGGTTCCACCGTGGAATTGAAACCTGCCTCGTCTGCGTCGAAGGAAACATTGGCCGCTCCCCCTCCTCCAGCCAAAGCCGCGCGCATATCTCCGCCCTGATGGCCACCTCCGAATTTCAGAAAACAAACCGTACCGACAATCGCCGCCACGATACCGACGGCCATGCCGATGAACATACCCTTCCGGCTCCGGTTCGGGCTTTCAGCTTGCGAAGCCGCAGGTGCCGGGTCTCCGGGTGCGACCACTCCTGGGATCTCCGCGAGTGGTGCCCAGTCTGCCATACCTTCGTGAAAGGCCATATCCCGTGGCGACATCGAGCCGTCCGCCAGATAGCCGTTCACCTCTTCGAGTGTGTAGGGGCCAAAGCTTTCACCCTTGCGATGGATATGAATCTTCATTGCCGATCTGAGTGTCCATCTTAAGCCATAGAAGCTCGGGCGAAAGCCACTTTTCCGACTGACAATCGGAAACGGGCGCATCACATCCTATTGTAGGATGGCTGTCAGACTGGATGTATTACGTCGTTCGTTGGCGGAACTTGCTGTGCTAGAGCTACGAACGTCAGCCACTGGATTGTAATAGACCGGGATGCGCTCCCTGGGGGGATTTGCGGTCTCGCTGGCGTCAACTCTTCACCGTCATCAGCGGGAACAGCTCCGCGACCGGGGATGCGATGCCGGCCGCTTCCAGCGTTTCGACAACGGGCGTGATTGGTTTGTAAGTGGCCGGCGCTTCCTGTTTCAATTGTTGCCGCCACTTCTTCACGATCTCGGGCCGCATCGACACGTCGTGCCGCTTCGGATTCACAGGCGTCACCACCCGGAATTCCTTCAGGAACTCATCCAGCTCTTCGTCCGGCATTCGCATGGCGGCTCGACGTGCGATCTGACGACCGGCGCCATGGCAGGCGCTGCAGAGGGAATTTCTCATTCCTTTGCCGAGCAGCAGGAAGCTGGAGGCACCCATGGAACCGGGTACGATCACCGGTTCACCCCAATGTTCGTATTCGGTGTCGGTTACGTGCTCCCAGCCGCCCGACCATTGAGAATCTTTCGGACGTATTGGATCTCGGCAAAATGATTGCCGCAGCCGACGTTGCCGATGATCCCATCTCGCCCGATCTGTCCGGACCCTTGAATGTAGTCTCGCAGACCAAACACGGAATCCGTGTCGTACCCGCCACCGCCATGCATGCGGCGAAGATTCCGTTCCTCCCGATCTCTGTCGATGCCACGCCACAGTCCTTGATCGGCGGTCGCCGATTGTTCGTTGAGCAGCCCGGACAGACCGTGGCGGATGAGCGCTTCCCGTTGGGTGGGCGTCATTGGGATCGAACGCCCACCTTCGAAGAAGATGTGCCGAAGCGCGTTTTCCAAGCGATCGAGTTTTCCGTTCATATCTTGGCGGGTCAATGACGTGGACATGAGCCGCATGCCGCAATTCACATCATTGCCGATTGCCTGGGGCACGGCGAAGCCCTCGCTCGCCAGCCCGGTTCCGATTGGGATCCCGGCTCCCTTGTGAAAGTCCGGGGTCAGCACCACTTCCCGCAAGCGGGGATCCTTCACATCGAAAAACGACCGGTCGTGCGCGACGATGCGCTGCACCGTGTCCTGAATCCCCAGGACGCTCTGAAGCTCGTTGATCGATCTGGGTTCCAGATCGATCTGTTCGTTGGCGAAGACTCTCACTGGGATATTCCATTGATTGGGCAGGTTCAGCTGAAACGGGCTGATCCGTTTGAGTCGATTGTCTTGGGTGATATTTTCACTGCTGTCCTAAATCTGTTGACTGGATGAGGGCACAGCCCTGCGTCGAAGCAGGTATGCGCGTGGGACTTGATTGGGAAGAAGCCTGAATGAAGCGCCCGATGGAGGGCGAAGAAGGCGGAATTGTTCCGCTTGGATTCAGGTCATTCGATTTGCATCAGCAGCCGCAAACCGTGACGGCTGACAAAGTGCCACAGGTGTCGGAAGAATCAAATGTCTTTGCGATGATCGAGACGGAAGACATGTCACCCGCTCGGCCGGGTCCGCAGCGGTTCAAGGTGCGGATACCGCGATCATATCGACCATGATGCGTTGTCCCTTGAGTCCCGCGCCTTTTACCGTGGCTTTGGACGCCGCGGGAGGACGCTTGGGATCATAGAATTCCGGACGCAGTTCGTTGAGCGCTTTGCTGATCTGATTGTCCTTCACATAGTACGTGGCTTTGACGAGATGCTTCAGGTCAGACTGAAATGCCCCGACGGCTTTCTGCAGTTCCTTGAAAACATCCCGCACCTCGCGCTCGGGATCTGTACCGGGGGTTCCACAGATTCCCGAAGTGTAGATGATCTTCCCGCGATTGACCCGCACGACCCGGGTGAAGACAGGAGAAGCCTTCATACCCTTCGGTGTCAGATACTCGACGGCCGGACGTTCGGGATTGTCCTCGCCGCCGGCCACTACCAGCTCGATCTCGATCGGATTACGGTTCTGCCATTCCACGAATGCCAGCGGAGGAACGGCGTTTGAAGGGAAGAAGGTGCGGATTGTCGACAGGGCGTCATCGACACCGTCCATGGGGCGCAGAAAAGATTTGATGTGGATGACGTCCTTCCATTTCAGTCCCAGCCAATCCAGCGTCCCACCCAACTGCTCCATGGTCTTGTGGGTTGCCTCCTTCACATCTTTCCCGCGGACTGCCTGACCGGACACGAAGACTTGGGCACCGATCGGCATCATCCCGAATTCCGCCCCGAAACGTCCGCTACGGGGAGTTAGAAAATTTCCCTTGTTGATGCTATACAACGGTGCCGCACCGAACGATTGCGCGACCGCGTCCATACCCACCAGGGCATCCGGATGCGGCAGGTCGCCGGTGACAAATGACAGGGGCGGTGTCTTGCCGGTGAAGAAATTCTCGAGGTGTCCCTGCACGATGGGACGCTGACTATCATCCGAGAGATAGACGTTCAGCCGAAGCCCGTAGGTCAGGCTGGCCTCATAACCTCGGAGTTTCTCATTGAGGGTCCCCAACAGATCCATCACTTGGGTGGAAAGATCTGCGCTGCGCAGTTTGGCGGTGTTGCCCTCGAACGCCAGAAACTGTCGCGTGTGTAGCAGGATGCGTCCCTCCGCCGCTGCTACCGGCAGCAGACCGGTTTTTGCGCGGGCATAATATGGAGCAATCGATTCTGCCCCATCAACGGCCAGCGGCAAGGCCAGGCACGCTGCAATCAGGGCAACAATGCGCATGTAGAATCGATTGTTCATGCGAACAGAGTATCAGTTGAACGAATTGAAACCAACCCACGCAACTCTCAGGAAATTCCACTACGCCGAAGGTATGGATGTTACAAATTCGTCCAGCAGCTCGGACTTCATCTCCAGCAGATTTCCCGCTTCGGGGAACTGCCCTTTATTGACGTCGGTGACGTATTCCTTGAACGCGGCGATCCGCTCATCCTGCAGGCGGCGATATTCCGCCATGAAGTCGCGATACTTTTTGGCGTGCCGGGGAATCCGCTCGTCGTAGTCGCCGAGAATATCGTCGGAGAAAAGAAATTGGGTGTCGCAGCCGTTGCCGGAACCGAGGGACATCAGCAGCATGCTCGTATTGCCACAAAGCCAGGTGGCCAGGTTGTGTGGGGCGAGTTCGAGTTCTGCCGCATAGGCACCGGCGCTCTCGAGTTCCTTCATCTGCGCGTAAAGCTTCTTCGCCTCCTCGACCGTCTTCCCGATCGCCCGGTAGTTCGTCCATGTGGCGTGCCGCGGCACCATGCCCAGATGTCCCACCACGGGAATGCCCTCGCGCGCCATCGCTTCAATCAGAAACGGACTGGCGGAGCAGTAGACCGAGCTGGCCCCCATCTCCAAGGCCTTGAAGCCCACGCGAATGGCTTCCTCCTGGGTGGCCATGCCGTGGGGAGTGGAGCAGGAAAGGAAACTCGTGGGCGCTGCGGCAACCAGTTCAGGGAACCTCGCCTGCGCAGCGTGAGAATCGAACGGACTGCTCATCAAGTCTATTCCCGCTGCCTCAGCCGCCGCGGCTTCGTCGCCTGACTTCACGTGGATATGGGTCAGGCAGCGTTTGCCTTTCAGCTGCTGGAGGTCGTAAACGGTGTATTTCTTTCGTGCTCGTACGCTCATGGTCGCTTGCCGCCAAGGGTTACCACGCCGGGCGATTTCCCCAAGCGCAAAGACTGGCTTACCGGAGCCGTAGTCGTTTCAATGCCCACCCATGCCCGAGTACGAGATCTTTCACAACCCGCGCTGTTCAAAATCGCGGGCGACCCTGAAGCTGCTCCAAGAGAACGGTGTTGAGCCGACCATACGTCTCTATCTTGAGAACCCACCGAGTGCGGCGGAATTGAAGCGCTTGTTCAAAATGCTCGAACTGGAACCGCGCTCCCTGATCCGCGATGGCGAGGATGAATACCGTGAACTGGGTCTGGTGGATCCTCAACTTTCCAACGCCAAGCTGATTGAAGCCATGACAGCCCACCCGCGCCTCATCCAGCGTCCGATCGTCATTCGTGACCAGAACGCGGCCGCGATCGGTCGCCCGCCGGAAGCAGTTCTCAAACTGCTCGACTGAGCGGACCGACTACGGATCAACCGTCGTCCGGTAGCTCACACCCTCTGGCACGGGAACCGCATGATGCACGGTGGTGCCGAACGAACCCTTCGTGCGTCGCGTTGCATCGACGGCCACAAACGACGTGTAGGCGGACATCAGGTTGTAATCGAGGGCGAGTTGTCGAATTTTCCGGGCCTGTCCGCTTGCTTGGCCGGTCATCGAACTGTCTGCCAGATCCGCAATCTTGTGCCGGGCCCAGACGAAGGGTAGCGGCTTCATCGGCAGCGGATCTTCGGCGAGACCGATTCGCAGCGCCTGCTGTTCGCCGCCAACCGTTCCAGTGACGCGCACAGAACTCGGTTCCTGACCGCGATACCGGCCGGTGATGATCACGGGGCGACCGACAAACAGGTCCGGTGCCTGTCTCGGAAAGATGTCGTATACTCGCGCGCCGCCCCAATCCAATTGCAGATCAATCATTGCCGGACGGCTGACCTGTTGAAAGAAGCGACCCATGGCGAGGCGGGCATCTTCGTCCAGGCTCAGGAAACCGACCGCACCTCGCCCGATCTTTGCCATGCGATTGAGAAGGAACCGATTGGGAGATTGGCCGACGCCGAAACTGAATATGCGATTCGCTCCGATGTGCTGATGCACGGCCTTGAGAATATGCGCCTCGTTGCCGATGTAGCCGTCGGTCATGAAGCATACGAACCGAAGTCGATTCGCATCGTGCCCAAACCGGAGTGCCGCCTTTACTCCCTCGATCATTTCGGTCCCGCCACCGCCGACGAGTTGATTGAGATAGTCCTGTGCCCTTCTGACATTGGACTCTGACGCGGGAACGGGATGGCGGCCGAACTTCGAAGCCTTTTCGGAAAAGCGGATGATCTGAAACGTGTCCTCTGCCGTGAGCATCCCCAGCGCGATGCGGATGGCGTTCTTCGCCTGCTCAATCGGGCGGCCTGACATGCTGCCGGAGCAATCGAGTACGAAGATCATTTCCATCGGTTGACGCGGCAGGCTTGCCAGGTTCTGCGGCGGATACAGCATCATCGAGAAGTAGCCTCCGTCATCCTCATGGAAAGTTCGCAGCGCGGATTGAATCGCATCATTGGCCACGCGATAACGCAGCACGAAATCTTTGTTGGGAATCTTGTCAAAGGGACTGAGGGTCACTTTAGGCCCCGCGGCTCGTCGCTCAGTCTTGCGGATCTTGTGGTTGATCGAATCGATTTCTTGGACGGGTGATTCAATCTCGATCGTCACGGACACGTCGTGGCCGCTGCGTTCGCGAGGGCCTAAGTACCGAACGGCCGTTCGCTGCCCCTCCGTGCGGGACTGGCGCGACGCCGCGCCGATCCCGTCGCGGTGACCGGCCGGGTTGTAGCGTGGCCCCACGACCATCGGGAACACGTACTCATACCATCCATCTTCGTAGGTCATGGTGTTGAAGTAACGAATCGTGATGTCGATGTCCTTCCGTGGTTCGATATTTGCGACTTTCTGGGTGAAAATATTGGGCCGCTCCTGAGTGAGCAAAGACGCCGTGTGACCTTGGCTCTTGGCAGATTCATAGATTGCCCTTGCCTCCTCGCGTTCCCGGATGATCCCGCGAATCTTTCGCTTGCCGATTGTCATGATGAACTCGTTGATCGCCGAATTCTGCGGCAGTGGAAAAACATAGATCGCCTCAATTTTGGTATCGAAGGGATTGCCGAAGCGCTGCACCACCTCAGTGCTTGCGATGTAACCGTCGAGGCTGGCTTTGACCTCGGTATGTTCCAACGGCAGGGGTACCTTCTTCCTGCCGCCGAGAAAACTGAACAACGACCCGCATCCGGGTGTTTCGTCATCCGTCGGGGTCGAATATTCCGGCTTCACGATCACCCAGACTTCTTCGTCGAGCGATGGAGCACCTCGGGGAGCGAGTGCGCGGCGCACTGCTGTCGAACGCGAATTCCGGGGAGGAGAGATTCCGATGAGATTGGAAAATGATCCGTCCGGATCCGTGAAGCTCGGTGCCGTCATTCCATCGAATGATTCGATTGCGCCGGTCGAGTAAACACCGGGAATAGGTGTTACGTTCTTGTCCGGCGGACGGGTATGGCAACCGATTCCCAGCAACGCCGTCAGCACAAATGCGGCAATGAGTTTCAACGAGTTTCTGCTTCTCTGCTTCATGTCAATTCTGCTCCTTGTTTCTCTTGGTGATTGTGATCACGGCATCGATCCGATCAATGCCCGCACTTGCAACGATTTGATTTCGCACGAGGAACGCCGGTTCGGCGCCGTTCGTCATCACGTGCAGGGTGGCCACGCGAATCCTACCCCTTGGCAACTTCGCTTTCGGCAAGGTGGTAAACGACGCCAGCTTCACCTGGTTGCGCTGAATCGCTTTCGGATCATATTTCGGTGGCTCGCGGAAAGCGGGCGAATCTCCGCCCTCGATACTCACAATTTTGAGATCCGGTCGCGCGGCTTTGAGATGGATCTGGTAGCCACCGAGCTGGTCTTCACCGGTATCAATGTGGATATCGACCGCGTGAAATTGTAACGCCGGGCGTTCCCCATCCTGAGCCTGGGCAGATGGCAGCCAAGTCAGGAAGGCAAACAAAATGGCGGCGTGGAGTCTCATCAGATCTTGTCGTCAAGTTTGACCAGACTGGACGTCAACAGATCCAGGTCGCGGCTGTCGGTGGCTCCATCTCGATTCAGATCCAGATCCACCGGCATGTCCTCCCCAGCTTCAATGCGTTGGGCGAACAGCATCGCATCGAGAATGTCGACCGTGGCATCGCCATTGAGATCCGTCGGCTGGACCGTCACCATCGGGGTTGTCTCATCAGGGTTGCTCTCCTTGGCGCTCCGCAGGAGAACCAGACAGAGCGCAACCGCAGCGGCGATCGCCAACCAACGCCCATATCCGAAGTCGGGTCGGGTGATCTTTTCAATCCTCCCGTCCAAAACTTCGTGAGCCTTCGAAAGCACACGCTCGTCCTCCGCTGAAGAGACCTTGAGCGGTTCTCCGTCACGCAAGGTGGTGAGCAGCTCGGCTGGGAGCTGTTCGAGCGATTCGTTGTCGTCTGAATCCGTCACGTTCATGGGGTTAAGCGGGTGCAGTTCTCAAAAGGTTCACTGGCCGAAGAGTTTTTTCGTGCGGGGATCCTTCCGCAGAGTGGTCAAAGCGTTGTGCAGGCGTGATTTCACCGTGCCGACCGGAACCTCCAGCAGCCCGGCGATCTCGTTGAGTTGAAAGCCGTCGATGAATCGCAGCAGCAGAACCTCGCGTTGTTCGTCGGAGATTCCGCCCAAGGCCGCGAAGATCTCGACATCTGCGGCGGCCGATGCCTGGGCGGGAACGGATCGGATCGCTTCCTCTTGGTCGGTTTGCAACCGCTCGGATTTCTTTTTCACCGACAAAGCAAGATTCCGCACGGCTGGATAGAGAAACGTTCTCAATTTTGCGGTGAGCGTGAGGCCGGGAAACTTTCCGGCCAGGTAGACAAATGTCTCCTGCAGAACGTCGAGGGCCAAATCCCGATCCCGGACAAATCGAAAAGCCAGATTCGCCACCCAATCGCGATGACGATGGTACAGGAAATCGAATGCACTCGGGTCGCCGCCATTTACGGCCTCCACGAGTTCCTCGTCCGATCGATCATCCGATTGTTGTCCGCCGGCATCCACGCGTGATTTCCCAATACAGTCGCGAACTACCTCAAAAGGTTCACTCAAATCTCAACTAAAACATTGTGTCATATGCTACAAATCAATTGCACCTCACTGAGCTGGGCAACATATGAATCGACTTGGGGTTTTCATCGTTTAGTAATTCAGAACCCCTTGATGATGCGAATTCGTTTTGCCGCAATCGTTGCTTTATGTCTGCTGGCCATGTCTGTGGTTGACGGACGTGGTGCGGAATTGCCCTGGTCGTTTCGTCCATTGCGGTCGATCAACCCGCCGCAAACCAACTTGGAATGGGCGCGAAACCGGATCGATCTTTTCATTGTCGCGCGTCAATCGGTGGGGAGTCTGAACCCGGCTGAAGCAGCGGATCGCCGCACCTTGATTCGACGGGCCTACTTTGATCTGGTGGGAATGCCCCCGACCGCTGCCGAAGTGACGGCATTTCAGAATGACCCAAGCCGCAACGCTTTTGCGGATCGGGTGGACCGGCTGCTGGCATCGCCGCAATACGGTGAGCGCTGGGGACGACATTGGTTGGATTTGGCGCGCTATGTGGATGCGACGGCCAGTTGGCTGGAATCGACCGCATCGGCCTGGCTCTATCGAGATTGGGTGGTGGCCGCCTACAATCAGGATCTGCCGTATCCGGATTTTGTGCGCAAACAGCTGGCAAATGATCTGATCGGCGGATGTGATCCCAAGGACAACGCCGCCTTGGGTTTCCTTGGACTCAGTCCGAACTATTGGAAGGAGCTTCAGCTCCCTCCGGAGATCATCAAGGGAACGGTCGCGGATGAGTGGGAGGAGCGCGTGGATGCCTTGGGCCGGACTTTCCTCGGACTGACCGTGGCGTGCGCGCGCTGTCATGACCACAAGTCCGATCCCATCACCCAGCAGGACTACTATGCATTGGCCGGCGTGTTCGCCAGTGTTCGCATGGCGGATCGGCCGACCATGAGGGAGGAACTGTGGGCGCCGGTGGCCCAGGCGCGCAAGCAGGTGGCGGCTCTCGAGAAACAGAAGACGGATATCAAAAAGAAGAAACCCAAGGATCTGAAGGAACAAACCGCCAAGCTCGACGCGAAGATCAGGAAGATCCAAAGCGGGACGCCGCACTATTTCGTGCCGACGGTCAACGGTGTGGAAGAAGCCGCCCTCTTCGTCGTGGCGAAGACCAACGCGCACGGCACTTCATTGGACTACAAGATGGGAAAGGCCCGCGATCTGGCGGTGCACAAACGCGGTGATCCGAATCTGACGGGTGAGACGGTACGCCGGCGATTCTTGTCGGTGTTCAATGATGGCAAACCGCGCCTGTTCAAACGTGGCAGTGGACGTTTGGATTTGGCCGACGCCATTCTGGAAGATGCTCAACCGTTGGCAGCGCGAGTGATTGTGAACCGCGTATGGCAGCAGCACTTCGGACGCGGACTCGTCAGCACGCCGAGCGAATTCGGCAACATTGGCGACAAACCCACGCATCCGGATCTGCTGGAAGATCTCACTGCACGTTTCGTCGCGAACGGTTGGTCCTTCAAGTGGCTGCATCGCGAGATTCTGCTTTCGGCTACGTGGCAACAATCCTCCCTCAGTCCCCTCAGCGAGGAGAAGGATCCCGACAACAATCTGCTGGCTCGTATGCCGCGTCGTCGCTTGGATGTTGAATCCTGGCGTGACTCGATGCTGAAAGTGACCGGTCATCTCTACGAAACGGTCGGCGGAAAATCCACCAATCTTGATGACGCGAAGAACAGTCGCCGAACGCTCTATGGCGGCATCAATCGGCGCAATCTCGATCAGATGTTGGCCGTGCATGATTTTCCGGATCCCACCGCGCACGCACCGGCCCGCAATGTCACTACCACTCCCATGCAGCAGTTGTTCGCCCTGAACAGTCCGTTCATGGAGCAGCAGGCGAGCATTTTGGCCAAGCTTTTGCAGCAACGTCCGGAGGGCGAACGCATCGGCTTCGCGTATGCACGCCTTTTTCAGCGCGATCCCACGGAAAGCGAATTGCGGATTGGACGGCGTTACCTCGACGAAACGAACAAACATCCGGACAGATGGAACCACTACGCCCATGCGCTGTTGGGCAGCAACGAATTCCTGTTTGTCGACTGATATGAATCCGACTTTGAACATAGACCGTCGCCGCGCGCTGCAGACCATGGGCGCCGGCATGGGTGCGATCGGTCTCGCCGCCACTGCCGGAGCCGCCAATCGACTTCCGCTCGGAGCCCACTTTGCACCGCGCGCCAAGCGGGTCATTCACCTGTTCATGAATGGCGGACCGTTTGGGCCTGATTTTTTGGATCCGAAACCCGCGCTGAAGAAATATGCTGGGCAACGACCGGAAGGCGCGGATCTGCGCACAGAGCGCCCGACCGGAGGATTGCTGGACGTTCCGTTCAAGTATCAAAAGTACGGTCAGAGCGGCTTGGAGATGAGTGACGCCATCCCACTCCTGTCCCGGCACGCCGACGATATCTGCGTCCTGCGCTCACTCTACACTGACAACCCGAATCACGGTCCTGCCCTGCTGTTGATGAACAACGGCACGATGACGCCAAAAGTGCCCAGCATGGGAGCGTGGATTTCGTACGGACTGGGAACGGAGAACGGCAATCTGCCACCCTACGTCGTATTGTGTCCGGGCAAACCCGTCCGCTTCTCCATCTTGTGGAATAGCGCCTTTTTGCCCAGCAAACATGCCGGCCTGTATATCAATCATTCCAAGATTGATCCCAAGACGATGATCCCTTGGCTGAGCAACAAGAAGCTCGCCGCGAAACCGCAGCGCGAACAGCTCGACCTGATCCAGGCCCTGAACGCCGAACATCTGACGGCGCGCGGAGGGGCGGACCATGCATTGCAGGGGCGCATCGAGGCGATGGAGACGGCTTACAAGATGCAGTTCGCCGCCACCGACGCGTTCGACATCAACCAGGAACCCGACTCCGTCCGGGAGACTTACGGCAAGAGCCACTTTGCCAATGGCTGCCTGCTGGCCCGGCGACTCGCCGAACGGGGTGTGCGTTTTACCCAAGTTTACTACGGCAATGGCCAGCCGTGGGACACCCATCGGACACATGACGCAAAAACCCGTAGTCTGGCCGCTGATATTGACCAGCCCTGTGCCGCGCTGCTCGAAGATCTCAAACAACGAGGCATGCTCGATGACACCCTCGTCATCTGGGGCGGCGAATTCGGACGCACACCCGTCAGTGAAAACGGCAGTGGTCGTGATCACAATCCCAATGGCTTCATGTATTGGATGGCCGGCGGCGGCGTGAAAGGCGGGATGGCGTACGGCGGCACCGACGACTGGGGCTTCAAGGCAGTCCACAAACCAATGCACCACCACGATTTCCACGCCACGCTCCTGCATCTTATGGGGATCGATCACGAAAAGCTCACCCACCGTCACGCCGGGCGTGACTACCGGCTCACCGACGTCCACGGCCATGTTGCCCATGAGATTCTTGCTTAGTCTGGTCTGTGCAATCCTGCCGCTGGTTGCCGAATCGGCTTCCAACTCTCAGTGGTGGTCGGCAAAACCGATCGTAAGGCCGAAAGTTCCAGTCCTCGCATCCAACCCCATTGACGCGTTCGTAGACGCCCGGTTGTCTGAGGCCGGATTGAAAAAATCTCGTCAAACCGATCGGCGGACGCTGATTCGCCGGCTCTGTTTTGATCTGTTGGGGTTGCCTCCCGATCCGAAAGACGTGGAAATGTTCATCCGCGATGCCGATCCCAAGGCCTATGAGAAACTGGTGGATTGGCTGCTCAAGTCGCGTCACTTCGGGGAGCGTTGGGCGCAGCATTGGCTGGATATTGCGCACTACGCGGACACCCATGGATTTGAGCGGGACAAGTTGCGGCCCAATGCTTGGCGGTATCGCGACTACGTCATCGACTCATTCAATCGCGACAAACCGTACCACCAGTTCATCCGCGAGCAGATCGCTGGAGATGTCATTGCTCCCAGCAATCCGGAATCGGTGATCGCGACGGGCTTTCTTGCTGCCGGTCCCTATGACTTTGTCGGTCAGCAGGAAACCAAGAGTCCGATCTTGCGCCGGGCTGCGCGGGCGGATGATCTGGATGACATGGTGACGCAGGTGCTGACCGCGACGATGGGCGTCACGATCAACTGCGCCCGTTGTCATGATCACAAGCTCGATCCCATTCCGCAGAAGGACTACTACCGGCTATGGTCCGTCTTCGCCGGCGTGAAGCGCGGTGATCGCAAGGTGCATGCGCAGGCGGAGGAGGAGCGAAGCAAACAGCTGAAGCAGCGTCAGGCGCGGTTGGGGGCGATTCGTTCGGAGTTGGGTCGGTTGACCGGCGAAGGGTTGGACCTCGCCGATTACGTGGGCGGCGGTGATGGCCGGGGTTCGGGCGTGAAGGGCAGGGGGATCAGTATTCGCGACGGGAACTACCACACCAAGAAGCTCGGCTATCATCGTGACATCCGGGTCAATCGCCTGCAAAAGCTCTCGCTCCCGGGGGATCCCAAGGACGTGAAACGTTTCGTGCAATGGGTCTTTGTGCCCGACGGCAAAACGCCGGTTCCGGTGGCCTACAAGATGGAGGTCACCAATCTCCCGCCTACCTCGGCACACACCTGGGATGCCATCCGCAACGGGAAGCTCCAGTCGCAGGTTCACGCGAAGATCAATGGTGTGGACTACGACACGGATGACCACTCCATTCTCGGTCTGCACGCGAATGGTGGGATCTGCTTCAACCTACGCGACATTCGCAAGGACAGCGGATTCAAGGCCATGCGCTTCACCGCGATGGCCGGATTTGGTGCGATCGAAAAGGTGGCCGCAACGAAAGGCGGATTCAGCGTCTACGTTGATCAGAAGCTGAAGTTTCAGAATCTGAAAATGCGGAAGGACGGATTTGCTTTCGTCGATATCGATGTTCCCGTCAAGGCCCGCTACCTTACCTTGGTCGCAACCGATGGTGGAGACGGCATCGGTCACGACCTGTTCTTCTTGGGTGATCCGCAACTCACGCCCGATGTTGAATCCACCAAGCTGACCGAGGTTGGCCGGCAGCGCGTGAAGGAGCTGCGTAAGGAAGAAGCCACCCTCGCCTCCGAGGTCAATCGGATCGCCTATCCGGACTCCGTCTATGCCGTGCAGTCAGAGAAGCCGCCGGTGATCAAAGTGCTCTATCGCGGCAGTTCCGAAGATCCGAAGGATGCGGTGACTCCCGGTGCTCTCAGTTGGTTCAATCACGGCCCAATCGACTTCGGTGACAACGAAACCCCGGAAGGCCAGCGTCGCTTGCGACTGGCGGACTGGATCGTGAATCCGGGGAATCCGCTCACCCGCCGCGTCATCGTCAACCGGCTCTGGCATTATCACTTTGGCCAGGGCCTCGTGAGCACACCGAGCGACTTTGGTGGTGGTGGTGGCAAACCGTCGCATCCCAAGCTGCTCGACTATCTCGCTGATGAATTGTTGCGCAACAACTGGTCTCTCAAATCGATCCACCGGCTTATCCTGACCAGTGATACGTACAAGCAACGATCGGTTTCGAACGCGAAGGCGGCGCGAGTCGACGCGGGCAACCGTTTACTTTGGCGGCAGAATCCGCGTCGTCTGGATGCTGAGTCGATTCGTGACGCCGTCTTGTCCGTCACCGGCAAACTGAATCCCGAGCGCGGCGGTCCTGGGTATCGCGATTTCGAGTATCAGGAAGCCTACGCCCCGATCTACACCTACGTTACTCCGGATCTGCCGGAACTTTGGAAACGCAGCATCTATCGTTTCGTTGTGCGGACGACGCCGCACGAATTCATGACCACGCTGGATTGTCCCGATCCCGCGAGTCTGACGCCGGTCCGCAATCGCACGACCACGCCGTTGCAATCGCTGACCATGCTGAACAACGAGTTCATGCTGAAACAAGCGGACTACTTCGCGGAACGTCTGCAGTCCCACATCAGCTTCAATGTAGACCAACAGATCGCGCGGGCATTCGAGCTGACCTTTGCTCGTGGACCATCGCCGAAAGAACTGAACGCGGCCCGGAAGTTGGTGGACACGAAAGGGCTTTTCACGCTTTGCAGAATGCTACTGAACGCCAACGAATTTGCTTACGTGGACTGATATGAGCTATCCGTGTGGACAACAGAAACCGGTGGTATCTCGCCGCGATTTCCTTTCCGAGATCGGCGGTGGATTCGGTGCCATGGCGCTGGGTGGAATGATTGCTCGCGACGCGCGCGCGGCGACCCGATCTCCGAACACCCGCTCGAAGGCGAAAGCAGTCATCCAGATTTTCTGCCCTGGCGGGTTGAGCCAGGTCGACACCTGGGATCACAAACCTGAACTGACGAAGCGCACCGGCGAACCGTTTGATCAGGATGGGAAACTTCAGTTCTTCGCCTCCAAACCGGGCAATTGCCGCGGCAGCTTCTGGCCATTTCGCGAACATGGTCAGAGCGGCAAGGCGATCAGCGTACTGTTTCCGCACATGGCCTCGATGGTGGACGACATTGCGTTCGTCCACTCGATGCACAACAAGAGCGCGTTGCATGGGCCGGCCATGTTCATGATGAACAGCGGCTTCATCCTGCCGGGATTCCCCTCGATGGGTGCGTGGGTGACCTACGGTCTGGGCAGCGAGTCGGACAATCTCCCTTCCTTCGTCGTCCTGCCTGATCCGCGCGGATTGCCTCCCGGTGGTGTCATCAACTGGGGAGCGGGATTCCTGCCCGCAGTCTATCAGGGAACGACAATGGAGACCGATCCGGCGAAGGATCCGATCGCTGACCTGTTTCCACCCAAACAGTACGCAGCGAAAGGAAATGACGGTTCCGATCGCGAGTTTCTGAAGCTGCTGAATCAGCGCCACGCCCATGAGCGTCCGGGCAACACCGAACTCAACGCTCGTATCTCCGCCTACGAAATGGCGGCTCGCCTGCAGTTGAGCGCGCCGGAGGTGACGGATATCCGTGGCGAATCATCGGCCACGCAGAATCTCTATCGCTTGGATCACGAGGACATCGGTCCTTTCGGGCGGCAATGTCTGATGGCCCGGCGTCTGGTTGAACGAGGTGTTCGATTCGTGCAGATATTCTGCGGTGCGGAGAACACCACGCAGCGCAAGATTCGGCCGAATTGGGATTCCCACGAAGATCTTCCCCGCGATCACGGATATTGGGGCGCGGTGCTGGACAATGGAGCCACCGCCCTGATCCGCGATCTCAAATCGCGCGGCATGCTGGATGAAACCCTGGTCATGTGTACCACGGAGTTCGGTCGTCAACCCGCCGACCAGAAGAACATTGGTCGGGACCACAACGCCGGCGCCTTCACCTCATGGCTCGCCGGTGGAGGCATCAAGGGTGGTGTCAGTTACGGCGAGACTGATGAGTTGGGTTTCAAGGCGGCGATTCATCCGACCTACAGCTATGACCTGCATGCCACGGCACTGCATCTCTTGGGCATCGATCACGAAAAGCTCTCGTTTTATCACAACGGTATTGACCGTCGACTGACGGATGTGCACGGCCACGTGATTCGCGAGTTGCTGGCGTGAAGTCAGGGCCAATCAGTTGAACCACGAATGAACACCAATAGACACGAATGGGAACCGGGCAAAGGAACGAGATTGCAGATCCGCTCGCGGTCTTTTCCTCCGGTATTCGTGTGGATTCGTGGCTTCTTTCCCACCTCGTTATCGGGACTTCAACTGCGCGAGCATTTCGAGCAGATGCTTGACGATGATCACGGATGAATCCTCTTCTACGGTGCAGGTACCCAACCAGGTTTCGTAACCTCCAAGTTTGTGTTGCTCGGGCGTCGGGAGATAGCCGAGGCGACCATTCGCCAGGCCGATGACCATGGTCTGTTGAAACGGACTCTCGGCTTTGAGTTCCAAGCCGATCTCCACCAACGTTTCAAACGGAATCCCCACCACGGCGATGTCGCCGATGCGAATGGCCTGCAACTTGATGGTCAAAGCTTCCGGACGCCCTGATGCCCGAATCGTGTTGCGGGCGTAGTTCTGGGCGAGGCGAGGCAGCTTGGCGATCTTCGCCTTGTCCTTGATCGCGAGTACCGTCTTCGCGGCGGCGATCTGTTTCGCAGTTGGTTTGCGATACCTGAGATCGATCTCGCGCTCGAGCATGCCCACGGGAGTGTCACGACGATGGCTGGGGATCTTCGTGGAGGCAAACCAGGCGGCGTCCGCGGCTTTTGTTGCCACGATTCGAACCTGTTCAAAGCGTTCACGCGGAGGACGCACGACGGTGAAAGGGATGTTGTTGATGTCGCCGGAAGCGCCGTTCGACATCATCGCGACGAAGTCTTTGTCACCCCGCATCCGGGTGGGCATGAGGCGGGCGAATTCGCCGAAGTAGTCGGCTGACACCTGGCCCCGAGGGGTGGCACCGACATAATGCAGCGCATAGTTCGCGAACACCGCCAGCGCCCGACGGCGATGATTCTGCACATTGATGATCATGACATCCGGATCCGTCGGACCTGCCGCACGATCTAGCACGGTGGCGCTGCGGCCGGGGTTCATTTTCACCGCGTCCATTTTTCCGAAGGGGTTGAGCGGCATCTTGCCGGGCTTGAGATGCCAGCGGCGATTGAAGACTTCTTCCGGAAGCGGATGCGAGGCGGCTCCGACCTGCGCTGGTTGGAGGGCCGCATGCGCCTTGATGATGGAAGTCGCGATTCCCTTCACAAAGCGTTTGCGATAGGCGACCTCCGGCTTCGGACCTTCCTTGTAGCTGGTGCGAACGGCGCTGTGGGTATGCGTTGATGCCACGAGCATGTGATTGGTGGCAATTCCGGTCTGTGCGGCGGCGATCGCCTTTGCCTCATCCAGTGCTTCCGGCGAGGCGCTCAAAGTGTCAGCCACCACCATCGCGATGGTGGTTTTCCCATCATTGAAGACCAGCGCTCGGGCATGCAGGGGATCATGGGCGTTGGTCGCGTAATTCGCGCTGAAGCCGCCGGGCATGTTGACGGGAAAGAGTTGGGGAGTGATGTCAACGGCCGCAGCGCCAGCGCGAAGTTTGGCGGCTGCGTCGGCGGATGAAAGGCAGATCAGAAGCGAGAAGACAATCAGACGGATAGGATTCATGACGCGCGAAATCATCACCGTGTCACGTCTCCGGGGCAACCGCTATTGCCAAGGTTGATCTGGAATGGAGAATGACGCCCAACACGTGAGCGAACCTGATGTCAACGCCCCCTCCGCGACCGCGTCCGACGGTTGGGAAAGATGGTTTCGACCAAAGGCTTTCGCGTGGGGACTGGCGGGGCTGGTCTTGGTGTCTTGGTGGGAGGTGCTATTCGGATTCGGCACGTTTGCCTTGGGCGACTTTGATGTATTTGGCTACCCGCTCGCGCACTATCATCGGGAGAGCCTCTGGCGTGGTGAGATTCCACTGTGGAATCCGCACAACAACTGTGGCCTGCCATTCCTGGCGCAGTGGAACTCGCTCGTTCTCTATCCACCCTCGCTGTTCTACGTGTTGTTCCCGCTTTCCTGGTCGCTCGGGGTGTTTTGCGTTCTGCATCTCTACGTCGGCGGACTCGGAATGTATTTTCTCGCGCGCCATTGGACGGGCCACAACGCCGGCGCGGCGGTGGCCGGGGTGGCCTACGCTTTCAGCGGATTGACGCAGACGGCCTTGATGTGGCCGAACAACAGCGCGGCCTTGGGCTGCCTGCCTTGGATCATTCTGTTGACGGAATTGGGATGGCAACGAGGCGGACGCTGGTTGCTGGGGGCGGCACTGGTCGGGGCGATGCAAATGATGACGGGAGCCCCGGAGATTATCTTGTGCACCTGGTTGATGGCGCTGCTGAATCTCGGCTTCCGTCTGTCGAACCACGCGGTGGAGGTTCGCCCGCTTGTTCGATTCACCCGCTTCGGGGGCATGGTGCTTTTGGTAGCGTGTTTGTGCGCCGCGCAGTTGCTTCCCTTTCTGGATCTGTTGGCCCATTCGCAAAGAGATGCGGGCTACGGTGGTGAACGTTGGGCGGCCGGCCCGTTTATCTGGGGCAATTATCTGGTGCCGTTGTTTCGCACCATCACGGATTCCGCGGGCGTTCACTACCAGGTCGATCAGCAATGGGTGATTTCAACGTATGCCGGCATCCTCATCGTTTTTCTTGGCTTCACGGGTCTGTTGGGAGTTCGGGAGCGTCCGGTGATCGGATTGTCCGTGATTGGTCTGTCGGCGTTGGTTTTGTCCATGGGTGAGCAGGGCTTCCTCTACGGTCTGCTGGAGCGTGTGATCCCGCTGGGAGTGATGCGTTACCCGGCGAAGTTCCTCTTGTTCGTCGCGGTCGTTCTGCCTCTGCTCGCCGCCTTCGGATTTCGGGCGGTTGCGAACAAACAAGGATTCTTGCCGGCCTGCGGAATCACCTTGGTCGCGTGGTTCTCAACCATGTTGCTGGCGAGCGGATTGCCGATCGAAGGTGAAGACCTGCGGACGGTATTGGGGAA
>Ga0055584_100000798_pt1 | contig 30202 bp, 29 predicted proteins | sample OSDHelmetaG_FD_58716 | JGI IMG/M metagenome (GOLD analysis project Ga0055584, IMG submission 58716) | Pelagic marine sediment microbial communities from the LTER site Helgoland, North Sea, for post-phytoplankton bloom and carbon turnover... | ecosystem: Environmental > Aquatic > Marine >... | reverse complement strand
GCTTGATTGGCACAGTTCTACTGTCTGGGTTCGCGCTACCGCTTAGTTTTGCCCAGACACTTGGTGCGAAGATACCGCTGGAAAACGTGATGTTCTTGGCCGCAGCGTATTGGCCAGTGTTTGGTTTTGCCCATTATCAGTTCTTACGCCGCCGTAGGCCGCAACTGTTCGGCGCACTGGTCATACTCGTGGCGCTGTCAGCGTGGCGTTGGCAGATTAACGTGCAGGGCATGATGGGAATTTGATTCGAAGTCGATTGATGGCGATAACGCTGACCTGAGGAAATAATTGGCGTGCGGCGCCAACTGCCTTAGTGTCTAGCTGGCTGGTCGCCAAGGTCTGAAACGAAATACTAAACAATTGGCCGTGTTGCGGCACCCCTAACAACTAAACGAGAGTATCGGACCCAATGATCAACAACATTGACGTAACTGGGCACCGCGATGTGCAACATCAGGTCGACAGTATTTTTGCCGAGCGCTGGTCGCCACGCGCGATGGACGGTGAAGCATTGGACCAAGCAACGCTTGACCGTTTGTTCGAAGCGGCACGCTGGGCGCCGTCCGCTTTTAATGCCCAGCCATGGCGTTTTGTATATGCAAGCGCAGGCTCAGCGCATTGGGATGGTTTTTTCAAGCTGTTAGTTGACGCGAATCAAAGCTGGTGTAAGCGCGCAGGCGCCCTGGTAGTTGTGCTTTCGCGGCACGAATTCGAGCACAACTCCAGCCCGATGAAGACGCACAGCTTCGATACCGGCGCTGCATGGCAGAACTTCGCATTGCAGGGCGCGCGCATGGGTTTGGTCGTGCATGGCATGCAAGGTTTTGACTACGACGCTGCGCACGCATTGGTGCAAGCGCCGGCCGAATACACGGTGCAGATGATGATTGCAGCTGGTAATGCCGGGCCCGTAACTGAACTCAGCGAGAGCCAACAACAGAAGGAACAGCCGTCACCGCGCAAAACGGTAGCGGAAATCAGCTTTGAAGGTCGTTTCTGAGCGCTGATCGAATCGCATCGTGTGGCGGTGTTTAGCGCCGGATTTACCGGCGACGGAGCACAGTTTGTAGCGCCCGGCCCAGTATCTTGTATAAGAAAAGTAATAAGGAATTAGTCAATGATCGAGTGTTACACCTGGAAGACGTCGAATGGCCGCAAGATAACGATCATGCTTGAAGAGTGCGGTCTGCCGTACAAGCTCCACCCGATTGATATCAGCACAGATGCGCAATTCTCGAGCGAGTATGTGGCGATAAATCCGAACGCAAAGATCCCTGCCATTATTGATACCGATGGTCCTGGTGGCAATCCGTACACGGTATTCGAGTCAGGCGCTGTGTTGATGTATCTCGCCGAGAAGTCAGGCAAATTCATGCCGACGGAAATGTCCGCGCGTTATGACGTCATTCAGTGGTTGATGTTCCAGATGGGTGGGATTGGTCCAATCTTTGGCCAAGTGCACCACTTTAAGCGCGCCGCGAAGGAGCAAGTGCCATACGCCATCAATCGTTATTACAATGAGTGCGTGCGACTCTACGGCGTGCTTGATGCGCGCTTGGACGGTCGTGAATTTCTCGCTGGTGATCTGTCTATTGCTGACTTTGCAGCGCTGCCTTGGGTTTTTCGCCACACTTGGCAGGAAGTTGACTTGGCTGATTTCCCTAACGTTCAGCGCTGGTTCAACACCTTAATGGCGCGACCAGCACTTGCGCGTGGAATGGAACTTCCCGCTTGATAAAAGCCGGTTAAGTCTTTGAATCACGGGTACATAATGTGCCCGTATTGCTAGCTGAATTTTAGTTAATTCTTAAGTACACCATACGGTTGTCATAATATTGCAAGAATTCACTTTAACAGTTAGCATTAGTCATCAATAACAATTACTGAATCCAGGGGCTTCCCTGCGCGGTAACGCGTAGGAACTGTTGGAGAGATTCAGAATGACTCTAGCTAAACCTGTGTGTTGGCCGAAGCGACACAATACAAGATGGACTGTGCTCGTACTGGCATCAGCATTATTTGTTGCGCCTGCGCACGCGCTCGACTCGGCAACCATTGTGGTTGGGGATGGCGACACCATTTCTAAGCTGTTCCTGCAAGCGAAAGTGCCGCAGCGACAGCTCATGTCGATATTTCACAGCAGCAAACTCGCAACTCAAAAGCTCGACCGGGTGCGCCCGGGCATGATTTTGAGTTTGAGCAAAGCCGGTGATGGGACGCTCCAGCGCTTACAAATTACCGCTCGCTCTGGTGTCCACACTACATTTACGCGAGTCTTGGATCCGCAAACTAGTTCACAAACTTGGCAAATTAATGATGGTGCTTTGGTGCCAAAAATTGCCGCTGAGCCAGCGCCGAGTTTGGTAGCAACGCCGACGCAATCCAAGTCTGTGCTCGCGTCAGCGAGCGCAGCGCTGAGCTTATCTGAGTCTGTGCAGACCGCTGAGAGCCTGATTGCGCAAGCACGTGCACGTATCGCTGCTGCGAACTCGACACCGCCCGCGGACGTTGTCACCTCGCACTACTCCTCAACAGCTTCCCATGGCGCGGCAGCGCTTGCTCACCACAGTGAGTTGGATAACATTCCGGCGAAAATGCAGCCCGAGCAAGCTCCAAGTGATGCGGAAAAACCCGCTGTCTCAAACGCGAAACTGAGCGCAAGCGAACGACTGGCGAGCTCAGTTGTGCATGCCGAGCGCTTGGTGCAAACGGCACGCATGATTACCGTTGCAACTGCACGTACTCCAGTAAATTTTGCGTTGCGCGGCATGCCGGCCAAAGTGTTTGACGCGGAGCAACGGGTCGAGCAGGCACGTGCGCGTGAATGGCTAGTCAACTTTGGCCCGGCTAATTCGCGTTCAGTTCTGCGCGTTGCGGATCGTCGAGCCCGCAGCACTCGCAACGAGCGCGGGCGCGTTCATAAGGTCTTGGCTAGCGCGAAAGACTTGATCGGTTCACCTTATCTTTGGGGTGGTACTACACCGAGCGGCTTCGATTGCAGCGGCTTCGTCGTCTACAATTTGAACCGAGTTGGCGTGCAAGTCCCGCGTACTGCGCATCAACAGTTTAATCACACTCGTACGCGACCGGTATCGCGCAAGAACCTGCGACCTGGCGATCTGGTGTTCTTTTATGATCCAGAAAATCGTTCGCGAATCGGACACGTAGGCATCTACGTGGGCAACGACCAGTTCATTCACTCGGTAAAAACGGGTATCCCCGTCAAAATTACGAGCATGAATCGAGCCTACTATCGCAAGCGCTTCGTGCGTGGCGGACGCGTCATCACTTAAGACGCGCGCGTGTCGTTATCGTAAACTGGTCAGAATCAGTTGAGCCGGAGACCCTGGCTCGGATCATAATAGCGGTCAAATAGATTGCTGACAGATAATGGGAGAGCTCTCCATTGGGTTTGCTGCCGAGGCAACGCTTCGTCCTGCACCTGTGCGCGCTATTTGCTGCGTTTTTGTTGGGGCCGTGTGCGTCGGCGGGGCAAGGTGAGCGTGTTCAGCTAACCGTAATGGGTGATTCACTTGCGGATGGCGTATGGGCAGGACTGAGCCGTAATCTGCGCGCAGATAAGAGCTTCAGTATCCGTCGAGCCTCTCGAGTCTCAAGTGGGCTCGCGGCTTATGATTGGCATGCGCAAGCAACTAAGCTGCTGGATGATCCAACCGATATAGTCGTAATAATGCTCGGCGCCAATGATGGCCAAGCGATACGGCGCCGTGGCGAACCGCGAATTGGTTATCGTGCTGAAAGATGGCGGGACGAATACGCGGATAAGGTGCATGAGCTTCTGAATCTGTTCGCGGAGCGCAATATATACGCCGTCTGGGTCGGCCTGCCGATAATGCGCACGGATTCAATGCGCGACCAAGCGCTGCTACTGAATCGAATATTCGCAGCGACGGTGAGTGGCCGCGCAGGTGTGCATTACTTGCCAACGTGGGAATTGACCACTGACGACCAGGGTGAATACGTCGCGTATGCGGAGCTTGACGAGACTGGTCGTCAGCAGCAATTCAGAGCCCAAGATGGGGTGCACTTCACCATGCGTGGTTATCAGTTTCTTGCGCGTCGTGTGCAAGAAATAATCGAAGCGGAATACTTGGAAAAACGCCGCGCCAACAAGCGCCCGGAAGAATCGCTCGGCGCTCTCGACTGATGCCGAAGTGTTTGTCGCGGTTGCCAGCAGCAATCGTGATCGCACTAATCGCGGTTACAATCGGTACCGTCAGCGCGCAAACACCGTCGACAAAATCATCAACGGCCAGTGGCAACGCGTCATCGTTCCCGCGTCCTAAGACCCGTCCGCTCAAAGACTTGGGCTCGAAGGTTGGTCTTCCAGCGTTGCGCTCGAGAGCCACGATTGTGACAACAGTGGGTGCTGGTGGCCGCGGCCGTTCGCTAGCCAAACGGCGAGCAGTGCCGCGGTATCCACGGCCACGTGCGCGGCCATCGCGATTCGCTCCACCTCCCACGCTGCCGCGCGCGCGGCGAAGCGCAGGCGCTGGGCGCAGCCGCGATTCGCTGTCGACCTTACAGAACAATCTCAGTAAATTGTGTAACGGTGCGTCGAAGGTACCGGTAGAGATTCTGCATCTTGGTGATAGCCACACGGCTGCGGATATTTTTAGTGGCTTTTTGCGTGACAATTTTCAGCGTGACTTCGGTGCTGGTGGACGCGGTATGCTGCCTGTGGGCCTGCCATTTAAATATTACGGCCCCAAACAAATCAAAGTATCGGCAAAGAAAAAATGGTCTCATCAAAGTAGCTTTAAGCGTAAGCATAGCGGCCCATTTGGGATCACAGGCTTTCGAGCAATTGCCAAAAGTTCAAAACAGCGCTTGGTGCTTGCCACACGCAAATCACCAGCGTTCGAAATGTTCAAACTAGAAGTTAGGGCCTTGGAAGGCGGCGGCGACCTGAATGTAAAAATTGGCGGCTGGCCGACCACACGTTTGTCGACCCAGGTAGGTCGGTATCGCAGCGCCGGGCGAGCCGGAATGTTGCATTGGATCGATCCCTTGCGCGCCGCCGATGGCCGCCGCTTGCCCTATGTCGAACATACTTTCTACGTCGGTTCAGGGGCCAAGAAAGTCGAAGTGTGGCCAGCCGGCAATGGCCCGGTTGAGTTGTTGTCCTGGTCCGTACGGCGCGGACGGCCGGGCGTTTTGTACCATAGCCAAGGCGTGATTGGAGCTACTGCAGAGATCATTCGGCGTTGGGATCGCAAGCTTGTCCATGCACAACTCGATCGCCTGCGTCCTGATTTAATTTTACTCGCGTACGGAACCAATGAAGGTTTCAACGATACACTCAGAGTCAAAAGTTATACCAAAAATGTGCGTCGCGCACTGCGTGATTTGCGCAGCGCGTCGCCCAGCGCGTCGATCGCGATCGTGGCGCCGCCTGACGCTGCTCGGGTGCCGAAGTACTGTGGAAAGGCGGCGCGTAAACAGGCTCGATGTAGTGCTTTAAGCTCCTCTGAGGCACGTAATTACACGGCATTGCTGCGCGCGAAGAGCCCTGCCTTGTGTCGTTGGCATGCCCCGCCAAAGTTGGCACGGGTGCGTTCAGTGCTAAAAGAGATCGCGCGCACGGACGGCTATTTCTACTGGGACTGGAGCAAGGTCATGGGGGGACAATGCGGCACTGACAAGTGGACTAAGGTTCGCCCCAAACTGGCACACGGTGACCGTGTCCATTTAACCAATCTGGGCTATAAGCGCTCGGCGGATGCCCTGTACAAGCAGCTGCGAGGTGCCGCCAGTTGCCCGGCCACGCGACAAGGCGCGTCGTGAATACCTGCGACCGGCAGCTTAGGCCGATGCTGTTCATTGGGTATTGGCACTGATGCTGTTCCCAACCTTTGGCTTCGCCTTGTTCTTCTTGTGCGTGTTTTTTGGGCACTGGATCACCCTGCGTCAACCACTGGCGCGTAAGTGGTTGCTACTGATCGCAAGTTATTGGTTCTACGCTGCATGGGATTGGCGTTTTTGCTCCTTGTTGTTTTTAAGTTCCGTTGTGAACTACGCAGCAGGCGTGGCGATCCGCAATGTTGCTAGCGCGCAAGGCCGCAACCTGGCACTGGCTCTTTGCGTGGTGGCGAATCTCGGTGTACTTGCGTTTTTTAAGTACTACGGTTTTTTTATTGAGTCCGTAGCTGAGACTTTAGGCGCACTCGGATGGCAACGTGACCTGCCGTTTCTCGACATCGTGTTGCCGGTGGGCATTTCGTTTTTCACGTTTCAAGGCATTTCATACGCCGTAGATACTTATCGTGGCCGTCTGGCGCAAGCGCCAAGCCTGCTTGACGTTCTACTGTACATCTCGTTCTTTCCACAGTTGGTTGCAGGACCAATCGTGCGCGCGGCGCATTTCTTACCGCAGCTGCGCGCAGCACCAGCGATGGATGCCTACACTGCATTCGGCTTGTTGTTGATCGTGTGGGGATTGTTCAAAAAGGTCGTGGTCGCAACCTATCTTGCGCAAGAGATAGTGGACCCAGTATTTTTTGACCCGCTAGCTTACGCAAGCGTAGATGTGCTGCTAGCGGTGTATGGCTACGCTATTCAGATTTACTGCGATTTTAGTGCTTATAGCGATATCGCAATTGGTGTCGCTGCGCTACTTGGTTTTCAGTTTCCGCGTAATTTTGATCAACCGTATCGCGCCAATAGCCTGCGAGAGTTCTGGCGACGTTGGCATATTTCTCTGTCAACTTGGCTGCGCGATTATCTATATATCCCGCTAGGTGGGGCTCGTAACGGAGCTTGGCGTACCTATCGGAACTTAATCTTGACGATGCTGGCGGGCGGTTTTTGGCACGGTGCAGCGTGGCAGTTCATCGCTTGGGGAGCTTGGCACGGCGGCGGACTAGCGCTCGAGCGCGCCCTGCGCGGATTGAAGCTAAGCTGGTTGCAGGGGCTACCCGGCGGCTTGCGAATTGTGCTGGTTTTTCATTTTGTTTGTGCGGGTTGGGTGTTGTTCCGGGCTGAGTCATTTGCCACCGCAATGGACGTATTTAGGAGTATGTTTGCGCTTGCTACGCCATCCACGCTGGTAACGCCGTTTGTGTTGGGATTATTACTCATCGGGCTGTTGATGCACTTTACACCGCCGCGTTTGCTGGGTTGTGCTGAGCGTGTATTTGCGCGTTTCCCCGTGGTCATTCAAGGTCTTATCGCTGGAGTGGCAGTGGTGTTTGTTGATGCACTCGGGATTGAAGGTGTGGCGCCATTCATCTATTTCCAATTTTAGGAATAGTATTGCGAGCACAAGCTGATCGCGATGTTGGTGTGGTGTTGGAGGAGTAAACAATGACTGACCTAGTATCCATGACTGCGCGCTCCGAGCGTTTGCAGTTGGCTGGACTGGAACACGATGCGCTGATGGGCTCCTGTGCTCAACCCGCGTGGCATTGTTTGCTTCTGCTGCTGGTCGCCGTCATCACTGGACTAATGCTCAATGCGCAAGCACTACTCAACTGGCTTAATGTTTTTCCTGTTCATCCGCTGGTGGAGTGGGCGATCTCAATGGCCGATCAGTGGCTAACGTTGTGCGAAGACATTGGGCTTACGCGCCCGTTTGACGCGGTGCGAAATTTTGTTCAACTAATGAAGGAGTACGGCCAGTGAGTGAGTTAACTGAAGTTACCCGCGGGCTGCGTTTCCCGGAAGGGCCGGTTGCTATGTCTGATGGCAGTGTTGTCTTAGTAGAGATTGAGCGCGGCACCTTGAGCCGCGTAGCGCCCGATGGTGACATCGAAGTTGTCGCGCACTGTGGTGGTGGCCCAAACGGGGCGGCGCTAGGGCCGGATGGGCAATTCTATGTCTGTAACAATGGCGGATTCGAATGGGAGGTTGCGGATGGCTTCTTGCGACCGACCGTTCAAGCGAATGACTACATTGGCGGGCGCATCCAAGTGGTGAATCCGCGCACGAGCACCGTCACCACGCTGTATGACGCCTGCGACGGGCATCCCTTGCGCGGCCCAAATGACATTGTGTTTGACGCGCATGGCGGTTTTTATTTCACCGATCTAGGCAAGACTCGGGCCCGTGAATCGGACCGCGGTGCGCTGCATTACGCGATGGCCGATGGCAGCGCTATTGACGAAGTTGCGTTTCCTCTGGAACGGCCAAATGGTGTCGGTCTTGCACCTCAAGAAAAGCGCGTTTACATCGCTGAGACGACTACTGGACGAGTACTCTACTGGACCTTGGAAGGCCCGGGAAAGCTGCGCAAGCCCGGCAATAAATTTGCCCCAGGTGATGCGGCACTGCTGTATTCCTTTGGCGGACTGGAGCGGCTTGATTCGCTGGCCATTGATAGCGAAGGTAATGTCTGCGTTGCTACGCTGGTCACCGGCATTATCTCGGTAATTTCCCCTGAAGGGCGGATGGTGCGCGAGATCCCGATGCCTGAGTTTGATCCGATGGTTACCAATATTTGTTTTGGTGGCCCAGATTTGCGCACCGCGTTTATCACGTCTTCTGGCCTAGGCCGTTTGTACAAGATGCAATGGCATTGCCCAGGCCTGCCCCTAGAGTACCTGCATACCTGAGTGTTGCGTGCGGGCTGCGGTGGTTCGGCTTAGTCTTCCTGTGTAGATAGCCCAGCGACACACGCCCGCGTTGGGCGCATGTGCTAAGGGCATGCCGCGCATGCGCGCGACGAGGCCGCAGGCCTTAGCTGGGTTCGGGGTAGAAATCTACCGGCACCATCAACTTATTCTCTTGGGCCTCTAATGCCCCCAATACAGCACTCTCTTGTGTGTATGCCAGCCAATCAGGATCCGCCCATAGCGCTGCACGCTTGGCTTCGCGATCACCTGCATTCTCATACTTCCAAATATGGATGTATTGATTCGGATTGCCGGTTTCGGTGGTCATGAAGGCAACTGGCTGACCGAGGTTTTTGCTCTGCGGAGCAGCGCCTTTGGTGGCATAAAGGGCTAGGTGTTTCTTGATTGTGCCTGGTTTGCAGGTGTATGTGCGCACGTCTAACAGCATGGCTTGGCTCTCCTGTTTATGTAGCCGAAAGTCCGGCACCGATGGCTGCGCGCCACGGTTTAGCGCCGTCGAGGTATGAAGTGTGTCGGACGATGGGGCTTTTCGCCAGCACCAACACGGCACAACCAAGGTCAGCGTGGTTTGTGCGGACCGTCAGTGTGCGCCTGTTGCTGGCTTGCGGCCTATCTGCGCCGCTGTAGGTGGCTCCATTTGTGAGCGTGGCGCGCTATGCTGGTGTCGGATCAATCTGAATAAAACGCAACTTTGAGGAACAATCACAATGGTTTGCTGTGAGTACTTTCAGCCCAATGGCGACGGCGCCAATACGTTTACCGTGCAGATGCCGCGTTTGACGTTTGGCCGTGGCTCGTTGGCAGAAGCGGGTGCACGTGCTAAAGCCCTTGGGATGACTCGGGTCGCACTCATCACTGACGCGGGTTTGCTAGCTGGGCCATTGCTCGCGAGCGTTAAAGATTCGCTCAAAGCTGCTGGCTTAGATCACGCCATATTTTCTGACATTCGCGTCGAGCCCAGTGACACCAGCGTGCAAAGCGCAATCTCATTTCTTGCCGATGGCAAATTTGACGGCATTGTTTCGCTTGGTGGCGGCTCGGTTATGGATTCCGCCAAGGCTGCGGCGATCCATCAGCGCTATCCATCCGAGTTTAGCGACTACTTCGGTGCACCGGTTGGCATTGGTAAACCGGTTCCCGGGCCGGTGATTCCGCATCTTGCTTGTCCCACAACTGCTGGAACGGGTTCTGAATGCACCGGCTTATCGGTCATCCGTATCGACTCGCTGAACACCAAATTTGTGATTGCAAGTCCGTTCATCATGCCCGACGAAGCGCTTGTTGACCCTGCCTGTCTAGATACATTGCCGGGGCGGGTAGTTGCTTCCAGTGGTTTTGACCTGCTTAGCCATGCGATTGAGTGTTATACCGCTAAGGCTTATACCGAATGGGCGCCGATACCTGACCCAGCTCGTAGACCGAACATTCAGGGCGCTAACCCGTGGAGCGACATGTCGGCGCGAGAAGCGTTAAACCTGGTGGGCCGTTTTCTTGAACGCGGCGTTGCTGATGCGAACGATACAGAGGCACGCGATAATTTAATGTGGGCGGCCACACTCGCGGGAATGGCTTTCGGCAACGCCGGTACACACTTGCCGCACGCCTTGTCCTACGGAGTCACACATTTAATGGATGGTGTTACGACCGTCGATTACGATGTCCCAGCGCCGTTTGTGCCGCATGGCATAAGCGTGATTGTGAATTCTCCATCGGTGTTTCGTTACACCGCTGCGGGTGCGCCCGAACGGCATTTGCAGGCCGCTGCAATGTTGGGCTTTGACACACATGACGCGGGTCCTGATGACGCTGGTGAGGTTGTCGCGAAACGAATCATCGAACTCATGCGTGCAACAGACATGCCGAATGGTTTGGGCGGTGTTGGCTTTGGGATGGCTGACGCGAGCGCATTGGCTGATTCTGCTGCGCGTCAAGCTCGCGCCCTTGCCAATGCCCCACGGGAGACCAACCGCAACGATATAGAGACTATTTACGAACGCGCGATGAGTTATTGGTAGTGTATTGCGCTTGAGCGAGACCGTGCTCCGAGCTGTTCTCGTGCCAAGGTTTTGCCAAGCTGCTACGTTTTCTGAGTGAGCGATAGCGCGAAAGCGCGGGCGCGATTAAATTGGCTAAGACACGCACGTAGTGTCGGCTTGTACGCAGTTGTTGCTGAAATCGGCCGTTACTATTAATTGAAAATACGTAACCGCTCCGGTGCTAGCCCGGCTGTGCAGCGGCGAGCATAGATCGCACGGCAGCACACGCTGCTGTGGTAGGGAGACAAGCATGAGCGAAGTGCATTACTGGGTGGTGTTTGCCGGAGAAGTAAGCGAGCAGGGGGATACCAGCGTGGCCACGGTAAAACAGGCCATGATGGAAAAGTTTAAATTGCCCGCGGCGCAAGTTGAGCAGTTGTTCAGCGGCCGCCGCGCGGTGCTCAAGAAAGGCCTGGACCAGGCCGGTGCGCAACGATACGCGAAAGCATTTGCGCAGATCGGCGCGATTGTCACGGTGGAGCCGATGCCTACCGACAGCGCTGTGCCACCTAGCGCGCCGCCAGACACACCGCCACCGATCGGCCTTGCACTCGAGCCGACCGAACCTCCACCACCGCCCGCTGTGTCCGAATTATCTTTGTCACCGCAATCGCTTGCAGAACTGGGTGCTCCGCCTGCGCCAGACCTCGGTGGCATCGCGCCAGGACCGGCCCCTGCGGCCGCCGCTGCAGATCCTTATGCACCGCCGGCGACCGCCGATCTGCTAGTTGCACCGCAAGATGACGGCTCGCAAGCGCATCCACCGGAGCGCGTTGGCATCGGGCGTGGCTGGGGCTGGATCGCTGATGGTTTTCGCTTGTTTGGGCGCGCCCCAGGGGTATGGATTGGCATCGTCATTATTGGATTTGTCATAATGATGGTGCTGTCGATCATTCCGTTCATCAATATTTTGGCGCCATCTTTGTTATTGCCGGTGATAGCCGGAGGCTTGATGGTAGGTACGCATCGGCTCGCGCGCGGTGGTGAACTAGAGATCAACGACCTGTTTTCTTGCTTCAAGACCCACTTCGGTTCGCTGGTGCTTGTTGGGCTAGTTTATTTGGTTGGCTCTCTCATCATTGGCGGCATAGTCATCGGCATTATGCTCGGCGGCAGTAGCTACATGGGCATGCTCAGTGGCGACGAGCAAGCATTACAGGACATGATGCAAAACTGGGAGCTATTTGCTCTAGCGATGCTAGTGGTGGCTGGCTTAGTGATGCCTTTGGTTGCGATGACTTGGTTTTCACCTTCTCTAATCGCGATTCATAACGTGCCGTTGATGCGGGCGCTTGGTTGGAGTGCAGTCGCGTGTTTCAAGAATTTCTTGCCGTTTCTACTCTATGGCATCGTGATGATGGTGCTGATGTTTGTAGCCATGGTTCCTGTGTTTCTAGGCTTGTTGGTGATGGGGCCGGTATTGGTCGCAACTGCGTACACGAGCTACCGCGATATCTTTATGAAGTGAGCCCACCATCATGGCTGGTGTAACATTTTTACGCGGTGCTGATGCGCGCGTCGAGAAAGCTCCAGATGGCATGGATGTGCGGGTATTGGTCCGCGCTCAACAGGGCAGCATGGCCACATTCTCACTACCCGTAGCCGCGGTCGGGCGGGCCTTGCGGCACCAGCGTGTCGCCGAGCTGTGGTATGTGGTGCAAGGCTCTGGGGAGTTTTGGTCGGCGCAAGATTCTGGCGAGCGCGTAGAGTCGATCCGAACTGGGGATTCGCTGCATATTGCTCCGGGTACGACGTTTCAAGTGCGTGCGGGAGCGCATGACTCGCTCACTATTGTTGGGGTCACGATGCCGCCTTGGCCGGGTGTCGACGAAGCTTGGCTGGTGCGCGGAAAGTGGCAGCAAAGCGCGATCGATAACTCCACGGAAGATAGTTCAGTGGTGCTGCGCTTAGCGCATTGCGCAGACATCCAGCAGCTCAATAAAATTGCCTTGCGCTCTAAAGCCTGGTGGGGCTACGACGATGCCTTTCTTGCCCAGTGCGCGCTTGAGTTGGGCGTAGAGCTTGCCGCCGTCGAGGCTGAGCTAGTAGTTGTCGCCTGCGTTCGAGGTAGTGCTGGCGAGACTACAATAGCGGCGTTTGGTGGGCTAGAGCGCCTACCAGATAAGTCATTCGAACTGTCACATTTGTTCGTCTCACCGTGCTATATCGGTCGCGGTATTGGCCGCCCGGTCTTACTCAAATTGATTAGCATGGTTAATGCGCATGATGGGCAAACCTTATGGGTCCAAGCCGATCCGCAGGCAGCCTCGTTCTACACGCGCTGCGGAGGGATTGAGGCTGGCACACGACCCTCCGGCAGTGTCGCTGGACGCAAGCTGCCGTGTTTTACCTTTGACTGCAGCAACGACGGGCTCGCACGTGCGGCGAGCGCACTAGCTCCACGTGTGCAGGTAGGCTCGTAAGCTTGTTGCTGGGGCACGCGGGCTTGCCTGAGAAAGGAGTTGTCAATCCGGCCTCAAGCAATCAATGGGTTGGGCAACTTCAGTCTGCGCGACTTCAGGCGAATGCCGGCATTACCCTCTCAATAAACAGCTCAAGGGATTTGCGTTTCTGAGCGTAGGGCATAGCGCAATCCACCCATAAGGCGTATTCGTCGTATCCGAGTGCTGCGTAGTGCCTAAGCCGCTCAATGACTTGCTCAGGCGTGCCCACGACGTTATTTGCGCGCATGTTCTCAGCACTCATCATAGTGTTGCCGGAGATTTCGGCGTCGCTAAGTGGTGCGAGGTTACCCTGTGAGACAGGTCTTTCGTTTTTGAACCACGCGCCAAAATAGTTGTAAAAGCGACTCAAGCCTTGCGCGTACTCGTGCAGTTCCGCCTCCGTAGCTGCGACCAGTGTATGTCGTAACACCATGATTTTTGGTCGAGGCGTTTGTGGGAACTTAGCGCATGCGTGGTTGAATCGTTGCATCAGTGCATCCACCTCAGCATCGTCTTGCCATAATGGTGTCACTTGCACATTGCAGCCATTTTCTACGGCGAACTCATGCGAGCTAGGGTCGCGTGCTGCGATCCAAATCGGCGGGTGCGGGCTCTGTAAGGGTTTCGGCGCGCTGGTGGTCGGCGGAAATTGCCAGAATTCGTTATCGCAGGCGTAGTCTCCCGCCCATAGCCCTTTAAGTGCGGGAACCAAGGTACGCAAGCGCTGCCCTGCTTGCCATGCGTCCAAGTCTGGGCCGCCGAGGCGTTCATACTCGTAGGTATATGCACCGCGGGCGATGCCTATGTCCAAGCGCCCACCGGTGATGAGATCTGTCATTGCTGTCTCACCGGCGAGTTTTATCGGGTGCCAAAACGGTGCGACGATGGTGGCTGTGCCAAGACGCACATTAGTGGTGTGTTGGCTGACCGCCGTCAATGTTGTCAGCGGGTTGGGTGCAATGGTGAAGTCCATGCCATGATGTTCGCCGGTCCAGATGGCGGCGAAGCCGTGCGCGTCCGCGAGCTCGCACAAGGACATGAATTCTTTATACAGCGTGTGCTGGTCTTGCTCGGGTCCGAGGCGCTCCATGTGTGCGAACAACGAGAATTTCATGCCGTCCTCCGTCGCAATGCGTGCGGAATTGTTGTGTCATTGAGTGGAAGGTCGGCGGACATTGGCGTAGTCCACTGCCCAAAAAAATGGTTCCCAAAAAAATAGTGATGGTGCTTGTTCATGGTGTCGTGCCTTTAGGGGCTTAAGCCCTTGTTCAATTCGCATTGGACCGTACAGTTGTCGGTCAACATCGTGCGTCGCGATTGCCTCGCGGGCGCGCAATTTGAAATGACACACACCAATTTAGCTCACTGCGTGACCACTTGAGCAGTAGCTGACAAATAGCACGCCCGAGCCTTCGGTGACAATGCCGATGGTGCGCTTAGCTGAGCGCACAAACATGCATCTGCTAGCTGAGAACCAAACTTGAGCATGCGTGGGGCTCCGCCAAGACCTAGCTTGATGGGCGATATAGTCAGTTAGTGCGGCGAAAAACGATTTTCCTGTCTATCATGTTCAGAGCATAGATACGTCAGTGAGGCCGCTCGAGCCTCCGGGCGCTTTTTGCGATTTGATGCGCGTATGCATCGAGTAGAAGTGCTAATTGTTGAGGGAGAGGTTTTGGCTATCAATTTTGCCCTGCTCGGAACCGGGCGGATTGCTGATACGGCATTATCGGAAGCGCTGAAAAGCGCAAATGGTGCGACACTTTGGAGTGTCTTCAGTCGTGATGAAGAGCGAGCGCATAGCTTCGCCGAGCGTCATGGCGCGCAAGCGCCGGTAAATGCCTACTCGGACCTAGATCGCTTATTGCAGGACCCGGAGCTAAACGCAGTTGTTATTGCGACACCGGACAAACTTCACGTTGAACAAGCCATTGCCGCTGCAGCTGCGGGTAAGCACGTGTTGACGGAAAAGCCGATGGCGACCACCGTCGAAGATTGTCAGGTGATGGTGGACGCTTGCGCGGCAGCTGGAGTGCGCCTTGGCGTCGCGTATCATATGCGCTGGCATAACGGTCATCGCCAGATTGCCGATATGGCGCGCGCAGGCGAGTTCGGGCAACTGCGCCACATACGAGTGCAGTGGTCATGGCCGGCGCCGGATGATACCAACTGGCGGGCTGGCGCGGATGTTGGCCGCTGGTGGAGTTTGGCCGGCGTTGGCACGCATTGTTTGGACCTGATTCGTTGGATGCTGAAACCAACAGCTGGCGAGGTCGCTGAAATGACTAGCGTAATCTCCCGACAGCAGTTTGGAGGACCGCATGACGAAACAGCCATTCTTGCATTCCGCTTTGAAAATGGCGCGACTGCAGAATTGTGCTCGTCTGTGTTGTTTGGTGCGCCCACACGGGTCGAAGTTTATGGCACTAAGGGTTGGGCCAGATTCGAGGACACGCTAGGTCCGCATGGAGCTGGCCGTATCGAGACGCAGCGCGGGCCCTTGGCGTTCGAAGTCGGCAACCCTTACCAAGGTGAGATAGAAGACTTTGTTGCCGCCATCCGCGAAAACCGCCCGCCAGAGGTTGATGGTGAAGAAGGTATGCGCAACGTCGAGCTAATGTCGCGCGCGGTCGAGTAGAGCGTTGCTTCGTTATGAGGTCCCTTAGTTGTGGGGGCAAGTAATGACAGATTCCGTGGTTTAGCAAATAAATATAAGGAGCGAACCGTATGAGTGTGCATCCGCAAATTCAAGTGATCATCGACAAGATGGCGGAGCTGCCGCCCCTGCAGTCCCTGAGCGCCGACGCCGGTCGGGCGCAGTACTTAGCGTTAGCGAAGGCCAAGGCACGCACGGATACGCCCGTTACAGTCGGCACGGTTGAAGAGCGCGTAGTCCCCGGACCCGCTGGTGACATTCCGGTGACCATCTATACGCCTGAAAACGCCACAGCAGATTTGCCATTGTTGGTTTTTTTCCATGGCGGCGGACATGTTATTGGTAACCCTGAGACACATGATCCGACGACTCGTAACTTGTGTGCGGGCGCGGCGTGTAAGGTGGTCTCGGTGAACTATCGCAAAGGTCCGGAGCACAAATTTCCAGCTGCTACGGATGATTGCTTTGCCGCGTTGCAATGGTGCGCGGCTAACGCGGATGAGCTCGGTGTTGATGCCTCCAAGATCGCTGTTGGCGGTGATAGTGCGGGCGGCAATCTTGCCATTGTCACGGCATTGATGGCGCGTGATGCGGCGGGTCCTAATATCTGTTTTCAATTGCTGGTCTACCCGGTTGCCGATTATCGCTGCGCGTCAGGCTCGTATGAGCGTTACAAGAGCGGGTATGGCTTGTTGGAAGCCGACGCAATGTTGTGGTTCCAAGGCCATTACCTGAACGACCTTGCTGATGCGAATGACTGGCGCGCATCGCCGCTGTTAGCGCCTGACCTCGCTAATCTGCCGCCAGCGTTGCTGATCACCGCTCAATACGATGTGTTGCACGATGAAGGCAAAGCCTTGGCCGACGCGCTGCAAGCAGCAGGTAACAGCGTTGTCTACGAGGATTATGCTGGCATGATTCATGGATTCTTCGCCATGATCCCAATCGTCGATAGCGCGGTTGCAGCACAAGCTCAGGCGATCGCGGCATTGCGCAAGGCATTTGCGTAACCTTGGTGAAGAGCGCGCGCGTGGGCTAGCGCACGGGTTCTAGCCTGTGTGCAGTGCTACCGACTTCGGTGTGTTCACAGCTGCTCACGAAGGATTGGGCGATCCAGCATGGCTCTGGCTCGCCCAAACCTTGCGTGGCGTGCGCGACTAGACGGTAATCGAAAAACCGCCGTCAACTGGGATCGCCGTGCCGGTAACAAAATTCGAAGCCGGGCTTGCGAGAAACACGGCGATGCCTTGCATGTCGTCAGTGTGACCCCAGCGACCTGCAGCCGTGCGACTTAGCACGCGCTCGTGCAAGCCATCTACTTCTTGTCGGGCGCGAGTCGTAAGCTCGGTGTCAATCCAGCCCGGCAAAAAGCAATTCACCTGGATGTTGTCTTGGGCCCAGGCGGTGGCGAGTGACTTGGTCAGTTGTACCATGCCACCTTTGCTTGCCGCGTACGCGCTGCCCCACGGGGAGCCGAATATAGACAACATCGAGCCGTTGTTGAGAATCTTGCCAGCACCGCGTTTTTGCATATACGGGTAGCAGATCTTGCTGCACATAAACGCGCTGGTGAGGTTTGTATCGAGCACTTGATGCCATTCATCAAGCTCCAGATCCTCCGGCCGCTTGCGAATATTGGTGCCAGCGTTATTGACCAAAATGTCGATGCCACCGAGCTGGCTCTCGACCGCAGCCGCCATGGCAGCAAGGCTGTCTGCGCAAGTGGCATCTGTGGTCACAGCAATTGCTGCTCCGCCATACGCTTTTAGCGCTGCAATTGCTGCAGCGTTTTTCTCTGGATTGCGCGCCGCCACCGCGATGCTCGCGCCGGCCCGAGCAAGGCCGGTTGCCATGCCGAGTCCAATGCCGCCATTGCCGCCTGTTACTACAGCGACTTTCCCGCTTAAATCAAAAAGCTCCATTGCTATTTTCCGTCAACGCCGAATTAGAGCTGCATTGTCGCGGGTCTTGCCGGGCAGCGCACCTTGCACGGTAGAAATGGGCGCATGAGAATCCCTGTAGGAGCACTCGTCCATTTTGCATTCGTGTCGCTTGTCACAAAAATAATGAAAATATAGATATAACCAGTAAAAGTAGAACTGGCTCTCAGTTTCGAGGACCAATGATCACGCAACATGAATCACAGATCGTATGTGCCATTAAGTTTTGGACCTACTGCAGTGAATGCAGAGGTATTTAAGGACGAGATCCACCCGGAGGACTTCCGAAATGTTGCCCAATAATAATATTCCTGCTGACGCCGAGACGCGTCGCGCAGCCCGTCCAGTCGTGTGTTACACCGTTGATCAGCTCCCGGTCTACGATGAGCAGTTCTATCAGAATGCACGTGCGCAGATGTCGAAAATCTCGCAACTGCGCATTCCACCGCGCGATGCGCGCACCATCGCGGTACCTGCGGGGCATTTGTTTCGCATTCTGAGTATTGAAGGTTCGCAGGTCGGTGATCTGAATCTTTGGAATGCGTATGACTTGAATGAGCACTTCTATAGCGGCAAAACCCGTCAGTTGCACGCCTCGCATTTGACCACTGGCGACCGCTTGTGGAGCACCTTGCCGGGCCTACGGCCGATGGCCACAATCACTTACGATACCTTGCAGTGGTACGGCTGGGACCAGGATGGTGCAGGTGTGCATGATGTGATTGGGACTCGTTGTGATCCCTACACCAATCATCTGTTGAGCGGCGATAACTACCACCATTGCTGCCACTCAAATCTCACTCGAGCACTGGCGGCCGGCGCTGGGCTGACACGCATGGAAGCGGAAAAGCATGTGCACGATGTAATGAATGTTTTCATGTGCACTGGTTTTACCCACGACACCCATCAATACTTTATGAAAGCGAGCCCGGTGCGGCCGGGTGATTTTATCGAGTTTTTCGCGGAAATTGATCTATTGGTCGGCCTATCGGCTTGCCCGGGCGGAGACTGTAGTGCCAGTCATTCAAGTGACGCGGCAGCTTGTTTTCCGTTGCAGATCGAAGTGCTTAGACCGCGCGACGGCGCGCTAAATGATTGGTCGTCGCCAGCGCGCAGTGGCTACAGTGGCGGCCATGGCCCAGGTTAAGTGGCAGGACTGCATCAATGCTGGTTGTCTGCGTAGTTTGACCAGCATTGTGGCGCCTAGCTTGTCAGTAGTCTTCTAGTAAGGAACCGAAACCGTACATGCGCTCGTCGATGCCGTTGGAGCGCAAGGCCCACCACCAAGTCGCCGTATTAATCGCGACCACTGGCTTATCAAGCCAGAATTCGGCCATTGGCGCGATCTGCGCAAATGCCAGATTGGTACCGACCTGTAGGATAGCTTCAACGCTTGGGTCATTTACTCTATTGACGCAATCGCGCAGCGTTTTGGCATCGACGTGCGCTATGGCAGTCGGGCTGTCGCAACAAAGCCCGGTAATTGCCACTACCTCATAGCCGCAGTCGGTAAAAAATTGTCGCACTTGCTCGTCGCCCACTGGCATGTACGGAGTAACGACTGAGATCCGCTTTATATTGCCGTAGCGCGATAATGCTTGCTGGCTAGCATCGGACCCCATCGCCACCGACAATCCATCCGCGCGCGCTTCCATGCTGGCTTTAAGTTGTAAGCTGCCAGCCAGTCCACCCCAAAACGTTTCCGAAGACATACCCATCACCAGTGCGCCAGGCCGGCATGTCATGACGCGATCAACCGCTAACATCAGCTCGGCACGAATGCGCTGCATCAGCAGTTCGAAGTCGGCATCTGAGGTTATTGGGTCATCGGGTATATGAATGCGTGAAAAATGCGCGGTGACGCCGCGCGGAGATAAGGCGTGAAATTCCGGCTGCACCACTGTATTCGTAGAGGGTGCAACCACGCCAAACTTCATACGTGAGCCTAAGATATCTGTCATGACGGGCCTGCAGTCATCGCGTAGTCTGCTAGGTAGTTTAACCGCAGGGTGCCTTCGTTGAGCAAAATTGCAGTCTTTGTAGATGTCCAGAATGTGTACTACACAACGCGTGAGGTGTTCGGTCGCCAGTTTAACTATCGTGCATTTTGGCAACGCTTAAGTTCCGCTGGCGAAATTTTTTGTGCCAAGGCTTACGCCACTGATCGTGGCGATGTGCGCCAGCAGAAATTCCAAAGTGCGCTACGTCACATCGGTTTCGAGTTGAAATTGAAGCCTTTTATCCAACGCAAAGACGGATCCGCCAAAGGCGATTGGGATGTCGGCATAACGATCGATGTTTTGGATGTTGCGCCGCTTGTCGACACGGTGGTGCTGCTGTCTGGTGACGGCGACTTCGACCTGCTATTAGAAAAAGTACAAAGCGCGTACGGCGTGCGCGCGGAAGTCTTTGGTGTGCGCGCGCTAACCGCGAACTCGCTGATCATGGCGGCAAATGCGTTTACTCCGATAGAAGCTGATTTACTGCTGTAGATACGTCGAAGCCGGCTAATTGCCTCTAGTCGAGGAACTCGCCGTTATGTTGGCCCAGCAACGGCGGTCCGGTGGTGTACTCGATCGGATTTTCGACAAAGCGGATGGGACTTGCGACTGAAGGTACTGTGCCCGCCTCGGTGTGCGGCAGTGAAAGTAACAGTTCGCGTGCTAGCACCTGTGGATCGCAAAACACTTGCTCGATGCGGTTGATTGGCCCGCACGGCACATTTGCCCGCGCCAGTTCGGTGATCCATTCATCGGTAGTCTTGCGCGCAATTGCCTTGGCAATTTCCGGTACTAGGGTGTTGCGGTGCGTGACTCGCAGTTGATTGGTCGCATAGTGTGGGTCTTCGGCAAGTTCAGCGCATCCTGCAACGGCACAAAATCGCTCAAACTGGCCTTCGTTGCCGATGGCTAAAATCAAATGTCCGTCTGCGCTCGCAAATGCTTCATACGGCACGATGTTTGGGTGTGCGTTGCCGAGGCGCCGAGGGCTGTCACCGGTGGTTAGATAATTCATCGACTGATTGGCGAGGACCGCGACTTGGGTATCGAGCAGCGCAATGTCGACGTGCTCGCCTTGGCCGGTTGCGTCTTTGCGCCGCAATGCCGCGAGGATGCCGATGGTCGCGTACAGGCCGGTGTACAGGTCAGCAACGGCGACGCCAACTTTGATTGGACCACCGCCTGGCTGCTCGTCCGCTTCGCCAGTAATGCTCATCAAGCCGCCCATTGCTTGAATCATGAAATCATAGCCGGGTCGTTGCTTGTACGGCCCGGTTTGACCAAAACCTGTGATTGAGCAATACACCAAGGCCGGATTAACGGCTTTCAGAGAAGCGTAATCAAGTCCGTACTTGACCAGGCCGCCCACTTTGTAATTTTCCAAAAGCACGTCCGACGACGCGACTAACTCACGTATTTTCGCCTGTCCTTGGGCGCTCGAGATATCCAGTGTTATTGATTTTTTACCGCGATTGGCTGCCATAAAATAGGCCGCGTCGCTGGTCGGATTGCCGTGGGCGTCGCGTGCGAACGGTGGGCCCCAAGCGCGCGTGTCATCGCCGCCTTCGGGTCGTTCGACTTTGATGACCTCTGCGCCCAGGTCGGCGAGTGTTTGCGTGCACCAGGGGCCAGCTAAGATGCGCGATAGGTCCAGCACACGCACGCCATCGAGTGGACCACTCAAGCGATCAGGTCCAAGTGCTTTAGCGCGGAGCGTATACGCGCTTGATGCGCGGCGTCTGGCATCGACATCGGTTGGCGCGCAATGCCGGCGTCACAACCTTGCGCGGTTTGGGCGTACTTTGTAGATGCTGGCAAGTTGTCGTGCGGCATGAGTGCGTTCCATAAGCGCAATAGCTTCAGATGCAGATCCAAGGCTGTTGCATGGTCGCCGTCTTTGACCGCATTCCATAAAGCCACCGATGGTTTTGGCGCAGCCGATAGAATCGCCGCAATGGAGCCGTGAGCACCGAGTGTATAAGACGAATACATCAGTGCGTCTACGGCGCTGAAGACTAGATTCCCTGGACGAATGTCCGCCATAAGATCGGCAAACAGCTTAAGGTCGCCAGCGGACTGTTTAACACCAATCACCTCCGGCACTTCGGCCATGATGCGCAGCAGCAATGCTGGTGAGAGGTAGGTCCATGGTACGACGTTATAGATGATTATCTTTTGCCCGGTCTCGCCGGCTAAGGCGCGAAAGTGTTCGACCATCGCGTCATCGTTTGGCCGGAATAGATAATGCACTGGCGTGATCTGCAAGGCCGCAACGTCCATATCGCGGATCGATTGCCCGCGCTTGATGGAATCGCGGGTGCTGTCGGTGATGATGCCTGCGATCACTGGTACGCGACCAGCGGCAGCATCAACCGCCGTAGCGATCAGTTGTGGAAATTCTTCCGCCGTCAGCGTGTGGCCTTCGCCAGTAGAGCCGCCCACTGCAACGCCATTTGCGCCTGCGGCGATGAGCCAGTTGATCTGTTCGCCAACCGCCTCAAATAATATTTCACCGCGCTGATCGAATGCGGTGGTTGCCGGCGGGATCACGCCGCTCAGTTCGGTCATCAGATATCCTCCTTCGCTACGATTAACGGCGCTGGGGTTGTGTTTGGCTGTAGCGCTCGTGCGCCATCCAACTCCCCCGGCTTGCGCGTGCGCGCTGCCGGACTCGACATTACCGACACGCGGCGCGGATCACCAGCTTTGCTAGCTGAGTCACAGCACTTCGTGCAGTCGCGGTAATGTGTAGAATGCAAGAAAATGGATACTCAATCTAACGCTGAAGCGGGAAGCGAATTCCGCGATGATGCGCGCCGCCGCCGACCACTGCCTAGTGACGTGTTGGCGCGTATGACAACAATGAACGATGCGCTGGCATGGCGTTCTGTGGCTTTAAATGCCGCAGCAATCGTAGTGCTGTTGGCCTTAGCGCTGGTTTTTTGGAGCACTCTTTGGGTGCCCTTAGTACTGTTGTTACCGATAGCCCTGGCGCAGCAAGCGTGCTTCGTGCTTGCGCATGATGCGGCGCACTACCGGTTATTTAAGTCGCGCTCCATGAACGACTGCGTCGGGCGCGTTTTTGCGACCGTCGTTGGCATCTCAATGTGTTCGTATCGCGTAGTACATCGCCTGCATCACAACGATCTCTATGGTCCAACGGATCCGGATATTGCGCTCCACGGTGGTTATCCGCGCGGGCGTTTGTATCTGCTTAAGAAGCTAGCGCGCGATCTTTGCGGTGTTACTGCACCGAAGACTTACGGCTATTTTTTCGGCTCCCCATCGATAAATGGTGGCGATGGCGTGAAATTGAACCCACTCGATGATACTGCACCTGCATTGCGCGATGCCGCGCGCCGTGACCGATGGTTGGTCGTTGCTTTTCATGTCACCGCGCCGCTGCTCGCATGGACACAAGGCTACTTGCTTGAGTATCTGTTGTTGTGGTTTTTACCACTGGTCACGGTATTGCAGGCGGTGCTGCGGTTTCGCGCAATTTTAGAGCACGGCGCGGTGACTGATCTCAGTTCACCCTTGACTGCTGCACGGACTAATCTAGGTCCACGTTGGCTGCTGGCGGTAACTTTTCCGCACAAGGTCCACTACCATGTAGAACATCACTTGTACCCGGCTATTCCGCACTATCACTTGCCCGAGTGCCACGCGGAATTGCGCGCGCGTGGTTGGCTTGAGTATGCAGAAGTTGCTCACGTTTACGCTACTGCCAAGCGCGTATTTGCTGCGCGCCCTCAGCCGAGTTCCCTAGCGCTAGACGCTTAGCTGAGACACTACGGCGGACTTACTCCCAGTAGTCGATATTAATTCCAGCGCTCAGGGTTTTTTCCCGTAAGACTCGCCCATAGTCATGCACAGCCGCGTACTGCAAATAGTGCCGGGCGCCGACATAATTTAGTGCTAGCCCTAGGTGCCAAAGTCGTAACATGTTGTCGATGCGCATGATCTCTTCTCCAGCGTCAAACAGTACAACACCCGGGCGATAATCGAGCTTCAAATCCCGCACCCAGGCCTGCGCTGTCGTGGTCGCACCAGCTGGCGTAACAATCGGCGTGTTTGCGCTTGCGTCAAGCCGAACGACCGTGAATTGTTTCAGCAATGGTGCAATTTTGAGGTGTTTGAGATCGTCTTGAAATTGATCGCAACTAGCGCAATGGTGATCTTCGAAAATCACCATGAGCGGTTTGTCTGGCGACGTATGCATATCCGTCGCTGCGGTGAAGTTGGGGTTTTCTCTGAATACGTATGTTGTTTTACGGTTTTGTTTACGGGCGTCGAGAAAGTCGTTTAGCTGGCTGTATTGGTAAGCTTTGCTGTCGACGAAATCCAGGATGTCTTTGAACTCATTCGCGCTACGGTAGCCGTTAGTGCGCAAGACTTGCTGATTGTTGCCGTCGAGGAACACGATGGTAGGTGTGTATTGAACCTTTAGGGCTTGCGCGAGTTCTCTCTCAGTGACTATCAGGTTTTGATTGAATGCGATTTCGCGCGCGCCCCGAATATTAATCGCAATTGAATCGAAGCGTGTTGGGATCCATTTTGCGAAATCACTTTCACGAAAACTCTCAGTTAGCATATGGCCGCAGTAGGGGCATTCGTTTAGATGCATATACAGCAGGACATGCTTATTTTGCGCTTGGGCTTCAGCTGCATCCTCTGCGATGTCTAAGAAACTATCTTTGAACCACGCCGGGATCTCGTAGCGCACACCGCCGCTTAGCTGGCCTAAGGCAACGGTGGTCAAGCTGCCGTCGCTTGATTGAGCGCTACCGGTGGCACTCACCGAGGCAGCGAGCGTCACCAGCATCAGCGCCGACAGTATTCGAGAGATCTTATGCATGCTTAAGTCCTCAATGCGCAATGTAAGTTCAGTGAGCTACGCGACGCAGACTATCCTCGCGCGCTTTCGTTTGGCATCACGATACGATCCACAATCGACCGAGCGAGCGGCTAGGAAGCCTACTTCAAAGGCTCCAAAATGGCGCAATAGTTCGCAACCGCCATGCCACCCATATTGAAAATTCCGGCGACTTCTGGAGACTCCAACTGCATGTCTCCAGCCGACCCGGTCAGCTGCATCGCGGTCATCACGTGCATAGAAACACCGGTGGCGCCGATTGGATGGCCTTTCGCTTTCAGGCCGCCTGATGGATTGACCGGTAACTTGCCATCGCGTTGGGTCCAACCTTCTAATATTGCTTGAGCCCCACGCCCTTGTGGCGTGAGCCCCATCGCTTCGTACTCCATCAACTCGGCGATGGTGAAGCAGTCATGAGTTTCGACGAAGTCGAGGTCGTGTAGGGCGAGCCCGGCGTCCGCTAGCGTGCGTTTCCATGCCTCGCGCGGCCCCTCGAACGCGAGTAAGTCCCGGCCCACCACCGGCAACACATCGCTGACGAGATTGGATGCGCGAATGCGTATGGCTTTGTTTGCGGTTCTAGCCGTCGCTTCGTCCGTCATTACGACTGCGGCTGCGCCATCGGTGATCATGGAACAGTCGGTTCTCTTGAGCGGCGCTTCGATCATTGGATTGCGCTCAGATTCAAAGCGGCAAAACTCGTAGCCCAGATCTTTTTGTACATGCGCGTAGGGGTTGCGCGCGCCGTTGGCATGGTTCTTTGCTGCAATACGGGCGATGGCTTCGCTTTGGTCACCATAGGTTTGGAAATATGCTTGCGCGACGCGTGCAAAAACGCCGCCAAAGCCCATTTTCCCGGCATTAGCTTGCTCAGGCTCGTGCAGCGCTTTAAGTAGGATTGGGCCCACTTCCGCACTGCTCAGGTGAGTCATTTTTTCGACCCCGACAACGAGTACATGGCGGGCTTGTTTTGCCGCGATAGCGCGACCTGCGTGTAAGATTGCAGTTGAGCCTGTTGCGCAAGCATTTTCGACCCTGCTTGCAGGCTTAAAACGCAGCACTGGATCGATCTGCATTGGCAGTGAGGCCGAAAAGTCTTGGTTGGAAAGCCCTGCGTTGAAGTGTCCGACGATGATTTCATCGACATCCGCAGCGTCCAGCTCAGCATCAGCGAGTGCGTCGCGCGCCACTTTCATGACTAATGACTCAACGTTTTCATCTGGCAGTTTGCCGAAGCGGCTGTGGGACCATCCGATAATGCAAGCAGACATTATTATCGCCTCATCGTGTTTCTATTGGTCGCATTCTACGCGAACTGTTGGCATCTGCGCGCGTCTAGCGCGGTGTGGGCGGACACGAAACATCGGCCAAGGTGATTGCTACGCGGCTCGCGATGGCAGTGGGGCGCCGATGTGACGCCAGCGCGCTCAGCACGCAGCCTCATTTGGGTTTTTTGTACGGCACAGGTGCTCGCACAGCTTGGCGGCTTCACGTTTGCCGCACTGCTACCCGTTTTTCTGGACGTTTGGTCGCTAACACATTCGCAAGCAGGCTGGCTCGCAGGGATCTTTTTTGGCGCTTATGCGCTGAGCGTGCCAGTGTTGGTCACGCTCACAGATCGCATCCCCGCACGTTCAATCTATATCTTTGCGGTCGCGTTGACGGCGATCTCACATGTGGGTATGGCTACCATCGTGGATGGTTTCTGGGGTGGGATGGTGTTTAGGGTGATGGCCGGCGTCGGCTGGGCTGGCACCTACATGGTCGGCTTGCGCGCGCTAACAGATGAAATTTCCGGCGCGTCGCAGTCGCGCGCGGTCGCTGCCAATGCGGCCAGCATTGGCGTGTCTGGAGCCTTGTCTTTCGCGCTAGCCGGGCAGCTGCAGACCACGCTCGGATGGGAAAGTGCGTTTGTCGTCGCAGCGGTGGCATCAGTGGCAGCTTTGGGCATGGCCATTTGGCTATTCCCGCGCCGCGCCGCGCCGCGCCCGAGTGGCGTCGCCCTGTTCGACTTCCGTCCGGTATTACGTAACCGCAGCGCGCTCGCATACTCGCTTGGCTACTGCGCACACACATGGGAGATGTTTGTACTGCGTTCGTGGGCTGTGACCTATCTGGTTTTTGCGCTACGCAGCGATGGCGTCACGATCAATTGGTTGATCCCGACGGTGGTCGCCATGCTCATGGAGATAGTGGGAACGGTATCGAGTGTCGCTGGCAATGAGATGGCGCTGCGCATCGGTAGGCAGCGTTGGATCCTCGGTGTCATGTGCGTGTCGATGCTGTGCGCGCTTGCGCTTGGATTTGTCAGCGCTTACGGCTACTGGGCGGTGGTGATTGCGTGTTTGGTCTATAACGCAGTGATTTACGCTGATTCCTCGGCGCTTACTGCCGGTGCTGTTGGCTCGGCTGAGCCAGAGCGCAAAGGCGCGACTATGGCAATGCATGCGCTGCTCGGCTACAGCGGCGGTTTTGTCGGGCCGCTGACGCTGGGGATCTTGTTGGACACCTTAGGTGGCGAGACTGTCATGAATTGGGGCATTGGATTTGCGCATGTTGCTGTGATTATGGTGCTCGGTCCGTTGGCGCTCATCTGCTTGCGTCCGCGCGATTTGCCGGGCGATCGCTTAGCGTAAGCAGGCGTCGGGCTAAATGCCGATATCCCCAGACAGCGTGTCGCCGAACACGTGCTTAGATAGTCAGCAAACACATGTACGGCTAGGGTAGCGCGAATATATCCGCGTGCTTGTACTGCTGCCAAGCAGTGCGATCCGAATACCTGTTCTACAGCGGCATTGCTTAAGCGATCTGCGGCATCGAAGGCGGTTTTCTGCGTGAACGCTCGCCGCCGACAGGTCCTCGTGATGGTTCCGCAAAGGTGACTTTTCACACTGAGGTCAGCCGCGCTTCAGCGCACACTAGTCTGCAATTACCGAAGCACAGGCAGATGGTTATGGCAGAACACGAGTACATGGAAGAGCGAATCGACACATTGCGTCATCTTGCGCCGGACTCGCTGTATGACACGCGCACTCGCGAGGAGATTAATCTCTGTGTCGATCGTTTGCGTGAATTGATATTACTTGGTTCAGAGTTGTTGCAGCTGATGGCGCCAGCCGAAGGCGATGCGGACTTTGATAGCTTGCGTGTGTGGCTGCGCCAAGACCTGAATCGCCAACGACAGCTATTGGCGGATTTTAGCGATCAGGGATTTCCCGGCTCTAGCCCTTCGATCAAACACTAACTGCGATTGCAGCTTTGCCAACCATATATGTCTTTGCCGAGGTGGCCGCTTTTGTCCCTTGTCCATGCCTGACTGGCATGCCTACTAGCAACGCGTCGCTGGTAATTGAGAACAGCAATTCTAAATTGACTGCCTGAACAGTTGAACGCGTCTCAGTACGGCGCTATCACTGCGTTACAGCGGCTACCTCTGCGTCTGTCGGGAAACGCCCGAGTTGTTTCTTTGAATAGACAAGCTTGCCATCGCGCACGATTTCGAAAACCCCACCATCGCTTGATATAAGCTCTACTTGCGCACCGGCAGTTACTAACCGATCTCTCACACGGAGAGCCGTTGGCTCATAGTTTCACTGCATGCAGTATTCGATGCTCACTTTCATGGTTCATCCTCGGAAATAACTGCTTCTGAGTTCCTGCCGCGCTGGTCGAGCCTGTCTCTGACGCGCAAATATCGAACCACCGCAGGTAGAAACCACGTTTTGCCAGCATACATCGGGATCGCGCCCGGCGGATCAGAATCGAAGATGGTTCTACCGCGCTCATCGCCGAGTATTTGCCAAGCGGCTTTTTGCCCAAGCCAATGGGATAAGACCAGCCCTGTGCCACTAAAGCCGAGCGCATATCGAACCCCACGACGATTATACAGCTGTGGTAAGCGCTGGCTGTTGTAGCCGCAAAAGCCGCTCCACGCGTGGCTCATCTGAACCTCACGCAGTTGTGGGAAAATCTGCTCGAGCTCTGCTCTTAGCAGCGCTAAAACTGCAGCATCATTGCGCGCGGCTAGCGGCGCAAGACCACCAAACAAGAGCCGCTGTCGGTCACTTGATAGGCGTAGAAAGTGCGCCAGTCTGCGTCGTTCGATCACAGTTCGAATCGATGGCAGCAGCTCTTGCAAGAAGTCTGCCGGCAGAGCCTGGGTGGTAATCACGCCGGTACGCACCGGCACGATGCGCCGCTGCAACCAGCGATCTGATCGATCGGCGTAACCGTTGGTCGCTACGAACACTTGGCGTGCGCGAATGCGCCCGCGTAGCGTCTGTAGCTCGTGCTCACCGTCTTTCGAGTGGTGTAAGCGAGTTACGCCAGTCTCGCCGTGAATTTGCACACCTGCATCCATCGCCAGCGCGAGCATCGCCAAATGCAGGCGTGCCGGGTTGAGTGTTGCGACATCTGGACGAATGAGCCCACCAATATATCGATCCGAGCCAATTTCAGCGTGAATCTGCGGACCAACAATAGTGCGCGCGTCGATGCCAAGTTGGGTTTGGCAAAATTCGGCTTCGCGCGCCATGTGGTCAAGCTGCCGCGGCCAGAAGGCACCGAACAGTGCGCCGCCAACCTCAAACTCACAGGGTACGCCTTCATCTTGTATGAATACTGCAAGCGCTGCCCATGCTTCTTGAGTCTCAACAAAGGCGCTGCGAGCCAGCTCTTCACCGTGGGATGCGGTTAAATCTGTTAGACCACGGGCCAATAGGGCGGAGGCGATCCCGGCATTGCGCGTCGACGCGCCTTCACCTGGACGCTGGCGCTCAAAAAGATGCACATTGCGCCCGGCCCGCGCGAGCGTCAGTGCCGCACTCAGACCGGTGTAGCCGCCACCAACAATGGCAACATCACATTGTGCAGGCACAGCTCGCATCGAGATGGAGGCAGGGCGATTTTGCTCCCACCAAATTGGCGTTCGGGCAATTTTTGAATTTCTCACAAATAACTCAAGTGTGATGGTCGACAGCGCCAGCGAGTACTGGCGGCTTAGGTTAGTGGAACCAACGGCTTTAGTTGTTGGGGTGAGATAACTGCGCTGCCCGCTTGATTGCTTTGCGGATGCGCGGGTATGTTCCGCAGCGACAAATGTTGCCAGCCATGGCCGCGTCGATTGCCGCATCGTTGGGGCTAGGATTGGTCTCTATCAGCGCAGCGGCCGACATCAATTGACCTGACTGACAATACCCACATTGCACCACTTGTTCTTCTAGCCACGCTTGTTGCAAGGGGTGATTGGGCCCGAGCCCTTCAATTGTGCGAATTTCTTGTTTCGCCACCTGACTAATTGGCGTCACACAGGCGCGCACCGCGCGGCCGTCTACTAGCACTGTACATGCGCCGCAAAGTGCCATGCCACAGCCGTATTTTGTGCCGGTCAGATTGAGCAAATCGCGCAGAACCCATAACACTGGCATTTCCGCCTCAACCGTCACTGTATAGGGACGGCTGTTGATAATTAGTTCCAGCTCTTCCACGTCTTTCGCACGCCTCGTGGGTTGCCAATCGAAATTCCGCAGTGGGCGGTCGGGTTTTTGTACAGACCCGCAACGGCCCAGGGTTAATCCGGTGACAGCAGCTTCGCCCGGATGCATCACTTCCGTGATGACAGCCGCAGCAGTCTACACCGGAACGTAGATTTTTTTTT
>Ga0055584_100000797_pt1 | contig 30263 bp, 25 predicted proteins | sample OSDHelmetaG_FD_58716 | JGI IMG/M metagenome (GOLD analysis project Ga0055584, IMG submission 58716) | Pelagic marine sediment microbial communities from the LTER site Helgoland, North Sea, for post-phytoplankton bloom and carbon turnover... | ecosystem: Environmental > Aquatic > Marine >... | reverse complement strand
GGACATGGGCTCGATCAGAGCCTGATTGCCATCTCTCAAATCAACGCTGCACCAGGTAGGCGCTTTATTGATGACCTTATTCGGCCAGGATCTGTCTGGCAATTGAACAGGTTGAAAGGCTTGATATTTTGAATGGCTATAGCGACTCACGATCTTGCTCCACATCAGTTGTTTGTTTCAAGGCGGGCATTGTACAGGAAATATGGCGCTCAAATATTGCTAATATTGCTTATTATTAGGCTGATTATGATATAAATAGTCAATAAAATATAAAAATGTAAATTATAATGCCATTAATAAAATATAATTAGGCATAAAATAGTTAGCATTTTGGGAGTTAGACATCTAGAGCTAAATGTTGACCTTGCTCATGGTGCTTATTTTTGGGGCTATGCTTAACAGCTGATATGTGGATAACTTTATGGAACTCGATAGAACAGACAAACGCATACTGGTAGAGATACAAAAGAACGGACGCATCAGTAATTTAGAGCTGGCTGATGCTATTGGCTTGTCTCCTTCGCCTTGTTTACGGCGCGTGAAGCAGCTTGAAGAAAGCGGCATGATTGAAGGCTATACAGCTTTATTGAATGCTTCCAAATTAGGCCTGAAACTTATTGCGCTTATACAGATAAATATGGATAAACATACGCCAGATCGATTCGAGCATTTTGAAAAAACTATAAAAAGTTATCCGCAAGTATTGGAATGTTTGTTGATAGCGGGACAGTCAGCAGATTACCTGTTGAAAATAGCAGTGCAGGATATGGAGGTGTATCAGGACTTTTTACTAAATAAAATCACTAAGATTCCAGGAGTGACCGATGTGCATTCAAGTTTTGTGTTAAGACAGGTGATCAGTACGACTAAGTTACCGATTGAAGGTATTGCGTAGCTTAGGAATTAAGCAAGAGGCAGGTTGAAGGGCGTAAATCCATTTATTCCCATCGATTAGCCTGTGCTATAGTTTCTGGCCCCGATAGCAGAGGGTAAGGCAATGACAAGCATCTTTACTAAAATTTTAAATAAGGAAATCCCTGGGCATTTCGTTTGGGAAGATGAATTGTGTTTTTCAATTATGACTATCCAGCCAATAAGGGAAGGTCATCTTATGGTTATTCCAAAAATGGAAGTCAATCATTGGGATGATGTGCCACCGGAAACTGCTGCACATTTAATGGTGGTAGCGCAAAAAATTGCAAAGGCTATAAAAGGCGTTATTCCTTGTAAAAGAATCGGTGTTTCAGTAATTGGCTTGGAAGTTCCTCACACGCATATTCACTTAATCCCAATAGATAATATGGGAGACTTGGATTTTAGTTTGGCTAAAGAAATTTCTCAGAACAGGCTAGCGGCAACTGCTAAAGCAATTAAAAAATCTTTACAGGCCCGAGGCTATTCTGAGGCAGAAGTTTAAATATTAATGAACTCGAACAAAGACAATATTTTTCTTTATGATGATGCATTAGTCGATTTTGTTTTTGATGACAAGGTTGCTAGCGTATTCACTGATATGGTAAATCGCTCTGTTCCAGGTTATGCACTAATCGTAAGAATGATTTGTGTTTTAGCTGAGCAATATGCATCTAGCAATACTAAGCTGTATGACTTGGGTTGTTCTTTAGGCGCAGTTACTTTTTTATTGCAACAACTTAAGCTTGATAATTGCGGCATAGTTGCGGTCGATAACTCTTCTGCAATGATTAAAAGTTGTCAGGAATCTTTAGCCTTCAATAAGTCTGCAGATTTATTACCAGTTGAGCTACGTTGCGAAGATATTCAGAATACAGAGTTGTCAAACGCATCTGTTGTGGTATTGAATTTCACCCTACAATTTATAGCGCCGGAACAACGAGACAAGATAATTAAAAAAATATATGACGCGCTCGTTCCAGGCGGCATACTAATTATTTCAGAAAAAATTATGTTTTCCGATACTGAAAAAAATGCGTTATATATCGAGTTATACCACCAATTTAAAAAAGCAAATGGTTATTCAGACTTAGAAATTAGCCGTAAGAGGTCTGCACTAGAAAATATTTTAATTCCAGAAACTATTGAGCAGCATAACGCGAGAGTTAAAGCAGCGGGGTTTTCTTTGTTTGAGCCGTGGTTCCAGTGCTTTAACTTTGCTTCTATTTTTGCAGTCAAATAGTTTGTAATAAAATAATTGGCAGTTAAATTATATGCGTTCTCGTCAAAGCATCTTTGATTACTCGGATTTAAAAGCACAAGTCAAAAATACCAAGCTTGCCAGGCTGGCAGAAGTAATACCTGATACTTTCCTAGCTCAAATTAATCATGGCGATTTTCCAAAATGGAAACAGGTCTTAGATTCTTTGCCGGAAGTCTCTCCATCTTCATATGACATGCTTCAGGATTTGCGTATTGGTGATGCTAAGCAGCTTAATAATTCTGAAAAAGATCAGTTAAAAAATTTATTGTTGGGTCTACAGCCGTGGCGCAAAGGGCCAATATCTTTGTTTGGTTTGGGTATTGATACTGAATGGCGATCAGACATGAAATGGGATCGCTTAAAAACAGAGATCAGTCCGCTTACTGATAGAAAAGTGCTGGATGTTGGCTGTGGGAATGGGTATCACTGTTGGCGAATGGCAGGCGCTGGCGCAAGAATAGTTATCGGTGTTGATCCACATTTACTATTTAGTATGCAGTATTGGGCTATTCGACATTTTTTAACTGAACCGCCAGTTTATGTCTTGCCTTTGGCCTTGGAGGCTATTCCTGAGAAACTAGAAGCATTTGATACGGTTTTTTCGATGGGAGTGCTTTACCATCGACGTTCGCCTATTGATCATTTGTATGCGCTAAAAGATTGTTTGCGCAAGGGCGGCGAGCTGGTCATAGAAACATTAGTGATTGACGGCGAAAAAGGGATGTCATTAATACCTGAAGAACGTTATGCAAGGATGCCTAATGTCTGGTTTTTACCAAGCTGCGCCACGCTGGAAAGCTGGTTGATAAAAGCTGGATATAAAAATGTCAGATTGTTAGATGTTTCGGTTACTTCAATTGAGGAACAACGCAGTACACAATGGATGAATTTTGAATCTCTACCTCAAGCGCTAGATGAAAAGGACCCAAGCAAGACTATTGAAGGGTTGCCGGCGCCTAAACGTGCAATTTTTATTGCTGAAAAATAATCTTATTTTTACCCTATTTGTAGGTTCAATCTTGTTGAAAAATTGTTTATTCTGAAAACCAGTTAGACAGTTTCATTTGTTGATAAAGCAGCCCGCTATAACATTTTGAAGGCTGGGCTTTCAAAGTTTATTATTGCTGCAGAGAAAACAATCATGGCCAGACCTCTTCGTATTGAATATCCAAACGCTTATTATCATGTGAGCAGTAAAGCAGAGTATGGAATTACTCTGTTCCCTGGTGTCAGGTTTTATGAAGGTTTTTTAGCCGAGCTTGCTGATGCTTGTGCCCGTTTTAATGTGGAAGTTCATGCCTATAGTTTATTAAGAAATGAATATCATTTATTACTAAAAACGCCTGAAGGAAATTTAAGTCGATTTATGCGCCAGCTTAACGGCTTGTATACACAATTTTATCAAGCCCGTAAAAATGAGCAGGGCTCAGTTTTCCATTCGCGCTATAAGGCGGTGTTAGTTCAGGCTAAACCATATTTGCTGGAAGTGTCACGCCACATTCATAATTTGGCAGGTGCGGTTAAGCGCGGGAACAAGCCTGCTCTTAAATCGAACTGGTCTAGCATGGAAGCATATTGCAATAAAGCTAAGGCTCCTCAGTGGCTGGAATGCAATGAAGTTTTGGCAATGTTGCTAAGTGGCGCAGCAGCAAACAAAGTCGCGAAGCCTTATGCTAAATATTTGGCTTTTGTGGCAGAGGGAACAAACCCAGAGCTCAAAAGCTTTTATGCTCGTAAGAACCAGCTTTCTGTTTTGGGGAATGATAAATTTAAAATCAGCGCCAAATCTAAAAGTGCTCCTGCAAAACCACGCGGTCTTGGTAAAGGTAAACTGGCTCGTCTTAGGCCTTCTATGAAAAGGGTCGTGGCTGAAGTTTCGGGGCATTTCAAGGTGAGTGAAAGCAGTATTTATTCTGCAGCTCGCGGGCCAGGAAGCAAGAATGTTCCACGCTGGGTAGCGATGCACCTTTGTCAGGAATTATCTGCAGTAACCCTGCAGGATATTGCACGCCGCTTTGGCTTAAAGCGTTATGGCACAGTGTCAACAACGGTAGGTATACTGCGACAAGAAATAAAGGTTGATCCAAAGCTAAGAAAAGCCATTCAAAGCGTTAGCAAGCGCCTCAAAACTACTTAATTAATTCCACTTGTATTTCATGTGCGGGCGTATACACTTCTGTTTAATGTCTATTTGTAAGGTCGGTTATGAAAGCAGCCAAGCAGAGTAATCAGCAGGATCATCCTCTTGATTTGATTCAATTTCTAAAAGGTTTAAATGATGCGGGTAGGATAGGGAAAGAAGATTTACAAAAATTAGTTAAAGCTCGTAAGTCGCCTAAGCAACATGTATTGGTTTTTATAGCAAACCAAGAAATAGATGATTTAAAGAATCCAGGAAAAATTCTTGACCTGGAAAGCTTAACCCAAATTTTAGCTGAACAACCTGAGCAGGATTACTATCACGTTGATCCTCTAAGTATTGATGCGGCAAAGGTGACAGATGTCATGTCACATGCTTTTGCTAAACGCCATAACATCATGGCGGTTAAAGTAGATAGCAATGAAGTCATCATTGCCAGTGCAGAACCGACCATCTCAGCCTGGGAAGAAGATTTAACTCAAGTTCTACGTAAACCCATTAAACGTGTTGTTGCTAACCCCCTGGAAATAGAACGATTAACTAACGAGCTTTATCGTTTGTCGGCCTCTATAGGTATGGCGATATCGGGTGGGGGAGGCTCTAAAAATAGGCCTAGAATTGGCAATCTAGAGCAAATGATGGAGCTTGGTACTCAAAAAGAACCCGAGGCCAATGACAAACATGTAGTGAATATCGTCGACTGGTTATTGCAGTACGCCTTTGAACAGCGTGCCAGTGATATTCATATCGAACCAAGACGTGAAATCGGTAATGTTAGGTTTCGAATTGATGGATTGTTGTACACCGTTTACCAAATTCCAATGCAAGTTCTAAGTGCTGTCACCAGTCGTTTGAAGTCCTTAGGAAGAATGAACGTTGCAGAAAAGCGTCGACCTCAAGATGGCCGTTTAAAGACTAAAAGTCCCAATGGTAAAGAAATAGAGTTGCGCCTTTCTACTTTGCCAACAGCATTTGGTGAAAAGATGGTGATGCGCATATTCGATCCCAATGTGTTGTTGAAATCATTTCAACAATTGGGCTTAGGTAACGATGATCTTGAACGCTGGAATAAAATGATTCAGCGCAAACACGGGATTGTTTTGATTACTGGCCCAACGGGTAGTGGTAAAACAACCACTCTTTATTCAACACTTAAATCAATAGCCACTAAGGAGGTTAATGTTTGCACTGTTGAAGATCCTATTGAAATGGTTGAGTCCAGTTTTAACCAAATGCAGGTGCAGGAAAATATTGAAATGACCTTTGCCAATGGGGCCCGAGCGCTACTGAGACAGGATCCAGACATCATAATGATTGGAGAGATTCGTGATTTAGAGACAGCTGAAATGGCGATACAAGCTGCGCTTACTGGGCATCTGGTTTTTTCTACTTTGCACACTAATGATGCCCCTTCTGCGATCACTAGATTGTTAGAGCTTGATGTGCCGTCTTATTTGATAAAGGCAACCGTCATTGGTGTGATGGCGCAACGTTTGGTTCGTGTACTTTGTCCGCTTTGTAAAAAAGCTGAAGCTATAGACAAAGAATTGTGGGGTCATTTGGATCCGACCTGGCAGGGCGATATTCCAGAACAAATATATAGTTCTGAGGGCTGTCGCGAATGTCGGGATACTGGCTTTCAGGTCAGGGAAGGGATTTATGAGGTGATGCCATTAAGTGAGGCATTACAAAGTTATGCTTAAGATAAAGCCGATCTTCCTAAACTTCGGCAGCAAGCATATGAGGAAGGTATGTCTAGTCTTAGACATAGTGGCGCAATCAAAGTGGCAGAGGGAGTAACTACCATTAACGAATTATTCAGAGTTGCACCTGAGGCAAATTAGATTTAATCGCAATTGATTATTAAACAGGTTATTTGGATGAAGCAAATCACTTTTCTAGGTGAGCAAAAGTGAAAGTGTTAGTTGTCGGACCATCATGGATAGGCGATATGGTGATGGCTCAGTCCTTATTTCGGCATCTACAAGCCACAAACCCTCAAATTGTCATTGATGTGCTAGCGCTTGATTGGACACGTGAATTGTTGTCGCGAATGCCAGAAGTTAATCAGGCTATTGTCATGCCAATTGGGCACGGTAAATTAGCGATAGGAGAACGTTATCAGTTAGGTAAATCCCTAAAAGCTGAGGCTTATCAGCAGGCAATCATATTGCCTAATTCGTTCAAATCAGCGCTGATTCCCTTTTTTGCAAAAATTCCCTTACGTACCGGCTGGCGCGGAGAAGCTCGGTCATGGCTTTTAACTGATTGTCGCAAACTAGATAAACAACATTACCCCTTAATGGTGGAGAGGTTTATTGCTTTAGGGTTTCCTGAAAAGTCAGCATTAACTGAGCCCTTATTGTGGCCAGCTTTAAAGGTCTCAGATGATATAAAAGTTACTACAGATAAATTTATGTTGGAGACTGTAAGACCAATCACGATATTTTGCCCCGGTGCAGAGTTTGGTTCGTCTAAAAAATGGCCAGAATCACATTTTTCCATAGTCGCGGAGACTCTTATTAATGAGGGGAAACAGGTTTGGTTAATGGGGTCAGAAAATGACGCTAAGACGGCAAAAAATATTATTGCTACAATTCAACCTGAGTGTAAGAAACATATTGTCAGTTTGGCTGGCCTAACCAGTATCGGGGAAGCAATAGATTTAATGAGCCTTGCACAAACGGTTGTTAGTAACGATTCTGGATTAATGCATATTGCAGCTGCTTTGAACAAATCACTAGTTGTAATATATGGCTCATCTTCACCGGAATTTACACCGCCATTATCCGACAGAGTGAAAATATTAACGTTGAACTTGTCGTGTAGCCCCTGCTTTAAGCGTGAATGTCCATTAGGTCATCTTAATTGCTTAAATCAGCTATCACCAAAGGCTGTTTTGAATGCTATTAGTAAAATTCACCAACAGTTAAATGAAACCTAATATGCATGTATTGATAGTTAAAGTGTCTTCTTTAGGTGATGTTATACATACTTTGCCTGCTTTGACTGATGCCGAACGAGCAATACCAGGAATTAAATTCGATTGGGTGACGGAAGAAGCATTTGCTGAGATTCCAGCTTGGCATGCGGCAGTTAATAAAGTGATCCCTGTTGCTTTTCGACGTTGGAAAAAAAATATTATTCAAATGTTATTTAGTAATGAGTATAAAAATTTTAAGAAGATACTAAAAAGCACGCAATATGATTTAGTGATTGATGCTCAAGGCTTATTAAAAAGTGGTTATATATGCTCATTAGCGAGAGGTAAAGTTGTTGGTTTGGCGAAAAATAACGTCAGGGAAAAAGCTGCAACGTGGTTTTATGATGAGAGTTACGAAGTGTCATGGCAGCAGCATGCTGTTGAAAGAACCAGAAAATTATTTGCCCAAGCTCTTGGGTATAATATTGAGAATCAGAGAGTGGATTATGCTTTATCTTTAGAGCAGTTTAATTCTAATAAAGAGAAAGTGAGCAAGTCTTTATATTTTTTACATGGAACGACATGGGAAACAAAACTTTGGCCAGAGAAATACTGGATTGAGCTTGGTGAAATTGCAGCAAGAAATAGTTATAGCATTAACTTATTGTGGGGCAACCAAGAAGAGAGGCTGCGTGCTAAACGTATTGCTGACGCAATCCCTGGAGCCAAAGTCATGAGCCAACTGACATTAACTGAAATAGCCTCGCAATTAATTCAAACTGATGTTGTTATCGCCGTAGATACTGGATTGGCCCACTTAGCTGCTGCATTAGACCGGCCAACTATAGCGCTTTATGGCGCTAGTGATGCTGAGAAAACCGGGACTTATGGCAAAAATCAGGTTCATCTAAGTGCTGTGTTCCAATGCAGCCCTTGTTTGCATAAAAAATGCAATTATCAGTCTAAAGATTTAAATCAGAGAGAGAAACAACAAGTTTTTACTATTAATCCTCCCTGCTTTTCAACCTTGACACCTAGCTTGGTTTGGCAAAATATTGTTGAACTGGCTAATGTTTAGCATTAAGGAAAATATGAAATTTGCCATCGTTTTATATTCTTATTTTCCTTATGGGGGGCTTCAGCAAGATTTGCTCAAAATATTACAAGCATGTCGGCGCAAGCAAATTACTGTTACTGTTTTTTGTATGGAATGGGAAGGTGAAAAGCCAATAAACACAGATATTGTTATTTTGCCCAGCCAAGGCTATACCAAGACCGCTAAACGTGATTATTTTGTCGAAAAAATGCTAGAAGCGACTTTAGATAAATACGATTTAGTGCTTGGCTTTAATAAAATGCCTGGGCTAGATTATTATTATGCAGCAGATTATTGTTTTGCCGAAAAAGCCCGTAATGAAAGATCATTTTTATATCGGCTAACTTCCAGAGCAAAGCAGTACATGGATTTTGAAGAAGCAGTTTTTGGTAAAGATCAACAAACAGTAAGTTTATTATTAACGCCTCAACAAAAAGAAGAATTTACTAGGCACTACCAGACTGAGGATAATCGCTTGATACTCTTACCGCCAGGTATAAAGAAAGACAGAATGGCCGGCAAAGATGCTCCAATAAAGCGTAGGCAGATGCGTCATGAATTGTCAGTTGCTCCTGGTGACCTTCTGATTTTGCAAATTGGTTCATCTTTCAAAACCAAAGGGGTAAACAGGTCACTATTAGCTTTTGCCGCATTGCCTAAAGAATTGCGGAGGCGAACTTGGTTTTTTGTTATTGGAGAAGATGCTCCTGAAAAATATTTAAAAGAAGCGCAACGTTTAGGTGTTGAGAAACATTTCAAAATTGTTAACGGCAGCAACCAAGTGCCGGAGCTTTTATTGGCGGCTGATTTATTAATTCATCCATCACTCAAAGAAAGTGCGGGCATGGTCATATTAGAAGCAATAGTTGCGGGTTTGCCTGTACTAACCACATCAAGCTGTGGGTATGCTTTTCATGTTGAAAAAGCACAAGCAGGAGTAGTTTGCCCTATGCCCTTCCAGCAAGATTATTTAAATAAGCAACTTGAAGCAATGTTACTAAGTGATAATAGAAGCACTTGGAAAGCTAATGGTATCGCTTATGGGAAAGATCAGGATCTTTATTCAATGCCACAAACCGTTGTTAATCTTTTAGTACAAGCTGCTCAATCTTACTCATAGTAAGTTTTGTAATTTCTCTAAGACTTGCCAAGGTTTAATTGATTTCAAGCAACGATTATTATAAATACATCCAATTTTAGTGCATTCCGGAGCGCAGGCTTGTTCACTTTTCAATACGATAGAATCTTTTGAAAGCGGCCGCCATAGTGCGACATCGGTAGGTCCAAAAATCACGCAGCCTTTAACACCTAGGGCTGCTGCTAGATGAAATGGACCGCTATCATTTCCGATCATAGCTTTTACTTGTGTGAGTAAACTGGCTAACTCAAAAAGTGAAAGTTGGTTACACAAGTCAGTACATTCTATATCTATATCTATATCTGTATTTGAATTACTATAATTATCTTTTATGCACTCAAGTATATTTTTATTAGCTTGTTGATCAGCATCACCGGCACCAATTAATACTGTTTTATACCCCTGTTTATTTAACAAGAAAATTAATTCAGCAAAATTTGTTGCAGGCCATTTTTTGTAATCTTTTGCTGCGCTTGCATGAATAGCGATTAGTGGTGCTTCGAGATCCACATCTAGATGACTAAATTTTTCTAGTAAAGGATCAGATATATTTTGTACAGTTAAGCGTAAATAAGAAGGTTGCAATGTTTGTAGACCAAGTTTGTTAAAGACTTCAGCAAATCCATACCAGCGATGTTTATGTGCCGGATCTCTATTAAAATAATTAATATCCAGCACATGGTCATAACCATGTTTATTTCTTGCAAGATTACTGCCTAGTTTAAACTTCGCTGCAGAAAGTTGAGTTAATCGGTGAGAGACACTGTCTTCTTCAATGTTAAAGGCAATATCAGCATTAAAGCGACGAATCGCAAGTAAGCACTTGAAATAAAGTAATATTTTCTTAAAAGAAGAAGCCTGTTTAATTTGTGTGCGAGGATAAAATAATAAAGTTTCGGTAGGGAAAGAATCTTGCAATAGTTCCTGGTATGCGGCATCAACGACTAAGAGAAAGCGGATGTTATTCTTTTGGCAATATTTCAGGAATTGTTGAATGATGCCTCCTGCGATCATCAGGTTTCCTAAATATCTGGTGGGATTGAGTAAGACTATCCGCTGATAGTCTTTAGGAATGTTTGATGCAGGGGATCCAGTCAAAATCATAAGTCCAGTTTATAATTCTGACTGGAATTCTACCTGAGTGAACAGACAAGTCCATGTATAATGGCAGAAGGCTAATTTTAGGTTGTCTAGATGACTGAACAAAAACAGATTCCAGTAAGCGTTTATGTAATCACAAAGAATGAAGAAGAGAATATTGCCAGCTTGCTGAGCAATCTTCAGGATTTTGCAGAGATTATAATTGTAGACAGCGGTAGCACTGATCGTACTTTAGATTTAGCTGCATCCTATTCGAATACCAAAATAAGTTTTAATCAATGGCCTGGTTTTAGTGAGCAAAAGGCACATGCCTTATCTTTATGTACTTATCCATGGGTACTTAATTTGGATGCTGACGAAACGTTAAGTGATTCTTTTATAGAAGAGCTAATCAGTTTTATTAAACAAGATCATTATGTCGCTCTACGCTCTACCAGAATTTTACTGCGTTGGGGGCGCACGCCCCGTAGTTTTGGGAAACCAGAAAAACTAATTCGATTGTTCAAGAAAGAATGTGGATATTATGAAAGTAGACAAGTACATGAAAGTATAAGTATTAAAGGCGCAATTCAGGAATCAAATGCAACAATATTGCACCATGAAAACCTGAGTTATTCGCAGCGTATTGAAAAAACAGTGTTCTATGCAAAACTCAAAGCACAGGATAAATTTAATAAAGGAGATACAACCAATATGTTAATTGTTTTGTTAATTTTCCCTCTTACTTTTATCCGTACCTACCTGTTTAAAGGGCATTTTTTAGATGGCTTCGGGGGGGTGCTCACAAGTGTAAATGTTGCTTTTTACAATTATATGAAATATGCAAATCTGTGGGATATGAATAAAAGAGCGCAGCGTTAAAGCAGTAAGTTTGGAAATAAATGAGTAAAGGCTGCGATATCTTCCAGCTTCGCGGTAGTTGCATATAGTTTTATAAATCGAGTTCTTTGGCTTTGTGACAGTTCAAGTTTGTTCAAGAGGCTCTGAATATTTAAAAAACGACTTTTGTAGCTGATTGGTTTTGAGAAGACTTTGATTTCTTCTGGATTCGCAATCGAGAAATTTTTATCTGCATAATAAATTTTATTTGGTTTTACTTCATGTAAGAAAAAGCCTTGTTGATGTAAATTAGCAAAAAATTTAGCAAGTCCATCGATAGGTTGATCATCCTGAGAAATTTTATTTAAGGTTACGCCTAGTAGAGCAAAATAAGTTGCGGCAATGAAGTTCGCCCCTTTAATCTTAAAGATATTATCAATTGTGATGGAATTTATGCCCGCCAATTTAAGTAAACGAGCGTTAGTATCAAACAACTGCATTGGTGGTTTTTCAAAAAAATTAGTGCTAGATGTCGGCAATATTCGAAATAGAGCGCCATTATTTAATATCCGAGTTAAATTTTTTGAATGCTGTTCCTCAATAATCTTTGAGCCTTCAGTCATGGTGTTAAAATGTTGCATATCGATTTTGTTCACAGGCGTTTTGATAGCAATATAGGGGCTGGCTGGTTTGCCATCAACTTGAGTTTTGAATCGTTTATGGGTCCACATATATTGAGCAGGATATAAGCGAATGACTTTTTCAAGCTGCTGGTTCATATAAGTTGCATCAGCAACATCATCATTCCCTGGGTAATCTTCAGGGAAAGGATAAAACTCAACCTCATAAGTCTTAGCGTTGTCATTGCGGTGATGACGGGCTAACAAAACTGGGGAATTATTAAACTTGGCTAAGCGGCTAGCAGCCGTTATGGTTGCCGCTTGTTTACCAAAGAAAGGGGCATAAACTGCATGGTTTTCACCATAATCCTGATCTGGCGCATACCAAATAATATTATTCTTTCTTAAATGACGAACGGTTCCTCGGATGTCGTAACGATCAAACACCCCATTAGTATTTTTCAATCGTCCACGAAACATAAAAGCATCAAACAGTGCATTTTTGTGCGGACGATAAGTAACCGCAAAAGGAATTTGTAAAGAAACTAGATTGGCAGAAAAATCCAGGGTGGTGTAATGAGCGCCTAAAAGTGTCACTCCTTTGCCTTTAGCCAGTGCGTTATCAAGAACTTCAACATTTTTAATGTCTAACAGATATTGAAAATGCTTCGGATTTCTAAACCATCCAACTAGTGTGTCTATAAGCCCTCTGCCATTTTCAATAAAGCAATCTTTTACCAACTGGTCTTGTTCTGTTTTGTTTAATTCCGGAAAGCAAAGTTGGATATTTGTGGCAACTATATAACGCCGTTCTATAGCGAAAAGATAAAGTATTTTTCCTAGCATCGATCCAAAAAATAGGCGTAAGCGCCTAGGCAAAAAAGCGATTAGGGCCAATAGACTTATGCCTACCCAAGTAGGCCAATATTTGGGGGCTATAAAAGAGCTTAATGAGGGGGCGTTTTGTTGAGACACAGTGCTAGTTTACCAAGGATTTGGCTCATTCTATCAGAAGCGGTATGGTATCATGGAGCTCTTTCAATGAAATCGAAAGTAAGTAATATAGGCAGACAATGAAGCTCGATATTCCTAGATTTGATGCAACCCGGGTTCTGGTAGTTGGCGATGTAATGCTGGATAGGTATTGGCATGGTGATACATCAAGAATTTCACCAGAGGCGCCGGTGCCTGTTGTTAAAATAAATAATATCGAAGATAGCCCTGGCGGCGCGGCAAATGTTGCCTTAAATATTGCAGCACTTGGTGCGGCGTGCAATCTTACTGGGGTTGTTGGAGATGATGCTGCGGGACAATCTTTAATAAAAGCATTGTCATCTGCAGGCATTGAATGCGACTTTCATATTTCAGGCAGTATGCCAACAATTACTAAGCTGCGTGTATTAAGCCATCATCAGCAATTAATAAGGCTGGACTTCGAAGAAACGTTTAGCGGTGATGATTCCGAGAGTTTAAATAGTAAAATTAGCGCTTTGTTAAAGGATGTGGATCTCGTCGTATTTTCTGACTACAAAAAAGGCTCTTTAAGCGATATTGAAAATTTTGTAAGCCTGGTGAAGTCTGCGGGGGTTCCCATTTTAGTTGATCCTAAGGGCGACGATTTTGCGAAATATAAAGGTGTTACATTGCTAACACCGAATTTGCATGAATTTGAGGTTGTCGTTGGCTCATGTGCAACAGAGCAAGAATTAGTAAGCAAAGCTCAGCAGCTGATAAAACAGCTAGATTTGCAAGCTTTGCTGGTTACTCAAGGAGAGCATGGGATGAGCCTCATCCGCGCCGGTGATGAGGCATTACATTTTCCAGCCAGAAGTAGAGATGTATTTGATGTGACTGGAGCAGGCGACACAGTCATTTCAGTATTAGCCGCATCGCTTGGCGCAGGCAAGCCCTTGCCAGAAGCTGTGGCATTGGCAAATATTGCTGCTGGCATTGCAGTTTCAAAAGTCGGAACTGTTGCCGTAAGTGGGCCAGAGCTACGACGTGAAGTGCAAAAAGATAGTGATTCCGGGCGAGGTATTATGAGTAGAGAACAGCTCGCACTAGTGGTTGCTGATGCCAAAGCTAATGGTGAGAAAGTTGTATTTACTAATGGTTGTTTCGATATTATCCATGCCGGGCATGTTGGCTATTTACAGGATGCCAGAGCGCTGGGTGATCGCTTAATTGTTGCCTTAAATGACGACTCATCAGTCACACGCTTAAAGGGAGAAGGGCGTCCAATCAATCCTATTGAACGTCGTATGGCGGTAGTTGCAGGTCTTGAAGCGGTTGATTGGGTAGTGAGCTTTGATGAAGATACACCATTTTCACTTCTACAAGAGTGTATACCTGACGTCTTAGTTAAAGGTGGAGATTATGCTATCTCTGAAGTAGTGGGAGCAGACCTTATGAAAGCTAGTGGAGGAGAAACTAAAGTGTTGGCTTTTCTAGATAACTGTTCGACGACGGGAATAGTAGAAAAAATTCAAAAGAAAAAGTAGTAGAGTTTTCTATAATCTAACGATAGCCAATTAGCGGTTCACTTGCTAACGCTCCTCACCCCTAATTGACTCTCTTTTAATGGCTCGAGGTTTTATTTAAAACTTTTTTGTAGGATATCTTTAGTAATTTTTACATTTTGACTAAGATGATCAGGGTTAATGGTCCCCACAATCATGCTGCTTATAGCCGCTTGAGAAAAAATTAAACTCATACTTTCACGCAGTAAATCTTTTCCGCTCTTGTTAACATGACCACTCATTAAGCCTTTTTTGACCAACACCCCTTTGTTTTTTTGCTGAGCATAGTCGACCACTTCTTGATCTTGTTGTTCCAAATTATAGGTAAGCATTACAATATCTAATAAGTCGCTGGCGAGCTTACCGCCGCTTATAGTTTTTGTCGACATCCCGATAGCACGGATCAGCCCTGCTTCCTTACATTTTTTAAGTGCTTCCACACAACTACTTTCTAATAATATTTTTTCATCTTGGCCATCAGAATGAATTAAAACGATATCGAGATAATCAGTATTCAGGCGTTGCAGACTACGTTCAACGCTGACTTGAGTATGCTTGGCACTAAAGTCAAACAGAGATTTCCCATCAACAAATTCTTCACCAACTTTGGTAGAAATTATCCAGTCCTGGCGTTGCGGCAATAAATCCCCAATTCTTTCTTCACTGTTACCATAGGCAGGAGCAGTATCAATAAAATTTATACCGAGTTCTTTAGCTTGATTTAATAAAGCCAAAACAGCATTGTCATCAGGAATTTTAAAAGAGCTGGGATATTTCACGCCAGTATCTCGCCCAAATTTTACGCTGCCTAAGCCTAATGCCGAAACGCTAAGGCCAGTATCTCCTAATGGTCGTAAAAAGCTCATGGCAAAGTATCCCAAGGAGCGTCAGCGATGCCAGGGAAATTTATTTTACTTAAATCAGGGTTGTCATAAATTCCAGGTTTAATGTTATTTTCATGAAACAAGTTAAGTATTTGTTGGCCTAAATTTGGTGCCAGGGTTAATTTGCTAGGCCAGCATAAAGAGATATTTTTATATTGATGAATGCTGGCAGTTTCGGGACGCTTACTATCTATGGTCAGGGCTTCGGCACGATTAATAAAAAAACTGTGCCATTGTGCATTAGTGAGATCGCACCAGGGGAAGAGCTCAGCAATCTTTTTTTGTGCTTCTTTGATTTGCTCTTCTTGAGTTCTGTGTGTACCACTTTCAGCCAGCTCGCCACCTAGATACCAAGCAGTTTTACCATCTTTGCATTTGTGAGTGGTGATAGTGACTTCCGGAGTAGCAGTTAATTGATCAGCAACACAATGTACATGAATCGGGTGGCGGTGTTCATGCTTAACAATCACCATTTGTAAGGGGCGTAGCTGCATTTGCATATTGCTTGGCAAGCCTTCGTCGGGAATGAACGCTTTTAAAAAATCTTTGCTGCCTTCACCGCTGCTAATGATTAATTGTTTCGCTTTAATATTAAAAATCTTGTTGCCTTGTTGCATTAACAGACTTTTAAACTCTCCTGCAGAGTTTTTTTCTATAGACCACCCGCTATCATGACTAAAAAGTTTAATATCAGACTGGTAATTCTTGCTTAAACAACTTAGTAAGGAAGGGACATCTAAAACAATATCCTTAAGCTCATATAAAGGGCCATTTATGTGAGTTTGAAAAAAATCAGGATAATTGTTTTTATCTACACTACTCACCTTTCCCCTTAAGGCTTTGCTACCAAGAAAGGCATTAAAGCGTGAGCGTAAACTGTTACGAGGCCACATGTAATAATGTTCTGATAGGATGTTGGTGCTAGTTAAATCAACATCCCCGGTGCCGGCTAAACAAGATTTCCAGTGATTGGGCATATCAGCAATAGCTTCACTGGCGGAATTTAAATTACCATTTAGCGCATATTTAATGCCGCCATGAATCATTCCTTGCGAGGCAATGGTTTGCCCGGTGCCAAGCTTGTTTTTCTCTAACAGCATGACATCGTAACCTTCGGCGCGTAAGCGGTTCAACATCCATAATCCAGCAATTCCGCCGCCGATTATTAAGGCATCTTTTTCTATAACACTAGGCATTTATAATGAGCAGTTTAAATTAGTGAATTTTGCGCAAGTATAACAGTTAATTTCAGCAGCATGGACAAGGGCAGAGGGCTTCCGTAATATTCCGCTCTGTGAATCGTACTATATATAGTCTCATTTATTACTTGGCGCTGCCGTTAATATTCTTTCGGATGTGGTGGCGTTCCTTAAAGGATTCGAGATACCGCCAACGCTGGTTTGAGCGTCTGGCTTTTTATCCTAAAGAAAAGTTCAGCCTAAACAAACCTGTCATCGTATTTCATGCTGTTTCAGTTGGGGAGTTGCATGCAGCTGTTCCCTTAATTCGTGCTTGTCGGGTCTTGCTGCCTGAGTGGACGTTTACCTTAACAACTACGACAGTGACCGGTTCAGCCAGAGTGAAGGCAATATTTGGGGATTCAGTTCAACATTGTTACATGCCTTATGATACTCCTGGATCAATAAAGCGATTTTTAAAGAAAGTTAATCCCAGAATACTGGTGATATTAGAAACTGAACTTTGGCCAAATTTATTGTTTTATAGCGAGCAACAAGATTGTAGATTGTTATTACTCAATGCTCGCCTTTCTGAAAAATCATTTTTAAATTATCGTAAGCACGCCAAACTGACTTTAAACATGCTTTCAAGTTTTGATAGTGTGGCTGCGCAGTTTGAGCAGGATGCAGAACATTTTCGCCAACTTGGCTTGCCAGAAGAAGCATTGCACGTCACTGGCACTATGAAATTTGATCAAGAAATAAATCAAGAGCAGTATCAAGCGGGCGGGGCAATGAAACAAGAGTTACAGCGCCCAATTTTTGTTGCGGGTAGTACGCGTGAAGGCGAAGAAGAAAAAGTTCTACTGGCGTTTAAGGCCTTATTAAAAACTTTACCAGAATTATTGTTAATTTTAGTGCCGCGCCATCCCGACAGGTTTGATGAAGTTGCCAAGTTATTAAATAGACTGGATTATAGCTATGTTCTTCGCAGCGGCGGAGAAAGAGTTTCCAGCGATAAGCAAATATTACTTGGAGATAGTTTAGGAGAAATGCAATTTTATTACGCCAGTGCTGATGTGGCATTTGTTGGCGGCTCATTAGTTGATACTGGCTGTCAAAATATTATTGAACCAGCAGCCTTGGGCTTACCAGTTGTAACCGGGCCTTCATTGTTCAATTTTCAGGCGGTAAGTGAATTGATGCTTGAATCCGGCGCCATGCTGGTTGTTGCCGATGCCAATGAGTTAGCTGAGAAAGTGTTGTTATTGTTGCAAGATAAAGTTCTGCGCCAGAGCATGGCTGATGCTGCCAGCGCCACGGTAAAATCTAATCGTGGCGCTATTGAAAAACAAAAGCAGCTTATTCTACAAGCCATTCATTTAGATCAATAATATCTTGTGGGCTTAAAAGGCCTGCAGCCTGTTTAAGGGTTAAGGTATTAACCACATAGGTGTAACGTGCATTGGCATAATCACGTATTGACTGAAACAATAAGCGTTGCGCTGTGACGACATCTACAATGTTTCTGGTGCCCGCTTCCATGCCCGCTTCAGTAGCGTCTAATTGGCCTCTGGCGGATAAAACTGCCTGTGCTCTGGCTGATATCGTTAATACATCGTTTTGCACATTACGATAAGAATTCCGGGCAGCTTGCGTGCTGGTGCGTTGAGTGTTCAACAGTAATTCTTCACTGGCATCGAGATTGTAAAAAGCTTGGCGTTCCCGAGCTTTGTTCAAACCCCCTGCAAAAATTGGAATGCTAAGGTTTAGCGTGATATTGCTGTTTACATTGACTACATCACCGCTGCCGCCGCCAAGATTGAAAAAAGATATCCCCCCAGCTTCATTCCAGTTATACCCTGCCGAGAGATTTATAGTTGGGTACATGGCCGCCTTGGCAGCATCGGCATCATATTCGCGGGACTCAGTAGTTAAACGCGCGGCTCTAACATCGAGATTATTCTGATTGGCTAACATTACCCATTCTTCAATAGAGGTTGGTGCGAGGGGTTCAATCGGAAAATTTTCACTAAGATTAGAAACATCATCATGGTTGCGGCCAGTAATTGCTTCTAAAGCTTCATAGCGTTGATCAAGGGTGTTCTCTTCGACTAACAAATTTACTCGAGCCAAGTCATAAGCGGCCTGACTGTCATAGACATCAGTGATTGGCACCAGTCCCACAGCAAAACGCTCTTCTTGTTGTTCCAGAATTCGAGCACTGGCTTCTAACTCAGCTTCAAAAGTTTCGAGATTGTCTTCACTGCGCAGAACGCCAAAATATGCTGTGGCAACACGCTGAATGAGCTCCTGTTCAGAGCGTGCAAGATTAGTCGCTGCTGCTTCATCTGACTTTAAAATCGATTGATATGAATACCAGGCTTCAAAATTTAGCAAGTTCTGTTGAATATTTAAGCCATAGCCTTTTGAGTTAAAACCATTTGCAAATGAGTGTGCAGGCTGGAACCCAGGTATGGCATCACCAGGACCCTGAGTTTGACGAGCAGTATTTGCCGTAAGGTTAACAGAGGGTAATAGTTGGGAGCGACCTTGAGAGACATTTGTATGGGTAGCATTAAATTCTGCGCGTGCCTGACGGATTTGAGGATCACCAGTTACCGCCAGGTTAAAAATATCCAAAAGATCTTCCGCTGCAAGTGCTGGCGAGCAGATTAAAAAGGCACTAAGAACTCCCAGGCCAGTTTTTCTAAGGAATTTATTAAGATAAAAGTTGGAGCTAGGCATTTTCTTTATATCTCCGAGGTGTATTTTTTATAAGTTAAGTATGATCAAAATATAGCCGGCAAGAGGCTCGCGCTTGTTAAGGTGCTTTTTAGAATACTTGCTAGATAGATGAATATTCTATTGGAACACTATTCTTTCCACATCAACCATTTGATTATAGCTTGAAGTGATAACCTTTTCTCCCTCTTGAAGTCCTTCTTGTATTTCTAAAAATTGATTGTTACGTCGCCCAGCACGTATTTCTCTTCTAGTAGCATATTCTCCACTGTTATCTAATACGAAAACCCAACTACCCGCGGTGTCCTGTATATAGCCGCCTAGTGGTAACAACAGACTTTGAGAAGAGTTACCTAAAGTCAGATTCATTTGAAGTGTTTGCCCTCGACGAATAGCAGTAGGAAAATCACTACCAAAAATTAAATCTACCTCAAAGGTTCCTCCGGTTATCTCGGGATAAATTTTATCAACTCTTGCTGTGTAGCTTATATTTGAGATAGAGAACTGGGCTTCTTGACCGGCTGAGATTCGAGTGACATAAAATTCATCGATTTGAGCAACAATTTTATATTGGTCTTCGACATCTACCTGCCCAAGCCTCTGTCCTTTAGTTTTATTTTCACCTACTTCAATGGGAAATGATGTAAGTTGCCCTGAAATTGGAGCTCGAACTAGTAAGTTCTCGAAGCTGTTTTGAGAAACGGCTAAATTCTCTTCCAGTTTGCTTATTTGTGTTTGAATCTGGATTTGACGTTCTTCACGAATATTATTTTCAAGTTCTTGTCTTGCCAGAATGTTTTCCAGAACCTTGTGTTGGTAGTCGAGTTCATCAGTTGTTTTTAAAGGTGTAGTCGTAACTTCTTAATTGCTTAAGACGCTCGTTTAATGAAAAAAGTTTGTAAGTGTCGCTAAACTCGCAAAACAACAATGCTAGGCTTGCTAAGAGATATTTGAAAAAGACTTATCTGATTGAAAGGTTTTTTAGGGGCAAAGCATAAGTCAGAGAGTTTCAGACTTGTGTAATAGAGCGGTTTTGGATATGGTTTCAGGGTAATTTAGTTTTGAGACTGCAAAGAATGGAACTGGCACTCACTATTTGCTTGAAAGGAACTTGAATAAGTTGACGCCCATGTATGTAAAAAGACCTTATTCCATAGATTTAAGTGCTCAAATGGCGGTATGTGATGCTAACTTCATTCGCATCCTTCAACTTTTACCTAGTTTGGAGTTTGGCGCTAAGCGTGAAATTAGCTTTAATAATCAACTTAATTTAAAGTCGCAGCTTAACGATAGCCTAGCCACCACTGTAGAAGTTATTGAAAGTTTCAAATACACCAGCACTATAAGAATTGTTAATTTATCTAATCTATCAATCAGCAAGACCAGTTCTTATTATCAATCTCCCGAAATGCTGATCAGAATGTATCATGACGCCAAGACTGCTGAAGTTATTTCATATCAACAAGCCCGCCATTTTAAGGCTAAATACTCTTTGCCAAATAAAAGCATGCACCAAGCTGATGAAAAAGAGCAGATAAATTATTTCTTAAGTGAATGGTTAAGTTTTTGCCAAAAAGAAGGCTTGTGTTCAAGTGCTACTTTAGCGGAGAATTTACCAACGAAAACGGCGGCTTGAAATAAGTTTGCTAATTTGGATAAGCAATTGCCAAATAAAAATAAAACAGAACCTTATAGAGTCATTCAGATAACAGATCCCCATCTGTTTGCTGATGAATCAATGAAACTTGTTGGCATGAATTGTCAGGAAGGCCTGCAAGATGTCATTGAGCTGGTTAAAGAACATGAAAAGTCTATTGATTGCGTCCTTTGTACGGGGGATATTGCACAAGATGCCAGTCAAGAAGCATATACCCGCTTTGCTGCTCAAATTAATGCACTAAATGCGCCGCAGCTTTGGATCCCTGGAAATCATGACATTATTGCAAGTATGCAAAAGGCTCTTAGCAAAAAGAAAGAGGCTTTAGAGAAAACGCTTAGACTGGGCAATTGGGGCATTATTATGCTCAACTCATGTGTTGAGGGGCATATTTATGGCAAGCTCTCTGGCCAAGAATTGGAATATCTAAGGGCAGAGCTTGAAGTAATGCAGAGTGAAGGCAGGCATGTTTTGATTGCTGTCCACCACAACCCTGTGCCAGTTAATGCTGAATGGCTGCAAAACCACTCTTTGCAAAGCACGGAAGATTTTTTTGACATTGTTGATGCCTATAAAAATATTAAGGCTGTTGTTTTTGGTCATATTCATCAGGACTTTAAAACATCCAGGAAAAAAGTGTTAATGCTTGGATCTCCGTCAACCAGTATTCAATTCCACCCGGAGCATGATTACTTCTCTCTTGATAAAGAAAACCCGGGGTATCGATGGCTCAGCTTACATGATAACGGGACTGTTGGGACTGGTGTGCGCCGAGTGGTCGGCAAGAAATATAAGCTGGACCTCAGCAGCCCGGGGTATTGAGATTAATTTCCATTGAAGAGTGATGATTCAAGGCAAAGCACTCGTCTGATATATCTTCATGGCTTCCTTAGTTCTCCTAAATCGGAAAAAGCGATTTCTTTAATTGATTATGCTCAAAATGAGCTGATCGAACTGATAGATCAGGGTAAACTTGAGGTATTGGTTCCGGCACTGCCTCACAAGCCAAAACAGGCTATTGCATACATAGAAAAATTAATTAGTGGTTCTACTAATACAGTGTTAATTGGTAGTTCTTTGGGCGGTTTTTATAGTATTTATTTTGCAGAAAAATTTCGTTGTAAGGCGGTTTTGGTAAACCCATTAGTGACTTTGCAAGAGAGTTTAGCAGATAGTTTTCTAGGGCATCATGTCAACCCTTATAGCGGCGAAGATTTTGAAATTGAAATGTCAGATGCAGAATATTTGTTATCTCTAGAGCATGCAGATATTAAAGATCATGAGAAATATTTAGTTCTGTTGGAAGAAGGTGATGAGGTGTTGGACTACAAGCTGACTTTAGAAAAATTTCATAATTCTTCACAGCATGTCTTACCTGGCGGCAACCATAGATTTGAAAATTTTGAAAAATATATTCCAGAAATTATAAAGTTTGCTGAGCTAAAAGCTTGAGCATAGAAACATAGTTCAATGCTGGTAAACATAAGCTCGAGCGTTTAGAAACAAGAATTAAGAAAAAAGGGGATCCTTTAGGAATAAGATGAGTAAAGATTATAACTCCGAGTCAATTGAAGTATTAAGTGGCCTAGATCCAGTTAGGAGAAGGCCTGGTATGTATACAGATACGTCTCGTCCAAATCACTTGATCCAAGAGGTATTAGATAATAGCGTTGACGAGGCGCTAGCCGGTTCAGCCCGCGAGATTACGGTAACTTTGAACAAGGATGGCAGTATCGAGGTCAACGACGATGGGCGAGGTATGCCAGTTGATATTCATCCTGAAGAAAAAATACCAGGTGTTGAATTAATCTTAACCAGATTACATGCAGGTGGTAAATTTTCAAATGAAAATTATAAATACTCAGGTGGCTTACACGGTGTAGGTGTTTCAGTTGTGAATGCCCTCTCAACGTCGTTAGAAGTGTTCGTAAAACGTGATGGGAATTTATATCACATGCTTTTCAAAGATGGAGACAAAGCCAGCGAATTGAAAGTCATTGATAGCGTAGGGCAACGTAATACCGGCACCATTATAAAGTTTTACCCCAACCCAAAATATTTTGACTCGCCAAATGTTTCAATCACTAAATTAATTCATTTATTGCGCGCTAAGGCGGTACTTTGCCCGGGGCTTCGCATAGTTTTTGAAGACAATACTGTTAGCGCCGAGAAGTCACAAAGTAATGAATGGTATTTCGAAGATGGCTTGGCTGACTACTTGAAACAGGCAACAACCGGTTTTGAAACATTGCCGGCAGAGCCTTTTACCGGAACAATGGAAGGTAACGATGAGGCTGTTGATTGGGCAGTGCAGTGGTTACCTGAAGGTGGCGAATTAATTACTGAAAGCTATGTTAATTTAATTCCAACGGCTATGGGCGGCACACATGTCAATGGTTTCCGAACAGGATTGCTGGAAGCGATTCGTGAATTTTGTGAGTTCAGAAATCTTATTCCTCGTGGTTTAAAACTGAGCTCTGAAGATGTCTGGGATAAGTGCAGCTATATTCTTTCTACTAAAATGCTAGATCCTCAATTTTCAGGTCAGACCAAAGAAAAACTATCTTCTAGACAATGCGCAGTTTTCATTTCTGGCATCGCTAAAGATAAATTAAGTCTCTGGTTAAACCAGCATACTAATGAAGCTGAGCTCATTGCCGAGATGTGCATTCAAAATGCACAAAGCAGATTAAAAGCTAGCAAGAAAGTTGTTCGCAAAAAAATTACACAGGGGCCTGCGCTGCCGGGTAAATTAGCCGACTGCTCTACCCAGGATGTGCTGGCAGGAGAGTTATTTCTGGTTGAAGGCGATTCAGCCGGAGGCTCAGCAAAGCAAGCCAGAGATAGACAAACTCAAGCGATAATGCCCTTGCGAGGTAAGATTTTAAATACTTGGGAAGTTGATTCGAGTGAAATTTTGGCATCACAGGAAGTTCATGATATTGCTGTTGCCATTGGAGTAGATCCAGCCTCAACTGATTTATCAGGTTTGCGTTATGGCAAGATTTGCGTATTAGCTGATGCGGATTCAGATGGATTACATATCGCGACACTTCTTTGCGCGCTATTTGTCCAGCATTTCAGAGTGTTAGTAGAAGCGGGTCATGTTTACGTTGCCATGCCGCCACTTTACCGAATTGATATTGGTAAAGATGTTTTTTACGCTTTAGACGATGATGAAAAACAAGGAATTCTCGATAGGCTGGTAGCTGAAAAGAAAAAAGGCAAAGTAAATGTTCAGCGTTTTAAAGGCTTAGGGGAAATGAACCCTTTACAGCTTCGAGAAACCACTATGGATAAAGATACTCGGCGTTTGGTGCAATTAAACATTGATGAATTTAGCAAAACTCAAGAAATGTTAGATATGTTGTTAGCCAAAAAACGTGCTGCTGATAGGAAGAGCTGGTTAGAGAAAAATGGCAACCAAGCGGACTTTTAAAATATCCATAAAACTTAAATTGAATCGAGAAAAGACTAGGTAAGAGCACAGATATGACCGATATGATCACCTTAAATGAAGAAGGGATGGAACAAGTCGCACTCCGTGATTTTGTGGAACAGTCCTATTTGAACTATTCCATGTATGTCATTAATGACAGGGCTTTGCCGCATATTGGTGATGGCTTAAAGCCGGTACAGCGAAGAATTGTTTATGCGATGTCGGAATTAGGCTTAAAAGCCAGTGCAAAATTTAAAAAATCAGCACGAACAATTGGCGATGTCATTGGTAAATTTCATCCACATGGCGACTCTGCTTGTTATGAAGCTATGGTGCTGATGGCACAGCCTTTTGCTTATCGCTATCCAATCGTAGATGGACAGGGGAACTGGGGTTCAGCAGATGATCCGAAATCATTTGCTGCTATGCGATATACCGAATCTCGTTTACAGCGCTATGCGGAAGTATTGCTGGCTGAACTCGGCCAGGACACCGTTGATTGGAAATTAAATTTTGATGGTGAGTTGGAAGAGCCGGTAATACTGCCAGCACGCTTGCCTAACGTATTATTAAATGGCGGCAGTGGTATAGCCGTGGGCATGGCTACTGATATACCTCCACATAATCTTAAAGAGGTTGCCGAAGCCTGTATCCATATGTTGGATAACCCGAAGGCGAGTACTGCAGAGCTTTGCAAAATAATTCAGGGACCGGACTTCCCGACTAGTGCTGAAATTATTACTCCAAAGGCAGATATTCAAGAATTATACGAGACTGGCAAAGGCATGGTTAAGTGCCGTGCGGTATATCAGAAAGAAAATGGGGACATTGTTATCACTGCTATTCCTTATCAGGTTTCTGGTAGCAAAGTGCTTGAGCAAATTGCTGCACAAATGCAAAAGAAAAAATTGCCGATGATTGTCGATTTGCGCGATGAATCAGATCACGAGAATCCAACCAGAATAGTTATTGAGCCCCGTTCAAACCGTGTGGATGTAGATAGCGTAATGGCACATTTATTTTCTACAACAGACTTGGAAAAAAGTTATCGGGTAAATTTCAATATGATTGGTATTGATGGCCGCCCACAAGTAAAAGCATTAAATATTTTGATAAAAGAGTGGCTAGCTTTTCGTATTGCCACAGTTACTCGCAGATTAAGATATCGTCTTGAAAAAATCACAGCGAGGATGCATATCCTAGATGCTTTACTTATTGCTTTTCTAAATATTGATGAAGTTATAGAAATTATTCGTACTGAAGATAAACCGAAACCAGTACTAATGAAGCGATTTAAAATAAGTGATATCCAAGCTGAAGCTATCCTCGAACTTAAGCTACGAAACCTAGCCAAGCTTGAGGAAATGAAAATTAAGACCGAGCAAAAAGAATTGGCTGATGAAAGACAAGGCTTGGAACTCACTTTGGATTCCAAGGCAAGATTAAAAACATTAGTAAAAAATGAAATTAAAGAAGATGCTGAAAATTTTGGGGATGAGCGCCGCTCAGAGCTAGTAATAAGAGAAGAGGCGCAGGCCTTTAGCGAAACTGAATTAATTGGTGCCGACCCGATAACAATAGTGCTTTCCGAAGCGGGCTGGGTAAGAGCGGCCAAGGGACATGATTTAGATCCTGCAAGCCTCACTTTTAAATCAGGCGATAAATTAAAACTTGCTGCTAAAGGCAAGAGTAATCAAAGTGCAGTATTTCTAGATTCAACAGGGCGGTCATACACTGTTCCAGTCCACACCTTGCCTTCTGCTCGTGGGCAGGGTGAGCCTTTAACAGGTAGAGTTAATCCTCCCTCAGGCGCAACCTTTGAAGGGCTAATGATTGGCGATACCTCCGTCCATTATTTAATAGCAAGTGATGCTGGCTATGGGTTTATTACAAAAATGGAGAATTTTTTAAGTAAAAATCGTGCTGGCAAAGCAGTTTTAAAAGTTCCTAAAGGAGGTAAAGTGTTAGCCCCGGCACCAATCCAAGATATTGGTGAAAGTGAAGTTGTAAGTATCAGCAATGAAGGCCGGATGCTGATGTTTAAACTGAAAGATTTACCGGAGTTATCCAAAGGTAAAGGCAATAAAATAATTAATATTCCTTCAGCCAGAGTAGCTGAAAGAATAGAATTTGTTGTTGCGATTGCTGTTATAGTGCAAGGTCAGCGCCTTGTGATATATTCTGGTAAGCGCCATATAAGCTTAGGGATGAATGACCTTGAGCATTACCGCGGAGAAAGAGGTCGGCGCGGTAATAAACTACCTAGAGGTTTCCAAAAAGTAGATAAGGTCCAAATACAGGATTAGTTAATTTTTTTTGGAAAGGAGCAGACCTAAAAAAGTTGAGTCGGTGTATAGGTTTATTTAACTAATAAACAACTAGTGGTGACTGCAAGAGGTTGTGGTGGTAAAGACTTAAAATACAAGACTTAATTTAAAATGGCTATTGCTGTTTCTATATTTTCTTTTATGTCAGGTCTTTCATGGCTTAAAATCAACGCATCAAATTGTATCCAAGAGGGTATAGTAATAGCACAAAAAAAAGAGGAGCATATTTTCGTCTTTATGCTTTGCTTATGTAATTACAAAAAATGACTGCATAAATGTTGCCAACATTATAAATAATAAAATGTTATAACTTCTATAATTATTATCACTAGCTATTTAATTGCTTTCAATTATCTAGATATCAATTAATGCTTTCTTTTAATTACTGCAATTTCTAATTTATTAAAACTCTGTATTAAATTCGCTTAGTTTAAAAAAGTGATATCGTTATTTCTCTCGACTTAGGGAGAGTTGAAGTTGAAAAAAAATTCTATGGTAAATATAATCTAATTTACTATAGAAATAGCTGCAAAGGAGAGATTAAGAGGTAATTGATAAAATATTTAACGGTTTCTATTCTGCTAATGAAAGAAAAACCGATGCTGGCTTTAACTGATGTAAGCGAACAATAAAAAGCTTTGATGAAAAAATTAAAAATGAATCTATAGTAGGCGAGTACAGTGAATTTCAAATTAACCCGCCAGAAATAAAATTAGTTTTTTAGTAAACTAAGTTGTATCTTTTATTAGTTAGTAGATTAATTCTATATCTTTAATATTAGTGCAATATTTCACTTTTTGTTAAGTTGTCCTCTAAAAAATCTGAGTATGTAGTGATTAATTTAGTTTCCGAATTTGCTAATTGATCTGCCGGCGTCAGTGTCAAAAAATAATTAAAGTTATTCCTGAAATGAATGGCTGGGTGATAGTGAGTTCCCCAGTCATTAATTTTATCTTGGTTTTTTATAAGGTTCTCTTTAGCTAAAGAATCATCTAAAGAAAAACCAGGCAGTAATTCTTTAGCGGTTACGCTCTGAATTAATGCACTTGGAGCATTAAGTTCTTTAAGAGTGGCAATATGCGCAGACAAAACTTCTTCAGTATAGATTAGCAAATTGCTGGCCTTGCCTTTATCGTCAATAACTAAAAATCCAGTTGTTGGAGTGTCAATCATATAATATTCAACATAATTGTATTTTTTTCTAAAGCTAGAAAAAAAGTCTTGAAACGGCTTGTCCACCAAAAAGCCATCTCGATTGTTAGCGATAATAGGGTCGCTTATTAACTTAAAACTGCTTTTGAAATACTGATCTTGAAATGACTCAATAACACTATTTAATTTCAATCGTAATTTAGGATCATGTTTGTCTATAAATTGATCAATTAGCTGATTGTTAAAAGCTTTAATAACAAGCTCCTTATCTACCTGGCCAGCTAATAATACTTTTTTGATAAAAGGATTGTTCAGCTGCAATAAAAATTCAAGGCCGTTCATTTCAGGCATGGAATAATCAACAATCACAGTAGAGGCAGTTTGGAAACGAGATCCGTTAAGAACCTCTAAGTGTAATTTATCTATATCTATATGAGTTAATGAGTCTGATTCTAATGGACCAGTTTTATAATTTGAATAACATCTTTCCTGGATATGTACATTTTTATGAGCATTATTTACATATTCTAGAGCTTGTTGAGCAGATTGAAAAATTTTGAAGCTTAAACATTTATTAAGCATTAGGCTCACGCCTTCTAAAAAGTCTGGGTCATCATCAAGTAAAATTACTTGAGTTGGGAAATAAAACGGGTGACCTACGCTGAAAGTGTCATCTGTCATTGTTGAGATACATCGTCATTAATATTTCGGAGTATGTGTTGAGACTGCTTCTGTATCAACTCTGAATATGAACCCATTTCTGGATTTAGTAGATAAGCCATAAATGACATGTTATCAGTGGGCATCGTAATTTCAAAACTGCCAGAGGAATGAAGCCGTTCTGCAGCACCTGCCTGTGTATAAGTGGCCTCACTGATCAAAAGTTGGCCAGGCTGGCTTTGTTTGCAAAGAAAGAAACTAGTTTCAAGTGATTTTCCTAATAGTGCTTGGCTGTTATTGTTATTAGTATCAACTGATATAAAAATTTCGCCACTATGGATAGCTAACTTAAACTGTAATGCCTGAGCCTTTTTAGCATGATGCGAGTGACTAATTTTGCTCATAAGCTTTAAAAACAATTGCGCACAGCAAACGGCATTAAAGCTATGTTGGTCACTACAACTGATTGAATCAAAAGACACCAAAGCGGAATCACCGGTAAAGCGCTGTAGTGATCCGCCATATAGCTTAGCCGCCTGTTTAAGATAGAAATTATATTCATTTAATAATTTTGATAGAGTACTAGGGTGTAATAACTCTATGGCAGTATTGACATTAACAACTTTCACAACAAGTAAGCTTGCCATAATTTTGCTGGATGGTTTAGTGGCTGTGTCAGCGTTGCTCAAGCCAGATAAACTTAATTGATGGGAACGACTTTCCTGATATTTTTCTAGTAATTCTTTACAGGCTTTTTGTATTTCTGTGATTTCATCTTGTCTGTTTTCATCAACTCCTATTGAGCTTTCATCAGGATCTTTTAACGCTTTTATTAAGCCCTCTAAAGGTTGAGTAATATGAGAGGAAAGGCCTAAAGCGGTTGTGATTGTCAACATGAGACCAAAGGCTAATGTTCCCCAAAAGTAGATAGAAATATTATCAATATTGTCGCTCAGGCTGCTTGAATTCAACTCTAACATTACGGAACCAGCAATCGCATTCTGAAGTGCAATATCTGCACTGTAATTGGAGTTGAAAAGACTGTTTGTCGAGCTGTCTCCAGAACGCGCTATAATATTATTATCGACATCAAATACAGTTACCTGGTTGATACTATTGTTGGTTGTTAATTGACTAATAACAACATTTAAACCTAGTAAATCATTTGCTAAGACTAACTCTATTACAGAGTCTGCTGTTTGTTCTGCCAGAGTTGCACCCAACTCATCTGCTTGCAGCTGTAGATTAGACTTAATGTTATTCTCAGTAAGCAGCCATAGTGTGCTTAAAGCCAGAATGAGAATGCCGCAAAAACATAAAGCAACTTTATATTTAAGGGCCAATTGTTGTAATAATGGTAAAGGCATAGAAAATCAATTTCGTAGCTATTGATTGTGTATTTGAGCACCTAAGGTGATTTCATAATTTTGAATAAACTTATAATCCATGGTCTGTCGTGGTCTTTCTAAGTAATACCCTTGTATAAAATCTGCATCAAGTTTCCATAAAAGAGGCAAGACTGAAGAATCTTCAACTTGCGGTACTGCTACTTTAAAATGTTTGTTATGCAAATCGGCAAATAAGTTTTTCAAGTCATTATGTTGATAATAGCTAATGCCAATATCGCGCACCAAGCTTTTATCTAGTTTAACGTATACTGGCTTAATATCATCAAGATAATTTTCCGGT
>Ga0055584_100000796_pt1 | contig 30268 bp, 27 predicted proteins | sample OSDHelmetaG_FD_58716 | JGI IMG/M metagenome (GOLD analysis project Ga0055584, IMG submission 58716) | Pelagic marine sediment microbial communities from the LTER site Helgoland, North Sea, for post-phytoplankton bloom and carbon turnover... | ecosystem: Environmental > Aquatic > Marine >... | reverse complement strand
CAAAGAGCTTTGCTACCTATTTGCCTCTAAACTTGGTACACTCCCGCTCGATTTTCCCTAAATACGGTTTTTGGGGCATCGCATGGATGCAGAAATAGACAGCCACCTGCCCAAAGTACTCGTTGTGGCGCCTAACCCAGCGCGACGCGCCTTTTTTGAAATGAACATGTCGCCCTATTTCGACGTGATGGCTTTCCCCGACGTCGATGAGGCGATGGAAAAATGCGATCCAGCAACACAACCGCTCGCCACGAGACCGCAAGTAATAATTATTGATCAAAATGGCCGGCGCGATAAAAACAGCACCCGCTTCTTGGAACATTCCGAGCGTCTAAAAGAAAAAGGCCCCGGATTGATTTCGACCGCCGCGCAGGAACTATCATTCGACATCAAACAGAGCGATCTACGCGTCCCATCGCGGTTTATGCATTGGCCGTTTGAGAAAAAAGAAATTCTTGAAACCATATCTCAGGTCATCGGCGAAAAAGCCGAACATAGTTGGCGTGAAGATTTACCGGAGGAAATTGGACGGCCGCTAACATTAACAGTGGACGAATACCAAGACATCTCAAACGCCATCGCCGCTGGAGAGCCGATTGACTGCAATGAGGCCTCTAAAAGCTGCAAGCCGCTGATGGATGCGGTCACGTCCGGAGGCCATCATGTGCTCCTCAAAGCCGTGCAAAGCCATCACAACTACACCTATGTGCACTCCATGCGCGTGGCGACACTCCTGACGTTATTTGGCCATGGGCTCGGTATGAACGGCGACGATTTGTTGATCCTTTCCACCGGCGGGTTGATCCACGATGTGGGTAAGTTGGTGACACCAACGGAAATTCTCGACAAACCCGGCAAGCTTACAGAAGAAGAATGGCCGGTCATGCGCGATCACGTGACGCAATCATCCGAGTTGCTTGGTGTCTCAACGGACGTGACCAAAGGGGCTTTAATCATCGCCGGCCAGCACCACGAAAAGCTCGACGGTAGCGGCTATCCGCTTGGCCTCAAAGATTCCGAACTAAACGAACTGGCGCGCATGTCGGTGATCGTCGACATTTTCGGTGCCCTTACAGATGCACGGTCTTACAAGCCATCGTTCCCCCAAGAAAAAGCATTTGGCATTCTTGAGAGCATGGAAAAGCAGATTGACCAAAATCTGCTTAGGCATTTTCGCGACATATTCGAACCGGGATCCGAACTTGATACACAGAGGGCAGCATGACTGAGATGATTAGCAAATTGCTCGACGAGCCAGTTGTCTGGAAGTCAGACACATCTCTACCCAATGACGGCATTGTTTCTATCGACGACGCTTGCCACGCTGAACTCACCGAGACACTGCAAACTATCCGGTCAAACCCACTGCCCATGGTGGCGTTGAACCCGGCTGATTTCCACATGCCTGCTTGTAAAGATTTGATGGCAACCGTCAAAGAAACCTTGGACACCGGCATTGGCTTTGCCATTCTCGACACGGTACCGGTTGACGAGATGGAGAAGGACGAAGCAAAGGCCCTTTATTGGCTATTGCTGTCCATGATTGCCAAATCCGTTTCGCAAAGTTGGGAAGGCAAAATGATGTTCGATGTCACCGACACCGGACATCAAGCCGGCCCCGGCACTGGCATTCGCGGTGCCATGACCAACAACCGCCACCGCTACCACACGGATAACGCCTATAATTTAGCGCCGGAATATGTGTCCCTGCTGTGCCTTCGCACCGCCAAGGAAGGCGGCATCAGTGGCCTAGTCAGTTTTTATGCGGTCCACAATGTCCTGCTCGAGGAATATCCCGATTTGTTGCCGCGTTTCTACGAGCCCTTCCCTTACGAACGTCACCGCCAGCACGCTCCCGATGATGATTTAATCCGCCCCAAACCCCTTTTCGAATACGACGGCACCGCGCTTAAGGTTTGCCTGGGGGTAAGCCGAATTCGAGCGGGCTACGAGCTGATGGGCGAAAAGATGGACGCACGCACGGAAGCCGCACTCGACGCATTGGACGAAGTCCTCTTGCGCCCGGACCTCGGCAAGGAATTCATTTTTGAGCCCGGTCAAATCCAAATTCTCAACAACAGTAGAATTGCCCACCGGCGAACAGCCTACACTGACTGGCCCGAGCCCGACCGCAAGCGCCACCTGGCCCGGATTTGGCTGCGCAATAACGGCCGGCGTTTTTATATGGGCTAACCCCGACGGAGCTTCCCTCTTGAGTTCAAAGATAAGAATTCGGCCGGTAGGTAAAGCCGATTTTGACCAATGGCACGCGCTTTGGGAGGGCTATAACGCGTTCTACAAACGCGAGGGCCCCACCGCGATTTCAGATACGGTTACCCAAACAACGTGGGAGCGCTTTTTGGATGCCAGCGAACCCGTCCATGCGTTGGTAGCGGAACGGGGAGATGTGTTGCTCGGCCTGGTCCATTTCATTTATCACCGCAACACAACGATGATTCAAACCACATGCTATTTGCAAGATTTGTTCACGGCCCCATCAGAACGCGGCAAAGGTGTAGGGCGTCAGCTTGTTCAAGCGGTCTACGACGCCGCTAAAGCAGCCGGCGCGGAACGCGTTTACTGGCACACCCACGAGACCAACAAAACCGCAATGCAGCTTTACGACAAGATTGCCGAGAATTCCGGCTTCATTCTGTATCGTCAAACTTTATGACGGTCAGTAAGTGCACAAATTCGTTATTTGAAACGAGCTACCCTCGTTTCAATGTGATGCTCATATCGCAGTTAAACTCATTGTCCGAAATATGCCCCTGACCGGTTTGCTCGTTTAACTTTCCCGAAAAAACCATGCCTCTTATCTCACCACAAGCGCCGTTGGTATTCAGTGGGCAATAATCAAGATGGAAATTGAAATCTCCATTGCTTCCGACGCTCTCAGAGAACTCCACTGTTCCATATAGGTCGTCGAATTTTCCTCGCATTGTTCCATTAGATAAGGCCATTTCCACGGTCTGTGTATAAAGGCAGCCATTGGGCTTATCGATTTCAAAAGACCATTTACCATCAAATTTTCCAGCGGGTGGCGCGGGCGGGACAGGTCCAGCCAATTGCAATGTTCCCTCAGAAACTTCGGGACCAACTGCTACCACGGTCGCCCTTCCTGGGGCGGGCTTCGCTTGCACACTCTCCAACAATTGTGTGTGCAGTAAAGCCTGCAAACTTTGCGAATTTTCTGGACTTCCAAACTCCCTACCGCCACCCGATAATTTGGCGACCGTGCCGGGCACGTTTTGTTGTTCCGAAAATACCACGGGAGGTTTTTGAAACTCAACCGCGCACCCGGTCAGTCCTATCAGGACCCAACAGCCAAAAAACCAATGCCTTATAATCATTTGGGCTAGCGATCTATTTTTCATTCAACTCACCTTGTGCGTGTATTTCTTGTGATCAGGTAATCATAAATGATTTCAAATTTATTCCTATACGAAAGCTACCCGTAGGTAGCGCATGCGAAAAAATGCATCGTCAACTGTGCCAGAGACAGATTTCCCCACACTTGAATTTGGGTTATCATCTTCATTGATCACATATAAAGGGATACCCCATGACTAAAATGCTGGACCGCATTGTGGACGAACCCGTCGCGTGGAAATCAGAAACAATGCTACCCAATGACGGGCTCGTGGCCATTGATGAGACGTGTCAGGCAGAACTGGATGCGGCACTGAAAGTCATCCAAGACAATCCGATGCCAATCATTGCGCTTGATCCGGACGATTTCGAGATGCCGGCCTGTCGGCAAATGATGGCCTGTATCAAAGAAACGCTCGACGATGGTACCGGCTTCGCGATTTTGGACGCGCTCCCCACTGACCGGCTCGAGAAGGATGAAGCGAAAGCACTCTATTGGCTCCTGCTCTCCATGCTTGGACAAACGGTGGCGCAGAAATGGGATGGGCTGCTGCTCTATGACGTCACTGATACGGGAGAGAAATCCGGACCAGGTAAGGGCGTGCGCGGTTCAAAAACTAATCAGGGCCAAACCTACCACACGGACAATTCCTACAATCTACCGCCGAATTACGTCTCGCTACTGTGCCTTGAGACGGCGATGGAGGGCGGATTAAGCGGGTTGATCAGCTTTTACACTGCCCACAACATCATGCTGGAGGAGTACCCGGACCTATTGCCGCGCCTGTACGAGCCTTTCTGGTTCGAGCGCCATCGGGAACATGCGCCCGACGATGATCTGGTCAGCCGGAAACCCATGTTCGAATATGACGGCAAAACACTGGGTGTCAGTCTGGGCTTAAGCCGCGTTAATGATGGCTATAAGCTGATGAAAGAGACACTTGATAATGAAACGGCGGCGGCCCTCGACACGCTCGACAAAGTGCTCGAGCGACCTGGCCTCGGCAAGATGTTCACTTTTTCCCCGGGCCAAATTCAAATCGTCAACAACCGCAAACTAGGGCATCGGCGCACGGGCTTTACCGATTGGGATGAGCCCGACCGAAAACGCCACCTGGCCCGCATTTGGGTCCGTCACGAAGGCAAGCGGTTTTACATGGGTTAATTGGCGGCTCAGGAGAATTGCGTGACCAGCTTCACAACAGAAGACATCTGTTACCGCACCATTGATGGCATTGCATTGACCGCGTCTCTTTACAAGCCTAAGACCGAAAACCCTATTCCCTATGTAGTCGATATTCATGGCGGTGCCTGGCGCGGTGGCGACCGGATGAACAATGCGGATATTCATCGAGACTTCGCCCGGCACGGCATCGGCGTGTTTGCCGCAGACTTTCGCCTGTCGGAGCAAGCGATATTTCCCGGGCCGGTTCAAGACGTGAATTATGCGGTACGCTGGTTTAAGGCCAATGCGAAAAAGCTGGGCGTTAATGCAAGCACTACCGGAGGACTCGCCTCTTCCAGTGGCGGCCAATTGTTAGGCCTTGTCGCCTTTTGCCCGAACGATGCGTTTTATACGCTACCAGACCCCGCATTGGACGGCACCGACGCCAGCGTCGCTTTCCTCATCGCCTGCTGGCCAATTCTTGACCCGCTGGCGCGCTATCGCATGGCTCAAGATGAAGGCGTAGAGCGGCTCGTCGAAGCTCACGACATTTACTTTGCCGATGAAGAGGCCATGCGCATCGGCAATCCGCACTATATAGTCGAGGCCGGTGGCGCCACGCATTTGCCCCCCATGATCATTCTCCATGGCACCGATGACGGCAACATCAAGCACCATCAAAGTGACCTCTTCGCAGACATCTATCGCTCCGCTGGCGGCGTCATCCAAGTGCATAAATACGAAGGCCAACCACACAGCTTCATCTCCGCCGACCCGACGACCGAGACGGCCAACGCCGCGATCGCCCAACTGCGGCACTTCGTGCTTGAGCAATCACACTAGAGCCCACCAAACGGCGCTGCCAACCGTAAACCTTCGCCAGAATTCCAAGGCTTCAGACGAATTTTATCAGGTCATGCATGGACACCGTGGAGGGCAAAAATTACATTTGCGTTTCGAAAGCTAATGGCGATACCTTCCGCCAAACAAAACCCAACTACCTGTGATATGGAGCGTCGGGCATGCCGTTAAGCAACCAACAACTGGCCGAATTTAAGTCCAAGGGCTTCATTGTGCTGAAAAACTTCTTCGACAGCACGTCGATGAAGCAGGTTTCCGATTGCCTGGACACTATCCAGAACAAACAGCCGGAAGCCGAGCTGGATGCAAAATATTACGAAACAAGCCCCGTTACCGGTGAGAACATGTTGGTCCGCATCGAGAACATCATCGGGGATCACAATGATGAGCTAAGCAATGTTTTGCTATCGCCAAAGTCCGTTAACGCACTCACCGGAATTCTTGGCGAAACGCCGGTTCTGTTTAAGGATAAAATTAATTACAAGCTACCGGGTTGCCGGGAAGACAAGCTACACCAGGACCAAGCCGCCGGCTGGGGACGGTATTGCGACTTCTTCGTAACCATGGTGGTGGCTGTGGATGAAAACAGGCGAGAGAATGCCGCCATGGCTGTCCTCAAAACCGGTAATTATGAACGCCACCTGATGACTGAGGAGTGGCAACCGTTGGCAGATGGAGAATCGCCCTATTCACGCGATGATGAATACGCTGTTCTCGAACTCAACCCAGGCGATGTCATTTTCTTTGATGCCTATGTTCCCCATGGCTCGCCCGCGAACACGAGTAAAAAAGGCCGACGTAACATCTTTTTGACCTTTAACCGACTGTCCGAAGGGGATAACCGGGCCCGGTATTACCAAGATAAATGGGAAAATTACGGCCCCAATAAGGTAGATGACGCCCGGTCGGAGGATTCATTCCTCGTTTAATGACCTCCTAAAGCCCTTATCTGCAGGTAACTTCACCTCAATCACTTAAAGATTACACAGATTCACCCAATTAATACCATATTGGTGATAATCAAAGCGTATAATTGTAATACCTTAGTCGCCATTTACTTGCCCTGAATATATATAGTCTAAATATTTATATGCAAAATTAACTAAATACTCGCCTTGACATTGGCGCTTAATCAGCATTAGTTACAACTAACAGGGACTGGGGCTTGCGAAACACTTCGTTTTACGAAGGCATCAACGCACGCTTGGCGGTCGCGCCCACTTTTAGAAAGCGCGTTATATGCCTAGATCAGAAATTTTTGCTCAGCCATGCAACGGCATGGTTTCGCGACGAACGTCTGCACGACCGGGTATAATCGCCAGCTTCCTAGCGAGTTCTCACACCAAATTCATGAAAGTCGGTCCGGCGTGGACATAGCAAAGCCGGACACGGCCATTATCTTAGCTGCTGGGTTAGGATCACGTCTCAACTTACAAGCTGGCGTTCCAAAGCCGCTCGTTAAAGTTAACGGCATCACTTTGGCCGAACGCGTCCTATTATCCTTACGTATTGGCGGAGATGTTCGCCGTTGCGTCATTCCTGTTGGCCACCGCGCCGAGGAAGTTGTTGCGCATTTTGAAGAAATCGGCAGCCGCCACGACATGGCCATCATCCCAGTCCCCGCCACGGACTGGCATCTCGGCAATGGCACGAGCATGCTTGCCTCAAAAAACCACGCTGGCAACCAACCGTTCTTTATCTCCATGTCGGATCATCTTTTCGACCCGGCAATCGCAACCGCACTTGCCGAAGACGCCCCTGCGCCCGGCGAGATGTGTCTTGCCATCGACCGCGACAAGGACGGCATTTTCGATCTGGACGACGTAACCCGTGTGCAAACCCAAAACGGTAAAATCCAGGCAATTGAGAAAGACCTTAAACGCTGGGACGCTGCCGACACTGGTGTCATGCTGTGTAGCACGGCATTATTTGACGGACTTGAACGCGCAGCGGCCAACGGTCAACACGGGCTATCCGATGGATTGCGCCAGCTGGCCAAGCAAAAGAAAGCAAGGACCGTGGATGTTACAGGCCATTTCTGGCTTGATGTGGACACGCCTGAAGCGCATCGCGAAGCGGAGATTCAAGAACGGCACAAAGCCAAGCACGGCACCTATCGGCCTGCGCCCACATCCAAGCCTCTAAAAATTCGGCGTACTGACGTGGTCGGACGACCAAACAAGGAGGCGCCCTCAGACGGCGTCCGGTAACGCGCAATTCGTTTCGTCACCTGAGATATCGAAATGAACGCGGAAAATCCTGTCATCAGTGAAGACACAAGCACAAACGCTGCTGCTAGCTTGCTTGTCGTTCTGCCCCAACTAGCCCCGGGCATCGATCTTACCGCCAAGATTTACGGTATTCCTATCGCACGACGCATAGCATTATCTGCCAAGAGTGCCGGCTTCGATCGCGTGTTACTGTTAACCGCTGACGATCGGATCGCCGAAACAGCTGGTCTTCTAGAGAACACACCCGCAATAGCCATATCACCGGAGAATGCAAGCGCGCACCTCAACGCGCGGCGTATTGTCATTCTGCCGGCCAATGTTCTACCCGACCGCAAGTGGTTGAAATCGCTTCGGGAACATCAAACGAGCGTCGGCTCAATGGTCTTTGATGCTCAGCGAGCCGCAGTCATCGAAGTCGAACCGGATAACGAAACCGTCTCGCAATCAATCGCCGGGGGCGGCAGCCCATTCGCCAAGCTACAAAAAACACTCGCTACGGAGACAATCGACCTCAGTGGACCCGGAAGCCTCGTGTTGCAGCAGACAACCACGGAGAGCGACATAGAGGACTGGCTTCGCTCTTGTCTCGTCAAAGACACGGATGGATTTTTAGCGCGCATTATAGCGCGCCCAATTTCGCTGGCGATTACGCGACATCTGATTAATACCCGGGTTTCTGCTAACGCGATGTCCATGTTCAGTGCCTCGATTGGCTTGTGCGGCGCACCGTTTTTCTTATCCTCAAAACCAGAGTATCAAATCATCGGTGGCCTGCTATTCACCGCGCACTCGATCCTAGATGGCTGCGATGGAGAGTTGGCCCGTTTGCGGTTTTCGGAATCCCATCTTGGCGGCTTGCTCGACTATTGGGGAGACAATATTGTTCATGTGGCGGTTTTCGCCTGCATGGCAATTGGCTGGAGCCTTAGTGTAGATGCGCCCTGGTCACATTGGCCGTTAATCGCCGGTTGCACCGCGGTCCTCGGCACTATAGGGTCCGCGAGTTTCGTGCATTGGCGCACAATGAGGCGCCCCAAACGCACCAAGAAAGCCGAAGGACCTGTTTTTACCTCGGTTGCGCAATCCTCTGGAACGGATGTCTCCAAAATTCTAGATGAACTAGCGCGACGAGATTTTATTTACCTCGTTTTGCTTCTGTCAGCATTCGGCAAAGCATCGTGGTTTTTAGTTCTGGCAGCCGTTGGCGCGCCAGTTTTTTTCCTCCTTCTCCTGTGGGTTGCCTACAGCGAGACAAAATTAAAGACGAAGTGAGCCTATGGACGTATCAAATTCGAAGAACCCGAAACCAAGCAGGGAAATTGCCCCGCCCAAAGGCAGACTGGGTGTTCTTCTACCCGGAATCGGCGCGGTAGCCACAACGCTGATCGCCGGCGTCAACTTGGTCAAGAAGGGCCTCGGCCAACCCATCGGCTCACTCACCCAAATGCAGAAGATTCGGTTGGGCAAGCGCACCGAACCCCGTGCTGTGCCCATCAAAGACTTCGTGCCGCTGGCCGGCCTGAATGATTTAGTGTTTGGTGGTTGGGATATTACACCGGAAAATGCTTACGAAACTGCCTGCAACTCAGGTGTCCTCACGGAAAGTGTATTGTCTGATGTGCGGCAGGAACTCGAATCCGTAAAACCTTGGCCCGGCGTTTTTGAACAAAACTATGTCCGTCGACTAAATGGCACCCATGTCAAAACCGGCGATTCCAAAATGGCCCTTGCCGAAGCCCTCATGGACGATATCAAGCGGTTTCTCGAAGACAATGATCTGGAACGAGCGGTTATGGTCTGGTGCGGCTCAACGGAAGTCTATTCGGAACCTGGCCCCGTACACGAAACGATGGAGGCCTTCGAACAGGGGCTGCGCGATAGCGCGGACGAGATCCCGCCGTCGATGATCTATGCCTACGCCGCCATAAAATGCGGCATCCCCTATGCTAACGGCGCACCTAATTTGTCAGCGGATTGTCCTGCGCTCATAGAGTTAGCGGACCAGTTGAATGTGCCGGTAACCGGTAAAGATTTCAAAACCGGACAAACCTTGATGAAGACCATCATTGCCCCTGGTTTAAAGGCGCGCATGCTCGGCCTCGATGGCTGGTTTTCAACCAACCTCATCGGCAACAAAGATGGCGAAGTGCTGGATGACGAAGGGTCCTTCAAGTCCAAAGAAGTATCCAAGTCAAATGTATTAGAAGGCATCCTACAACCCGAGCACTACCCGGAACTTTATGGAGACATTTACCACAAAGTTCGTATTCAATATTATCCGCCACGCGGCGACGCCAAAGAAGGCTGGGACAATATCGACATCTCCGGCTGGCTCGGCCAGCCCATGCAAATCAAAGTCAATTTCTTGTGTCGGGATTCTATCCTTGCCGCCCCAATCGTCCTCGATCTCATCCTCTTCATGGATTTGGCGAAACGTGCCGGCATGTCAGGCATCCAGGAATGGCTGTCATTTTACTTTAAGTCACCAATGGCATTGCCGACGCTTAAACCGGAAAATGATCTCTTCATTCAACATTTAAAACTGACCAACACATTGCGGTTGCTTATGGGCGAAGAACTACTGAACCATTCCGGCCTTGATTATTACGAAGATGAGCAAGAATCGCCTTAACTGTGCCATGGAGCTCCCGCGATGAGTGAAGCAGGAAATCCGCGGCCCGATTCTTTATTTCCGCTGGTTCGTCATCTTTCTTATTGGGCGACAAAGTTTCTCTACATGACGCCCGCGACCCCCAATCATATCACTGCGGTGTCCTTAATCTTCGGCATGGCAGGCGCCTGGATGTTTCTAGATTCAGGCCATCTCTCCGGATTAACCGGCGCGGCATTGTTGCTCGTTTGCTACGTACTCGACAATAGCGATGGCGAAATCGCCAGAATGAAAAACCTATCCTCGGATTTCGGCCAACGCTTTGACACATTCGTGGACTGGGTCGTCCACGCCGCATTATTTTTAGCATTGGGTTTTGCAGCCACTGAACGGTTAGACCAGGATATCTGGCTATGGTGCGGAATTTTAGCCGCAGTCGGCGGCACCATAAACTACGTCCTGGACACACTCCGAGACAGCGGATCAAGGCTGTTTGAGGGCCAGGAACGAATGGTGGAAGGCGGCCCCAGCGATTCAAAAGCCGACCAAACAGCCTATACGTCTCGCGTCATCCGCACGGATTTCTGTTTCATCGTCCTGGGCTTAGCCCTATTCAATTTAACATGGTTGTTGGTGCCGGCCGCGGCGATTGGCGCACAGGTCTATTGGCTACTCCAGTTTTCAAAGGGCTTTCGCAGGCACCACGTCTAAGACCATGCACATGAAGATGTGGCGCTTTATTTTCTTATTGCTCGGCATCGCACTGCTCAGTCTGGTTCTCATGCGCGTCGATTTAGAAGCGGCATTTGCTCATGTCCAAACACTTGGATGGGGCATATTCGCGATATTGGCGGTCTATCATTTGGCTTTTCTTGCCGATACGGTTTCCTGGCAGTTACTGATCAAACCGGTTCGATTTGAATGGCTATGGTTCTACATCTTATGGAAAGTTCGAATGGTGGGCGCCGCCGTAAATCGGATAACGCCTTTCGTTGGCTTGGGTGGTGAGCCGATAAATGCCATCCTGCTAAAAAGAGTGTATGGGGTGGATTATGGCGAAGGCGTGGCGTCGTTGGTCGTCGCCAAGACTGCAAACCTCATTGCCTTGATGATATTTCTCACCATTGGCCTGATCATGGCGATCAAATCCGGGCATATCCCGACGGATTACAAGCTGGCAATCAATATCAGCTTTGCCACGCTCCTTACCGGAATCACTGTGGTGTTTCTCATCCAACGACTAAAACTGATGTCTACTATTACCGACTGGCTATCAGCCCGAAACCTCGCCTTCGGCGTAGCTCGCGCCCTAATCCATATTGAACGTCTCGACCAACGACTGGTCGAAAGTTATGCCCAAGATCGCGCCCGCTTTGGATGGGCCGTTCTGATGACATTGGCAAATTGGATGTTGGGTGTCTTAGAGTTGTATCTAATTTTTTGGTTTTTTGAAAATCCAATTACTGTTGCGGAAGCATGGAGCATCGAAGCGGTCGTCGAATTAGTACGCGCAGCCGCCTTCTTTATTCCCGCCGGCATCGGCGCACAGGAAGGGGCCTTAATACTTATTGTTGCGCCCATCACAGGCCAACCACCGCTCGGCCTTGCCGTCGCTTTGGTTCGACGCCTCCGGGAATTTATTTGGATCTTGTGGGGTGGCTTAATCGGCTGGCGTTACTCTGGCACCGGCAAAATCCCCGCACTGCTGAATCCGGGCCGGCCCCAGGAGTAATTTAACATGCGCGCTTTGATGGACCCTGATCAGAAGGCCACCCGACGCGCATAGATCGGCTGGCCGCTGAGCCTAATCGGTCACTGGAGTCACCATCTCCATAAAAGATTCAATGATACGAAGATGTCGGCGGGCCTTCAAACAGCTAACGAATTCATCCATGTAAATTTCGCAATCAGTCAGTCGCAAGGCCTTTAACCGAGGTTCTTCACCAAGTTCGCCGATGGAAATGATACTCGCGCCGACTCCTGCCGCAACGGATGCGCGCGCCGCCTCCTGGCCGTCTACCTCGAAAACATCTCCTGGCTGAATCTTCTCGTTGGCAAACGCCTCTTCCGTAAGCCGCCTGGTTGTGGACCCGGGCTCACGCATTACAATCGGCATGCCTTGGAATGCCTGGATCGAAATCTCTTCTTGGCTTGCCCAGGGATGGCACTCTCCTACATAGGCCACCATCGGATCGCGTCGGATGCACTTGCGAAAAATTCGGTCGTCGTCTGGCGTCGGCCCACCAATCATCACATCCACTTGATAGCTCAAGAGTTGTGCATTTACTTCCGTTGAATTTCCGGTGCTCAAATTGATGGTAATTCCCGGATACTTTTCGCGATACTGCCCAATCAAGCCCATTACATAAGCCGGACCATCCGCACCAATCGTCAGAAACCCGCGCTTAAGAACCTGAACCTCCGACAACAACTCCAACGCTTCTTGCTCTGTCTCGAACAGACGATCCGTAATGGCGAGAAGCTGGACGCCTAGCGTCGTCGGTTTAACCGAACGCTTATTACGGTCAAATAGGAGCACGCCAAAATCCCGTTCCAGCGTCCGAACATGCTCGGAAACAGAAGGTTGCGTTAGGCTTAACTTCTTAGCGGCGTTCGTAAACCCGCCGCATCTCGCCACCGCATGAAAGGCACGCAATTGAGTGAGATACATAGAAATTTCCGATGTCTGCTATAAGGAAGTTTAGTGTCGCCGTGCTCTGGGATTTCAGTTCACGACGAAACGAACGCCCTCTATCCCGTGCTTTAATCTCCTTCTGAAAGGAAATCCTTAAATCGCCGTGCAACTTGCTGTGGTGTCACCGTGGGTCGACCAAGTGTGCCGAGGGAACCGGGCTGTATCTGCGCGTGAATGAGGTTAGGACCACCACCCTCAAGGGCTTTTGGCAATGCTTCCGCGAATCCGTCTAAGGAATCGCAACGCCAAGCATTGCGGTAACCGCACGCAATTGCCACCCCACAGAAATCGATCATTGGTGAAACGGTTGCCTGCCCGCCTGTCGAATCGTGAACCCCGTTATCGAGCAAAATATGCACGAGATTATCCGGTTGTTCGGCCCCAATGGTCGCCCATGCGCCCATTTTCATAAGTGCCGCGCCGTCACCGTCCAATGCCACCACCGGCCTCACCTTGTTCAGCGCAATCCCCAGCGCCATCGGCGCGGCGCACCCCATGGAGCCGACTTGATAGAGATGCTGCTTGCGATCGTCGAGTGTGAACAATTCGCGCCCACATTTCCCCGTGGTCGCCACGACGCTCGCTTGGTCCGGTACTAATTCCAAGAACTTTTCTAGCACTCCATAACGCGTTGGCCGATCTCCACCCGACGCCAAATCAAAACGATTACCCGGCGATAAAGGTATCCGCTCCGCTTGATCAAGCGCTTCATCCTCAATGAGGCCGTTCCGCAAAACAAAGCCAAACGGAAGCTGTTCCTCATCCATTAACTTATTTGCTTTTTCAAGTGCGTCGTTCAAGCCTTCCAGCGTCTCAGGGAAATCCTTATGCGCAAACCGCATCAGGGACAATAATCCCTGGGAAATACGCCCCATAACCACATGTTGCGGCTCGTCCTTGATGCCGGGCTCGCCACGCCAAGTCACCATAAGCAACGTTGGGATTTCAAACGGATGATTCAATGAAGTCAATGGGTTAACCGTATTACCGAGGCCTGAGTTTTGGCACATTACGACGGTTTTTTTACCCGCCAGCCAAGCACCGGAGGCGATAGCCACCGCTTCGCCTTCACTAGCCGCACCAACATATTGCAGCGTGGGATCGGTAATGGTTCGATTAATAAGCGGCGTCAAAAATGAACATGGGACACCGGTAAAAAAATCGAACCCATGTGCCTGTAACGCACCGGTAACTGCTTCAGCTTTCATCGTCCCCTCACATAACATTCCGCGCCTGGGCCAAATCAAACGCGGTATCCAAATCGAGCCAATGGCCGGTTACATAGTGCACGACAATTTCGTTTCCGTCCGCCCTCATCCGTTCCAGCAATTTCGACAACAAAGCCTCGTTGATGCTGCCATCGGCCTGCATCGCGCGGATGGTTTTCTGCATCGCGGTAGCGCCCGCCTCGCTTAACTTCAAAAGCCCAATAAACTCTCCGTCGACGTTATCGTCCGATCCGTCCGCAAACTCGACAAGCGAAATAACCTCGTCATCGAAATAATCCCCGTCACACGGCTTCGTGCAACGAACGAGCTCGGCTTTCTCCACTTTATCTTTCCGACGCTGCGCATCAACAACAATCACCACGTCTTCAGTCCGCTCTAGCAAGCCGTTCAAAACATGAGGACGGAACAGGATATCGCCATAAGTTACGACACATTCGCCTACTAGTTTATCGACGGCACATGCTAGCGAAGCCGCAGAACGCGTCTCGGCGTACTTTTCGTTGTCGAGATAGGTAAGGGACGGCAGGTCGATGGCATCTTTTTTGTAGCCACGTACCACGGTGATATCGTTTAAGCCGGATTCATTGATGGTCTGGACTAAACGCCTGAGCAAGGGTTGTCCGCGCACATCGAGCATGGCTTTCGGCTTATCTTCCGTAAGCTCACCGAAGGCAGACCCGCGCGATGCCGCCAACACGACCGAACTAATTTTGCGACCGGTGCTCGGCAAATATCGATTTTCCGCATCTGCTAATTCCGCGTTGCCAACCAATGCAAAAACATCCTTTACCGTCGGTAACAGACCTTCCACATTGACCAAAGACTCTTCTTCATAAATTTGCCGGCTCACATCTCGCATTGCCTGAATGGCAATCCGCATATTGTGATTAGCCCAAATTACCAGCGACACATTCTCGGCACGGAACCGGTCCATCGGGGTGGCGTAATACATAGTCGGCACAATCACAACCGGGCAACGGTTCGCCCATTCCTTACAAAATTCGAGAATTTCATCCGGCGCGGAAATCTTTGAATGAATAAGCAACGCATCAGCGCCTGCCTTATAATAAGCATCGGCACGCTTCAGCGCTTCGTCCATTCCCCAACCGGAAATCAACGCCTCGATACGGGCAATGATAGAGAAATCGTCATTAGTTTGACTGTCCTTACCAGCCTTTAACTTACCGCAAAACTCGTCGATACCGGCCAGCGGTTGATTGGAACCCAGGAAGGAATTAGTTTTTGGAAAGAGCTTGTCCTCGATACAAACCCCCGCGATGCCCCGTTGCTCCAGCTTTTGCACGAGGCGGCGCATATTATTGAAGTTGCCGTGTCCCGTATCCCCATCCACGAGAATCGGAATTGACGTTGCGTCATTCATGAACTCAAGCACCTCTAACACTTGCGTCCAGGATGCTTCATTGCTGTCGCGTACGCCGAGTGCCGCCGATATGGAAAGGCCGGACGCCCAAATCCCCTTAAAGCCGGTTTCCTCGCAAATGCGTGCTGAGAGTCCGTTATGGGCCTCCATTATAAATTCTAAATCAGCCGACTGAAGCATGGCGCGAAAAGCCGCCGGTTTCGAGCCAGATAGATTAACTGCATGATTATCGATCGACGGATTGAATGCCGGCATTGTGCTCATTTCGTATCTTCCTCGCTTCAGGTGTTTTATTTGACCAGAAAGGTAAATCGTGTCACTTGTAGAGCACTAAAAAACCAATAGTTAAAATAGGTTTTTCCTATATGTAAATTTTGTATATACAACCACGGATCGTCAGCATTGCCGTCTGTGCATGGTGGCCAATCAAACCGCCATCGACTAGGTTACGGTCAGGTTCCCCTAAAGGGCCCAGGAAATTCCGCGCTCGGTCGCCGGTGACGCGGACATCCCACACTATCAATCGCGCTTACAGCCCCAATTTGGACTGTGGGGCAAACTATTGAGGTCTAGTTTATGAGAGTCGTCATGTTGGCTGCCGGTGTCGGGTCGAGACTTGAAGCGACACCAGAGGAACAAATGCCAAAAGTCTTGCTGCGCTTCGGTGGGAAATCCCTCCTCCAGCGCCATATAGAGATTTTTCAACGCCAGGGTATCAAAGAGATGGTATTGGCTGTCGGGTTTCGCCATAAAGAAATAGAGCGTGAGATTGCAGCCATTGGCGCCCAAGATTTCGTGCGCACCGTTTTGAATAAGGATTATACGGAAGGCAACATTGTCACCCTGTGGACCGTACGGGAGGATTTATGCACTGACGAACCGGTCCTTCTCATGGATGCGGACGTCCTTTACGACGAAGAAATAACTGTACGCCTGATCAATTCACCACACAAAAACTGTCTGTTGATAGACCGCGACTTCGACCCAGGCGACGAACCGGTGAAAATTTGCATCCGAGACAACCAAATCATCGAGTTCCGCAAATGGCTGACGGCTGAATTCGATTACTGCGGAGAATCAATCGGATTCTTTAAGTTATCGCCGCAAATCGCCAAACAACTTATTGCTCAAACCGGCCTCTATATCGCTCAAAAAAACCGCGAGGCACCGTACGAAGAAGCCATCCGCGACCTTCTCCTAACCGCGTCCCCGGGGACCTTTGCCTGTGAAGACGCCACGGGCCTGCCCTGGATCGAGATCGATTTTCAAGAAGATGTCGAACGCGCTAAAACCGAAATCCTACCGCAGATTGAAGCGCCATAGCGCGATAATGCTCTCCGCCAATATATAGGGGAAAGTAATGGTGACCCCAGCGGGATTTGAACCCGCGTTGCCGCCGTGAAAGGGCGGTGTCCTAGGCCTCTAGACGATAGGGTCACAGGAGAAGGCTACATAGTCTTAGGGCCGCTCGAGGTCAAGAGGTGAAATCGTCCAATCTTCATTTCGTAATCGCAGACCTAAGGAGATTCAGTCGGCAATTTCTGCCCTCCCGGGCAATTTATGCCTGCACAATTTGCCGACAAGATTCGAGCGATTCCTAAGCTGTTGGGTTTATGCAATTTTTCCGTATCAGCAGTGGGCCAAGGTGGCATTGGCTTTGCAATGATCTAGATAGAAAAATCAACCAAATTGCCGAAAAGAAATTTCGGTTGCGTGAAAACGAGGGTCACCATGACCACCTTCAGCATCTTCACCCAGCCGACCTCTGCGCTGCGCGCAAACAGCTTGTCGTTCAATGTCATTGGCGACAACATCTCCAATGCGGTAACCCCGGGCTACAAGGCAGCCGACACGCGTTTCCGCGAACAGGTTATCGAGACGGATGCTGGCTCATTCGCATCCTTCGGCGGCATCAAGCCGAACATCCAGCACTTCGTTGACAAGCAAGGCCTCATAGAGGCCACCAACCGAACACTAGATGTCGCCATCAATGGGAAGGGCTTTTTCGTCACCAACGCTGCATCCGATGCGAGCGGCGAATTTCAGTTCACCCGCGCCGGGCAGTTCGATTTAACAGTCCTTGATCCGGGCGCGACTGAAACAGCTTTCATCACCGATTCCGGCGGCAACTTTGTCTTTGGATGGCCATCGGATGGGTTAGGCGGATTCAACACGGGCACGGGGGTCAGTTCGCTGGTTCCAATTCAGATTGATCCTACCGCCAACACGCTGGCAGCGACGCCGACCACCATAGCTGACCTCAATGCCGTTCTGCCCGCGGATGCAGCCGTCGGGTTCAGCACCTCCACAGGCGTTGGTGTATTTGACGATGCCGGCAACGAGAACCTCATGACGCTGACTTTTACCAAAACAGGTGTAAACGCTTGGGATTTGGACATTGAAGTCACCAACAGCGACCTGACCACGGGCGTGTTTCCAACGACCGCACTTACATTTAGTGCCGCAGGCGCCCTTACGTCGGCCTCTACTGTCACCGTAGCCCCTACCTATACACTACCGGGCGGCGGGGCTGGTTCAATCGCATTGGATATTGCCGGCCTCGATCAATTTGCCGGTACATTCTCCGTACTCTCTACGAGCCGTGACGGCAACGTCGCAGGCCAGTTGCAGTCGCTAAGCGTCGACGAAGATGGTGTCATTTCTGGAAACTTCACCAACGGCGAAAGCCGTGGCCTCTACAAACTACCGCTTGCAACCGTGGTGAGCCCGAACCTTCTATCGCTCCGGGCAAACACGCATTATGCGCTTTCCAATGCCGCCGGCGAGCTCACCTTGTTTGAAGCAGACCTAACGGGCCAAGGAGGCTTTGTCCCGAACGCGCTGGAATCATCGACCACAAGCATCGAGGTCGAGTTCGCGAAAATGATTCAGAATCAGCAATCCTATTCGTCGAACGTGCGCGCTTACACGGTTGCGGAAGAAATGATCCGCACCGCCACCAACCTCAAGCAATAGACTAAAATCAGTTGATTGCCGCAGCGTCCTCGATGGTCAACTGCGGCGTTTCACGACCCTGCCAGCGGTCTATTCGCAACGTGCCGCAGACATGCAGTGGCAGCCCCCGTGTGTTCAGTAAGGCTTGGCCCAAGGGCGTATCCAAAGAGCGAAACGATATTGCTTTCAAACGCCCACCGGAATCACCGGTAATCATACACCGGACGTGATTTTCACCGACCGGCGACGCGTTGACGATCTGTGCCGCCGGGAAAGCAAAGCGCGGCTGCGCATTACCGGCACCGAACGGGCCTAATTGCTCAATCGCTTGGATCAATTTCAAATCCGCTCCGGCAGCCTGCAACGCCCCATCAATCCGATAGCGCGGCACCAACGCTTCATCGTCCGCTATCTCGTCGATCCTATTTTCGATGAACGCCCGGAACGCGTCTTCATGGCCACGGTTTATCGTAAAACCAGCTGCCATCGCATGGCCACCGCCGCCCTCCAGCAATCCGGCTTGCCGAGCGGCGACCACAGCCGCGCCGAGATCGAACCCTTTAACGGACCGCCCTGACCCTTTGCCCACATCGCCCTCATAAGCGATGACACAGGCGGGCCTGTCGAACCGTTCGCGTAACCGACCTGCGACAATACCGATAACACCAGGATGCCAATTTTCGGATCCCACAAGCGCTACAGAGCCTCTCGGCTCTGCTGCCACCATATTCATGGCCTCCTCAAGACAGCCTGCTTCTATCGTTCGTCTTTCTTGATTGTACTCGTCCAGGCGTTTTGCGTATTCCGCCGCCTGGCTAGAGTCTCGTGTTGTAAGCAACGACGCACCTAACCAAGATTCTCCGACACGGCCACCCGCATTTACTCTGGGTCCGAACACAAAACCCGCGTGATAGGCCGCGGGCCGCTCGGTCAGTCCCGCAATATCGGACAGCGCCGCGATTCCCTCATTTCGCCGACTCCCCATCACCTTCAAACCTTGCGTAACCAGCGCTCGATTTATGCCGGTGAGCGACACCACATCGCAGACCGTCCCGAGCGCCACGATATCCAGCCATTGCATTAGGTCGGGCTCTTTGCGATCCGCAAACCAACCCCTTTGCCGGAGCGTCCGGTTAATCGCCACGATGAGTAGGAAAGTTACCCCGACTGCCGCCAAATGCTTGTGGGGACTCGGGTCGTCCAACCGATTTGGATTAACCACCGCCACTGCGGGGGGCAAGTTCGGTTCCGCCAAATGATGATCAACGACAATTACTTCAAGGCCGGCATCCTGAGCGCCGCCGAGAGCATCAAACGCAACGATGCCGCAATCAACTGTAATGACCACATCAGCCCCCTCCTCCTTTAACTTCAATAAGGCTGGGAGATTGGGGCCATAGCCTTCGGCCATTCGGTCCGGGATATAAATCGCGATATCGTGGCCAACCGCCTGAAAAAAGCGCTTCAGCAGCGCCGAAGATGTAGCGCCGTCCACGTCGTAGTCACCGAAGACCGCTAGGCGCTCGCCACCGGTAACCGCATTGGCAAGCCGGTTCGCCGCCACATCCATATCGAGAAACTGACTAGGGTCAGGTAATAAACGCCGTAATTGTGGATGCAAAAAGTCTTCGGCCGCATCTACTTCTATGCCGCGGGCCGCCAATATGCGCCCGACCACTTCTGGCAGACTATAACGCTGTGCAAGCGTTAGCCCAAGGCGCTCATCCGCTTCGACAGCATCCCACCGTTTACCGCTATAGGACTTTTCAACACCCAGAAAGGCCGGGTCCGTGGTCATTCCTGATCAGCGAAGGCCAAAGGTTTACGGTTGAGGTTATGCTTTGCAGAAACGACGCGGACCGTACCGGTTTTCGATCGCATGATCATCGATTCCGTTTCGGCGCTTGAGGCGGTTACCCGCACGCCCCGCAGCAAAGTGCCGTCGGTGACGCCCGTGGCCGCAAACATGACATCGCCGCTTGCCAGCTCATGCAAATCATACTTTCGATCCAAATCCTCAATGCCCCATTTCGCCGCACGGGCACGTTCATCATCGTTGCGGAACAATAGCCGCCCCTGGAACTGTCCACCGATGCAGCGGAGCGCGGCGCACGCCAACACACCTTCCGGTGCGCCGCCACTGCCGAGATAAATATCAATGCCGCTGTTAGGGTCCGACGTTGCCATCACGCCCGATACGTCGCCATCAGAGATAAGCAAAATACGCGCACCGGCGTCACGAACCGACTTGATCAATTCCGTATGCCGTGGCCGGTCCAAAATGCAGGCAACCACGTCATTTATATTTTTGCCGAGCGCGCTGGCAATGGCCTTCAAATTATCTTCGGGCGAGTTATCCAAATCGACCACACCGTCGGGCAACCCGCCGCCAACGGCGATCTTGTCCATATAGACGTCCGGTGCATTCAAAAAGCCGCCTTTTTCCGCCATTGCGACCACCGCCAATGCGTTGGTGCCGCCTTTCGCGGTAATTGTCGTGCCTTCCAACGGGTCGAGCGCGATATCCAATTCAGGACCATCACCCTTGCCCACCTTCTCACCGATATAGAGCATTGGCGCTTCATCGCGCTCGCCCTCACCGATTACAACAGTGCCCTTGATGTTAAGGCCATTTAGCGCCTCACGCATCGCATCCACTGCGGCTTGATCTGCTTGCTTCTCATCGCCGCGGCCCATCCAGCGAGCTGCCGCCAACGCCGCTGCTTCGGTAACCCGCACAGCTTCAAGCGCTAAATTCCGTTCCATGTTTTTTTCTCTTTCGATGATCGTTCCCCCGAACTTTGCCTATGGTTATAGGCGCGGAGGCTAGGTTCGTTCAATCCTTATCAGCTGCAAAGAGGCCTGAACGGCATCAAGTGCGGCAATTTTCTCCATTGCCGCCGCCATCGACTGTTCAGATGTCTCGTGAACCGTCAAAACAACAGGCACGGCCTCTGTTTCAGACCGAGTGCGCTGAATAACTCCTTCGATAGATATTTCATGATCCCGCAGCGTCGTAGCGATGTCGGCAAGAACACCGGGACGATCATAAACCATCATTCTCACGAAAAAGGATCCTGTGTGGCTTTCCATAGGAGCAGACGGCAGTTTCTTTAGCGCGCTGGCCAACACGCCAAATACCGGCGTTATTCTACCGCACGCTATATCAACAATATCGGCAACCACCGCCGAAGCCGTCGGACCGGCACCAGCACCGGCGCCCTGGAGCATGGTTGGACCAACAAAGTCACCGTCTATGGCAACACCGTTCAACACCCCTTCTATCGATGCAATCGGCGCATCAAGCGGCACCATTGCCGGGTGCACGCGTTGGCGAATGCCTTTTTCAGAGCATTCCGCAATGCCAAGGAGCTTTATTCTGTAGCCGAGTTCGCTAGCATAAGCGATGTCGTCGGCGCTAATGGAACGAATGCCTTCCACATGAACGTCGTCAAAATTCACCTCGCAGCCGAAAGCCAAACTCGCCAAAATCGCCAACTTGTGGGCCGCATCAATCCCATCCACATCGAACGATGGGTCTGCCTCCGCATACCCCAGCTCTTGAGCCTCCGCCAACACGTCATCGAAGGCACGCCCGCTTTCGCGCATAGCGGTCAGAATATAGTTACAAGTGCCGTTTAGGATGCCTTGAACTTTGGTGACACGATTGCCGGTTAAACCTTCCCGTAACGCTTTAACAATTGGAATACCACCGGCCACCGCCGCTTCGTAGGCGAGAGAAACCCCAGCCTTTTCAGATGCCTGCGCGAGTGCTGTTCCATGCACCGCGATTAAAGCTTTATTTGCCGTCACCACATGCCGGCCGGCATTTATAGCCCGTTCGCACACGTCTTTCGCAATGCCCTCACTACCACCGATCAGCTCCAGAACAATATCGCAATCCGCGCTCGCCGCCATTTCCGCCGCATCGTCATACCAATCGACGGATCCCAAATCGACACCACGTTCGCGTGACCTGTCGCGGGCGGAAATTGCCGTAACCTGCAGTTTTCGCTGGCTGCGCTCGGCCAACAAATCCGCATTTTCCGACAAGATACGGAGCGCACCGGCGCCCACTGTACCGAGCCCGGCAACAGCAATTTTCAATGGCAAGCTCATCCCGTAGCGGCCTTGTTTTCACTAGCCTCGAGATACTTATCCGCATTGCCAATGAAGGTTTTGATGTTGCGGACCGCCTGGCGAGTGCGCTGGACGTTCTCCACCAGGGCCAACCGGCAATATCCCTCGCCATGCTCGCCAAAACCGACACCCGGCGACACCGCTACTTTTGCTTCGGACAAAAGGAGTTTGGAAAATTCGAGTGAACCCAGGGGTTCGAACGCAGGCGGTACTGGCGCCCAGGCGAACATGGTCGCTTTCGGTGACGACACCTGCCAGCCAGCATTGGCGAGCCCATCGATCAAAACATCGCGCCGTTGACGGTAGCGATCCCGCATTTCTTCGACACAGTCCTGCGGTCCGTTCAAGGCCGCTGCTGAGGCGACCTGAATTGGCGTAAAAGCGCCGTAATCCAAATAGGATTTCACCCGTGCTAATGCCGCGATTAATTTTTTATTGCCAGCGGCAAATCCCATACGCCAACCGGGCATCGAATAAGTTTTGCTGAGCGATGAGAATTCCACAGAAATATCGCGCGCGCCCTTAACCTGGAGGATGGACGGCGGCGGTTGATTATCAAAATAGACCTCGGAGTACGCGAGATCCGAAAGAATCCAAATTTCATGATGCCGGCAAAAATCAACAACCTCCTCGAAGAAATCAAGCGTCACCACTTCTGCGGTCGGGTTCGATGGGAAATTAATCACCACTGCCAATGGTTTAGGGATAGATCGCACCACCGCACGTTCTAAGGCTGCCATGAAAGCCGTCCGAGTTTCCGGAGTCGAAGCGTATGCCGGCAAATGACGTACCGACCCACCGGCAATAATAAAACCGAAAGCGTGAATCGGGTATGATGGGTTGGGTGCCAAAATCACGTCACCGGGACTGGTAATCGCTTGGGCCAAGTTAGCGAGCCCTTCTTTTGAGCCCAATGTCGCGATCACTTCGGTTTCCGGATCCAAACTGACGTTAAACCGCCGCTCGTAATAACCAGCCATGGCCTTTCGTAAGCCCGGAATTCCGCGACTATTCGAATAACGATGGGTTTTGGGATCCTGCACGCTTTCAACCAGCTTATCAACGATATGCTGCGGGGTCGCCCCATCGGGATTACCCATACCAAGATCGATAATATCTTCGCCGGCGGCACGGGCTTCGGCCTTCATCTGATTCACTTCCGTGAAGACGTAGGGCGGCAGCCGCTTTATCCGGTAAAAATTATCGTCCATCGTTCGTTCCAGTCGAATGCAATTACGCGACTATCCTCGCGAGGCGCTTATTTACCGCCACCCGCATGGTTCGTCGAGGGCCTATTTCCAAAGGAGATTGCCAAAAATTCGTCAAGACCCGTTCGCGTAATCCAGAAACACTTCCGCGCGGCGATTTCCGGCCTCCCCGGTTGGCGAATATTCCGCATACCGGGGGCTTTCCGTGCCCTGCGCGGAAACATCAATTCTGTCCGGAGGCACGCCACGGCGGATCAATTCCGCGGCTACAGCATTCGCACGATCCAAAGAAACCTTGAAATTCACTAATTTACTGCGGCCCGACCCCTGCGAGGCGGCAAATCCGCTCGAATGGCCAATTATGCGGATAAGGCCTCCAGTTTCACGGTACATGGACACCACATCTTGAACCACAACACGGTCGCGCGCGCCCAAACGGGACGACCCGTTACCAAAATAGATCGTGGCCACTTGAAGAGGCTTTTGACCACCGAGCGTTTGCGGCGCGCCATAAGTTGGCGCTGGCAGCGCCGCGACTTGCGCAGGTGGTGCGACTTGCGCAGGTGGTGACACGGCACGCGCCGGCGGTGTGGCGGTAACTACCGGCCTTTCTGTATAGCGCGGTGGCACCGGTGGCGGCGTTACATTTTGCTGAATCGGCGGCGGTTGAACCACAGCTGCCTGAGGAACGCCGCTCGGCGTAGCAAACCGTTGTGGTGGTCCACCTGTTTGATATGCGGACGGAGGTGGCGGAGGAGGAACCGCACTCGGGGCCGGAACACCAGGCTGTGCCGGTGGCGCCACCCGGGCTACCGCTGGCTGAGCCCGCGGAACAGCAGAGGAAGCCACCGCTTTGGTGATGCGTGGAGCCGGCGGTGGTGGCGCCGGTTGTGCCTGTGGCACCGAAGATGCGACAGCTGGCGGTGCGACCGTAGGCGCCTGGGGCGCCGCCCCCGGGATTGTTGGTGCCCGGACTACGGGCGCCTGAACGCGGGGCGCGGAAGGGGCTCTCACAGTAGGTGCCGGTGGCGGTGTGATTCGAGACGAACGCGCGACAGCAGGCGCCGACGGCGGACTGACGCTAGGCGCGTTCACTTGTTGAGCGGCAACAGGCGTTGTCGGCGAGGCCGTCGGCGGTGGCGGCTTCACCGCCAAACGCGCTCTTAAGACCTGTTCCGTATATTGGGCATTCTTCGTATCAGCGACCAACCCTTGTGCCAGCTTTTCCCGTTCCAACTGGCGTTTCAATGATTTGTGCGCCTTCGGACTATCAGGGATCGTGCCGAGTTTGGGATACTTCTTAGCTCGGTTGTCGCCATAAAGCGTGCCCGACGGCACTTTACTGCTTCGGGATTTTCGCTTGGCGTCAGAGCTGCCGCTATCCTCCCCCTCTGCGTTTTCCGTCGTCCCGCCGCCGCCCGACTGCTTGGCGCGGTCGTCGTCATCACCGAACCAATTGAGCGGGTTCAAGGTACTTGCATAATCCACGACCTTGTCGCCGGCCGAATCCATCGTGCTGCACGCACCGAGCATCGATGTCATGGCCACGATCATCACTACACGTGTGAACCGGCGAACCACCGGACGCCCGTTTGTTTTGTATTCAGCTACTTTCATATCCGCCAACCGCATTGGTCAATTGGACCTTTCCAGCCTATCACCAAAGATATCATATCTGTACATGACCTCGCATCTTCAATGGTGTATGACTTTAAAAAATTAATGGAGGTGACAAACCTCCAAAGTAATACCGGGAGTAATAAACGCTCAGCTTATGGACATGCAAAATGCAGACCAAACATAGGCACTAAAAGATGAGCAGTCAATCCGGTAATAAAAAAATAACACTCGCCCCAGCAGAGTATTCGAAAGTCTGGGCCGAAATAGCTAGAAAAAGCCAACTACTCGTTTCTGAATTTGTTAACCGCCAGCAAGCCAAACCCACCACGGGGTCCCCTGCTGACCCGTTGAATATTGGTACCGCTTTTATGGAAATGACCCGCCAAATGATGGTGGATCCGGCAAAAATTGCCGAAGCACAGGTCGCTTTATGGCAGGATTACATGGCACTCTGGCAATCCACCGCCAAACGCATGGCCGGTGAGCCGACGGAACCGGTTATCGAGCCACAAAAGAGCGATTTTCGGTTCAAAGACGCGGCATGGGAGGAAAACGCTCTCTTCGACTATATAAAGCAATCCTATTTGCTGACCTCACGCTGGATGCAAAATACCGTAAGCGACGTTGACGGGCTCGACGCCAAAACCGCCCAAAAAGTGGACTTCTACACACGTCAATTCGCGGATGCTTTGGCGCCCTCCAATTTTGTGATGACCAACCCTCAGGTGCTACGAGAAACCATGGAGACCGGCGGGCAAAATTTGGTCAACGGATTGGATAACTTGCTGCAGGATTTGGAAAACAGCAAAGACCAGTTTCGTATTAAAATGGTCGAAGAGGATGCATTCGAGGTGGGCGTCGATTTAGCCGTGACACCAGGGAAAGTGGTTTACCAGAACGATTTACTGCAACTCATTCAATATGAGCCGACCACGGAAAAAGTTTTCAAAACGCCGCTTCTGGTGATTCCCCCCTGGATCAACAAATATTACATTCTTGATCTCAGAGAGAAGAATTCTTTCGTCAAATGGGCCGTGGCGCAGGGCCTAACCGTATTCGTTGTGTCTTGGGTTAATCCGGACGAAAAGCTAGCTGACAAGTCCTTCGAGGATTACATGCTCGACGGCCCCTTGGATTGCCTTGCAGCCATCCAAAAAGCAACCGGCGAAAGCGATATTAATGTGATCGGTTATTGTCTTGGCGGCACGCTGCTCGCCGCCACGCTTGCCCACATGGCGCGACGCAAGAAAAAGGGCAAACAAACGGTCAAATCGGCGACTTTTTTCACTACCATGGTCGATTTTGAGCACGCGGGCGAACTCGGCGTTTTCATCGACGAAGAGCAAGTTACCCAATTGGAAGCGAAAATGAACGAACGCGGCTATCTCGAAGGCAGTGAGATGGCGACTACCTTCAATATGCTTCGCGCCAACGATTTGATTTGGTCTTTCGTGGTCAACAACTACCTCATGGGTAAAGCCCCCTTTCCCTTTGATCTTCTGTATTGGAATTCGGATTCGACCCGTATGCCAGCCGCCATGCATAGCTATTATCTCCGCAATATGTATTTGGAGAATAAGCTCGCGAAACCCGATGCGTTGAAACTTTGTGGCACGCCGATCGACCTGACGCGTATTGAGACGCCCGCCTTTATTTTGTCGACGCGGGAGGACCATATTGCACCTTGGAAATCGACCTATGCTGCGACACAGCTTTACAAGGGACCGGTCACGTTTTGCCTGGCAGCATCCGGCCACATCGCAGGCGTTGCGAACCATCCGGCGGCAGAAAAATACTCCTATTGGACTAACGCAAAAAAGCCTAAAACCCCGGAAACCTGGCTCGAAAACGCGGTAGAGCATCCCGGCTCATGGTGGCCGGAATGGACAAAATGGCTGAAAAAATTCGGCGGCGGCACAGTCGCTGCCAGAGTTCCCGGTGACCATGATTTAGAGGTTATCGAAGCTGCTCCCGGCTCATACGCCATGGTACGTCTGAATTAGAGCTACGCGTCCGCAGATGTGCCTTGGGCATGTTTAGGCCGGCGAGCATAGCGTTTTGCAGACGGTTTCACCTTATGTCGAAAATTGACGGAGCGCAGCGGCGAATGCGTTACGCCGCTTCGGCGTACTCTGTCCCTTGCGCTTGGCTATCTCTACCCCCAATCATCAGGGAAACAAGGCCACTTGTTCGAGACCTTGGGTTTCCGGCAGCCCACACATGGCATTCATATTCTGGATAGCCTGGCCCGAGGCGCCTTTCACCAAATTATCGGTGACAGAAACAAGAATAGCGCGCCCCGGCAACCGATCTGCAAAAACGCCAATATGGCACTGGTTGGAACCACGAACGTCTCGTGTCGAAGGCGCACCCCCTTCCCCCAGCACATGCACAAACGCTTCGTCCGCATAACGCTCCACGAGGCAATCACGCAAATCATCCACGGTCGCCTCCCGGTTCAACCGCACATAAATGGTTGCGAGAATGCCACGGTTCATCGGCATCAAATGCGGTGTAAAGCCGACAGTGATTTGTTCTCGGGCGGCCAAGCTCAATTCCTGGTCTATTTCCGGTGCATGCCGGTGCGCCCCGATCCCATAGGCATGGGTGCCTTCACTAACTTCCGTGTGCAGGTTCGTCTGTTTCTCCGACCGCCCAGCCCCGCTTACGCCTGACTTAGCATCGATGATTATTTCGTCGTTTTTAATTAATCCGTTGGCCAGCAGCGGAATTAGCGGCAATTCCGACGTGGTCGTATAACATCCAGGGTTTGCACACAGCCGCGCATTCTTAATCGCCTCACGATGAATTTCGGTTAGCCCATACACCGCTTCATTCTGTAATTCCGGCGCTTGATGGGCGTGCCCATACCATTGCTCGTACGTCTCCAAATTATCGAGCCGGAAATCCGCGGACAAATCGATGACCTTCTTATCCGGAGCCTCGTCGAATAATTTTTTGATCACCTCCTGCGTCGTGCCATGGGGCAACGCACAAAAGATCACATCGGCCGCATTCCAATCCACATCATCGATCGAAATCAAATCGGGTAGCGCAAGCGTCCTCAAATGGGGGAAAACCGACGCCATTGGTTTGCCTGCGTGGCGGTCGGCGGTCAAAAATGCAATCTCCACACCATCGTGACCAACCAACAGACGCAACAGTTCAGCGCCCGTATAGCCGCTCGCCCCAAGGACGCCAACACGCTGCCGATTCGCCGTTTCTTTACTGTTCTTAGCCATTTTTCCACTCGCTCCCATTGAGGACCCATTGGGGAACATTGCTATTAATGCCCGCTACCTAGTGGATTGCCGGGCCGAACGCAAGCAAACCGTTGTGCCTGTCAAAAGGCCATTGCACGCAAGTTTTGTTCCGCTACACTGCGAACTAACGGATACTGCGTTGAAAGAGTAACCGAATGAAGTGGTTTGCTGGAATATTGATGTTGGCGGTGACGTCGTTGCCGCTGACGAGTGCTGTGTCGGTCGCCGATGACGGCTCGACCTATAACGACACGAAGACCTATTGGTGCCCTTCGGTCCAAGATGTCGGATCGTGTGACCTCGAGGTTTTTGGTGGAAGCAGCAACCTGTTTCGCGCCCAAGAAGAGAAGGTGCTCGGTAAATGCAAAACCGCGATGGACCTCACCAAATTGACCCACAAAATTTCGGCAAACGGCACCCTAGACTGCCGCTATCGGCTCAACGGCAAAGGACCGGTTTTGACCTACCGTCAAAATGCATCGGTCAAAGGCTGTAAATTGGACGAGGGTTGGCTGAAAAAGGGTGATGGCTATGAATGCCCGGGCATACTCAATCAGTATTGTCGGGCCGTTTGCAAATAAGGTTGCGCTGCGGGCTAAACCGCCAAATCTACACAGAGTTTTTCTCACTCAACCCGACTTTACTAGTCGTAATCAGATTTGCCCCTTAAGGAATCTCTCACTTTGAGACTTTAATAACCTTATCCCCGAAATTCTATTGCTTCGCCATCAGGACCAGAAAATACGACGCGTCGCCACCCTACTTCTCGCTTTTCACGTGCCTCAGTGGCGTGCGGCTCTGTTAAAACTGGTATACCGGCATTTTTTAGCCGTTTGACCTCGACATCAAACTCATCAGTCTCAAAACAAAAATGAAAACCATTCATCCCGCCAGCGTCGCGATTCACCAATTCCAAGACTGTATCTCCAGAACGAAGATAGGCGATCCGCAATCCTCTGCCAGTTAAATGTTCATAATATTTTCTACAGCCGAAATGCTTTTCATAAAACTCAATAGATCGATCTATATCGGCAACGTCTAAAGCTATATGATCTATACGCTTAAACAAAGTTTCCTCCTTCTCTAGGCAACCGTTATGACCTGCCTGAGAAAGTTTTAGCAACTCTAAAATGTATGACGACTTTTTGGTCGTTCTCGGTAACTGTATAAATTGGCGATCTCCTAAGACCGACATTTCATTATCGGTAAGGCGGGTCTTCTGGGTCTTTAATCCAAGCATCAAAGAACTTACCAACGAAGAGTTCTTTGAGTGAGAAACCGCCCAAGCGGGGCATCTGCTTGCGCTTCTTTGAGAACTGGAAACCAATAGGGCGCGTTTTGTATCTTTTTCGTATGATTTAGATTTAGCAGGCACCCAGATTTCTGGGAATATACCTCATTTATGCCTCTATGAAAAAAGGGGTTGAAACCATCCAACCCCTTTATTTATAACGGTAAGTGTAAGTTTATAGATTAACGTTTCGAGAACTGGAAGGACCGGCGGGCCTTGGCCTTACCGTATTTCTTCCGCTCTACG
>Ga0055584_100000795_pt1 | contig 30277 bp, 26 predicted proteins | sample OSDHelmetaG_FD_58716 | JGI IMG/M metagenome (GOLD analysis project Ga0055584, IMG submission 58716) | Pelagic marine sediment microbial communities from the LTER site Helgoland, North Sea, for post-phytoplankton bloom and carbon turnover... | ecosystem: Environmental > Aquatic > Marine >... | reverse complement strand
TTTCAGGTGAAGATTTTCAAAACACAGGGACTTTTATAGTAGTGAGATCTTCAGTGTTCGGTAAAAGCAGTGTGCAAAAAACTCATCTCGCGCGCGACGCATATAACGCATAATGGGATTGGTTCTGAGGGTGTCAATATGGAATATTCGTGCACGTGAAAACCGGGAGGAATGCCGATTTCGGAAGACTTGAATTTGTCAACTGATGATTAATGACTTTGAATATACTTCACCAGATCCTGGATCTGCTGCTCAGTGAAATCTTTCAGAATTTTTTCGGGCATCAGGGAGGTGGGTGCTTCTTTGAGCAGTTCGATGTCATCACGTTCCAGGATGATGCGATTGTTTTTGGCGTCGAGCAGGGTGATGGTTTTTGCATTTGAATCAGCCAGTAAGCCGGTCAGTACACGGCCTTTGGCGGTCACTACGATATGTGTAATGTACTGCTGACGAATCATCGCGGAGGGATCGATGATATTGGACATCAGGACGGTCAGGTTTTTACGGTCGGCTCCCGTTAAGTCGGGACCAATCTGATTTCCTTTGCCGTGCAGTTTGTGGCAGGTGGCGCAGTGTTTCTCAAATAGTGGTTTTCCGCGTGAGGCATCGCCGGTGTTTTTCGCAAGTAATTTCAGCATGGCTGCAATGCGCTGGCGTTTTTCCTTTGCTGTTGCAGGCGCGATTTTACCCCAATGTTTTGTAATCAGTGCGGTCGCCTGTTTGTCTTGATGCAACAGAATCTGTCTCAACTGGTCGACTGTGATTGCTGTTGGTGGGATTGATTTTTTATCTACCGAATTGAGTAAGGCAACCGACCAATCTGCGCGGCTCGCTAACAGGTCGATGGCCGCGGGCTTGAGCGTGGGTTGTAACTTCGCATAGATGCTGAGAACATCGTTTGCAATTTCTGGTTGGTCAAAGCGTTGTAAAACCGAAAGTGTGGCGGTCTGAACGGCCTTGGGTTCCTGCTGCTTTAACAGATTCAAGAACACGGGAACGCATTCACTGCTGCCGGACTGGCCTGCTGTTTCAATTAACGCGATGCGATTGGCGGTGGCCTGCTTTGAATCTGTTGATGCATCATTTTGATTGATCATCTTCAAGGCAGTCTGCAGGGCTTCACGGCTTCCCAGACGCACAGCCAGTTTGATAATGGATGACTCGCTGCCCCGTTGCTTTACCAGTAAAGCGAGCGGTTTTGCCAGCGGTGGCGGAACCGTTTTTAAGCTTCGGCCGGCGAACGCCTGATTGATTCCAGAGAGTACCAGATCGACATCACTCGATGTGGGGGCTAATTTCATCAGTTGGGCACAGGCTGTGAAAGTCTGTTCGCTTTCTTCAGCCGCATAACGTCGGGCCAGCCGTTCGATGATTTGCTGCCTGATCATTGGTTGTTGCCATGAAGACGGAGCTTTGACCAACTCCAATACCTGATCCTGATGCGAAACGGCTTTGTCTTCAATGGCCCACCAGATGAGCAACGGCAGGAAGGGGTCAGTCAGATCCGTGCTATGCTGTAAGAGTTCGTTTGCAATGCGGAGCGCCTGTCTGCCCGGCAGGCGTTTGGCAGTAGAGGCTAACTGGCTGCGAACGATCGTACTTGTATCGCTGCGTGCGAGCAGTTCGAAGACTGACCCAAAAAGGATTTCGTTTTTCGCGGTGTCTTCAGTGATAAATTTTGTTTTTTGAATTTGATCTCCGAGCAAGCGGACGGTCCAGGCGCGGACATATTCGTGCGGACTGTTCAACAGTTTGAGAGCAACAACATCGTTCCCTCCTCCGCTGACGTAGAGCCCCCACAAGGCCTGCAACGCGAGATGCTGGTTATCGCTGGTGAGGGCGATTGTTTCCAGTCGAGGCAGGATCAATTGATCACGACGTTCTGCCAGTATGCGGCGTGCCTGCCGAGCGTACCAGATATTACCCTCTGGTTCAGAAGCATGCTGCATCATTAAATCGACTAATTTGTCGCTGGATAACTTGCTCAGATTAAATGCATCGGCGCGAATCGGTTTGACCGTGGAGGGAGCGACACGCCAGATGCGCCCATCTTCCCGATGGGGGATATACCACTTCTTGCCATCGCCTTCCTTAGTCCAATGGGCGATGAAATTATCGTACCAGTCAGCAACATAGAGGGCACCGTCTGGGCCCACGGTGGAATCAACGGGGCGAAACCAGAGATCTTCCGTGGTGATGAAGTCGCCGGCAGCTCGGGTTGCGAACGTGGAGCCACGCGTTTCGACGGTGTTCCAGCGCATGGCGCTATGTCGAATATTGGGGGCGATGCATTGGTTGTTAAAACGTTTGGGAAATGCACCGCCCTGATAAAGTACGAACCCACCCGTCAGACTGTCTCCTGCATAGCCGTGATGTTTCACCGGTTGAAAGTACCCATAAGTATGCGGGTTGTGGAGCGGCCCATGTTTTCCAAAACCTTTGACATAATAGGCCCCCTGCACATGATGGCACAGCGGTTCGACCGTGTTGCCGGCGGCAAACAGATTTCCCAAACGATCAAAGTCGATACCCCAGGAATTGCCGCCCCCTTCGGCGAATAACTCGAACTTTTTTGTGAGCGGATGATAGCGCCAGGCTCCCTGCTGGAAACCGATGCCTCGAATATTGGCGGTCACGGTGCTGCCCTGCACTCCATACAACCAGCCATCCGGTCCCCATGTTAATGAATTTGCGAAGGCGTGCGCGTCTTCCATTCCAAAGCCGGTGAGTAACACCTGGGGATCGGAATCGGGAACGTCATCCTGGTTGCGATCGGGGTAGAACAGCAAGTAAGGAGGTTGAGCAACAAACAGACCGCCGTGCCCGATGGCAAACCCGGAAGCAAGATTTAGATCAGAGATGAAGTCTTTTGAATGATCGACTCGTCCGTCACCATCGGTATCTTCGAAAATCGTGATTCGGTCTGCACCCTTCGGACCTTTGGGTGGAGGGGCTGGCATTTTATCGTACTGGGTCCGCAGGTATTGGTCGACTTTGACCGCTTTCAATCCGTTGGGAATCGGATACTGTAAATATTGCAGCACCCACATTCTTCCGCGGTCGTCAAAACTAATTGACAGCGGCTGTGCTACCTGCGGCTCACTCACCGCGAGACTGATATCGAGGCCATCGGGTAACTTAAACTTCTTCACCGTTTCAGCAGGCGGAAGCCCATCCGCATCAGCAATACTGCAACACAGGACTGATACTCCGAACAAACCAACAATCACCGACAAGAGAAATCTAATTACGGGCATGGAATTTTTTTTCTGGAAAACGGCTCGGGCTTGCAAAAGTCTAAAACGGCGGGAAAGAATATTATCCCCTGAGCGTACCGCAGATGTCCAGTGTCAGAATCATTATTGGATTAAATCGATGATTCAGAAGTAAGTTTTATTCCTGACAATACATCCATTATTTTGCCAGTGGTAAACGAAAAGAGGCGGCCTGTTCTGAATTGCGAACGAATAACTGATCGCCAATTAACACCGGATGATTCCAGGTTTTACCTTCGATGGCGTGAAACTTCGCCAATTCGGTATGGCCATTCGGATCGGCTTTAAGCAACACGACATCGCCTTGCTCGCTAATGACCAACAATTGCCCGGAGTCTCTCAATAACAGGACCTGGCCTTTTCCGTAGCGACCCCCTTTCCATTTGCGTTTGCCATCTTTGAGATCGAAGCAGACGAAAATCGTGCTGTCAAATCCGTAGGCGTGGCCTTGATAAACCACATAGTCGTTAAAGTCAGGTTTCAATCTTGGGGAATCCCAGACTTGCTCCGCTTCCCATTGGCCGTTCGTGTTTGTCACATGAATTTTTTGAATGCCTTTCCCCATGCCCGATGCAATCAGGATCGAGTCATCTTCAAGTCGTTGTGGTTGTAATGCGCGGTAGCCCTCGATCTCATTCTTGTAATTGAGTAAGACTTTCCCGTCAGTTGGATTGAGCAGATTGAGCTCTTGATTGGTCAGCATGGCAATCACTTTTTGACCGGCGATGGTCATCAAAGCTGGCGAGCTATAAGAATGATCGCCGGCGGGCGCAGACCACTTTAAATCGCCTGTTTCGGTATCGAAGGCGAGCAGCCCTTTATCTGCTTTGCCACCCGCATGCACCACTACCAGTGAATCAACAACAAGAGGCGAAGAGCTGAAGCCCCACCCGGGTGGTTTCCGTTTTGCCACTTTGCGAAGATCCTGCTGCCAAATTATTTCTCCTGTTTTCGGATCCAGTCGCATGACGTCGCCGTTCGCGCCTATCACGAACAGTTGACCATTGGCAAGTGTCGGAGTCGCCCGGGGGCCAGGGCCTCCCAGCGGATCATAAAATCGTGAGTTAATTTCCTGGATCCAGACTTCTCCTCCGGAATTGGCATCGTAGCAGACAATCGCTTCACTCTCTCCACGTTGTTCCTGCGTGAAGAGCAGGTCACCCGCTACGACAAACGACGACCAGCCCGGCCCCACCGGGATCTTCCAGAGTGGAGTTTTCACAGAATCGCCCCATTCAGTTGAGAGTGAGACACCACTTAGTGCACCGTCACGTTGGTTACCACGAAAGGCAGGCCATTCGGGAGCATTGAGACTCTGATCCAGTTCCGTGGTTACCAAATTGTTGAGATCAATTTTTGGTTTCCGACTGTCACTTGCCAACATTCGGTCTTCGGCACTTGGTACCCAACGCCAAGCCAGATCCAAATTGAAGTCACCCCACATGCCGTTACTGCGCAGCAAGGTGGAAAAACCAAATCCGAGTACCGAACACAAAACGATAATGACAGTTCTCTTCAATGAAAGCCATCTTGAAACCAGAACTGCGGAGATACCAAACAGGCCGAAACCCATGGGTGCTGTGATGAGCATGATTCCTGGCCCCATCATCGTGGGATCAAGCGAAAAGTACGTTACAGCAGCGGCGGCAATGACGACAATCGTTCCGATCAGTTTTTCCTTGAGTGAGGCACGACTGGCAAACAGCCACCAGATAAGGATCAGACCACCAAAGAGAAGCGGACCGAAGACTGTCGCCATAATTGGCAAACGTGAATCCGTTTCGATGAGTAGCGGCAAGGAGCGTGTGACCAGCATACCAACCAGTAACAGAAGAGGAGGCCAGATACGTAACGGCATTAAGCTGTTTGCAGAAGTTGTTGTATCAGTCTCGCTTGATTCCACTGGTTGACTGGCTTCTGTTTCCGGCTGATTCATTTCTGGCATGTTTGATTCTCGATTTCAATGTTTTCAAAGATTCTGATGTTTTTGCAATTTGATTAGTATAAGGCTTCTATGATCAGAGTCCCATTCAGTACGTGTTCTTGCGATCATTCTAGAGCGTGAGATTGATCTATCAAGATCCGCTTTGAACTGACCATCGGGCGAACCGAAAGAAGTCATCCCCATACAATTTTGCAAGCTGGAGCCGACTTGGAATTCGTTTCGGACACCTGAAATTTCCACTTTCTTATTTGCTACATTTTCAGGCACTAAATGCGGGCAATCTTGGCAAACCGGGCATATCTCATGCACATGACTGTTCACCATAGGAAAAATTATGAATTTTCTGGCGATGACATTCATTAACCGAGGGGAGTTGAAAAGCAATAATTCAGGCTGAATTTCAGACAATCTATCAGGTTTTTCTCAATGCACTCACACAATTTTTCGCCACGGATTTTAGAGTCGTCAGACGAAGTCACGTATTTCAGTGAACAGCATCTTTTTGGCACATATTCTGCACATACTTTGCATTTCAGGGTGTTCTGAGCAATTTGAGATGAGTCGACGTTACGTCTGATTCATCAATTCAGCCTGAATTCAAAGTCGATTATAAAAAATTACAAGTGGATATCTCACGAGGGGACTCTTGATTTTCATTGATCAAACGTCCCTTGCTTCGTGGAGGTATAAGAGTAACATCAGTTTTGTCAGTATTATTCTCGCTCAATGAAAAGGTCAAAACAGTGAATACAGAAATTCAGCAGAGTTCATCTACAACGTATCCTGGTGCCAGCAATGGCAGCAAAGCGAGCAATGGTTCCGCACGTGCCTCGGCCGTCGCGGCAGTGACCGGCTACAAATCCAGCCATCCACCCATGAACTTTCAGGAAATCCCCACAGGCGATCTCTTCAACGCCAATGTGTTCTCCACAAAGGTCATGAAGAAACGGTTGCCGAAAGAAATCTACAAAAAACTGATTCGGACGATTGAAGAGGGTGAAAAGCTGGATTGCTCCACGGCCGACGTTGTGGCATCTGCTATCAAAGACTGGGCCATTGAAAAAGGGGCCACACACTATGCCCACGTATTTTATCCACTGACCGGCTCTACTGCTGAAAAGCACGATAGTTTTCTGACACCCGATGGTGACGGCGGCGCGATTGCTGAATTCAGCGGTTCGCAACTGATTCAGGGTGAGCCCGATGGTTCCAGCTTTCCCACCGGTGGAATCCGTGCCACTTTCGAAGCACGCGGTTATACCATTTGGGATGTGACCAGCCCGGCTTATATTTTGGAGAACTCCAACGGAGTCACACTTTGCATTCCGACGGCCTTTGTCTCATGGACCGGAGAAGCCCTCGATAAAAAAACTCCCGTACTGCGTTCGATGCAGGCATTGAATACGCAAGCACAGAGAATATTGAATTTATTTGGACATGCGGACGGCAATCTGGTTTCGTCTACCGCAGGTCCTGAACAAGAATACTTTTTAGTCGACCGTAATTTCTATTATGCACGCCCCGACTTGCTCAATGCCGGTCGTACGCTGTTCGGTGCAAAACCACCCAAAGGACAGGAATTTGACGACCACTATTTTGGTGCGATTCCTGATCGCGTGCTGGCGTTCATGTTTGAAGCAGAGCGAGAACTGTTCAAACTGGGAATCCCCATCAAAACGCGGCACAACGAAGTGGCACCGGGGCAGTTTGAAATCGCGCCTCTGTTTGAATCGGCCAACATCGCGACCGACCATCAACAATTGCTGATGACAACACTGCGACGTACTGCAGAAAAACATGGCATGGTTTGCCTGACACACGAAAAACCGTTCGCCGGTTTGAATGGTTCCGGGAAGCATGTCAACTGGTCGATGGGAAGTGCATCTCAGGGTAACTTGCTTAATCCCGGTGAAACACCACATAAGAACGCTCAATTCCTATTGTTTTGTGCTGCCGTGATCCGTGCAGTCCATAAGCATCAGGGTGTACTTCGATCTGTTGTCGCCTCTGCCGGTAATGATCATCGTCTGGGAGCCAACGAAGCTCCGCCGGCGATCATCTCGGTCTTCCTGGGTGATCAATTGACCGATGTTTTCGAGCAAATTAAAATGGGTGGTGCTAATTCTTCAATTCCAAGAGGCACACTAACCGTGGGCGCTGATGTATTGCCACCATTGCCAAAAGATGCAGGAGACCGTAACCGGACCAGTCCGTTTGCCTTCACTGGAAACCGATTTGAATTCCGAGCCGTTGGTTCGAATCAATCGATCGCGGGACCATTGGTGGCGATGAATACGATTGTCGCCGATTCCCTGGATTTTTGTGCGACACGACTGGAAGAAGCAACCGGTGGCGATCCAAAGAAACTGCACTCAGAATTGCAAAAATTGCTCACAGAAATCATGAACGAGCATGGAGCGATAGTCTTCAATGGCGACGGTTACAGTGATGAGTGGCATGCAGAAGCAGAAAAACGCGGTTTGCTTAACCTCAAAACAACCGTCGATGCTCTGCCAGCTCTGCAAACCCCAGAAGCCAAAGAACTGTTTACGAAGTACGAAGTACTTTCGGAACGTGAATTGGCAAGTCGTCATGAGATCTACCTTGAACAGTATATCATGTCGATCAGTGTCGAACTCAACTTGACGATTAAGATGGCAAAAACGATGATCTTCCCGGCTGTCATACGTTATCAAAGCGAACTGGTTTCCAATTGTGCCAACTTGAAAATGCTGGGGTACGATTTCGACACCCTGACTCTGGACCATGTCACCGATTTGGTCAAGACACTCCAGGACAGTATTGGAGAATTAGAACTGGCGGCGACAGAATGTGAGTCGGACGATATGGTTGCGGAGGCAAATCATTGCTGCAACGTGCTCCTGCCATTGATGAATAAAGTCCGATCTGTTGCAGATGAACTGGAAGGGATCGTGGCAGACGACCTCTGGCCTTTGCCCACCTATCAGGAAATGTTGTTTATCAAGTAACAATAACGCTCAATAACTCGGGCTATAGGAATCAGAGCCGACCTGGATATTGTATTCAGGTTGGCTCTGTTGCTGTATACTTCGTTAAAATAAAATGATAATGCCGGACGGTCAAAGAAATGATGAGCCATGACGGATTCTGAATCATTTTTCGCTTTGGACGCGATTCAGACAAAACCTCAAATGCACTCCAGGCCATTCCGAAAGATGATCACAGGAATTGCCCTGTTTTGCACGATATGCATTGTGGCAGTCATTGGTTATGTCTCTGCTGGCTGGGCATTAGACGATTCGATCTACATGGTGATCATCACTATTTTTGGTGTAGGTTACGGCGAGGTACAGCCAGTTGAGTCTTCTGCACTTCGAGCTCTCACCATAATGGTCATCATTGCTGGTTACGGTGCAGTAATTTACACGGTTGGCGGCTTCATGCAAATGGTGATCGATGGAGAAATTAATCGGGCTCTGGGAGCGAGAAAAATGACAAAAGAAATTCAACGTCTGAATGGCCATACTATTATCTGTGGTGTCGGCCGCATGGGATCAATTCTATCACGAACTCTGCACGCAGAGAAGAAATCTTTTGTCGTGATTGACTGCGATGAACAACGCTTGAAGGCAGCGGAAGATCAGGGCTACTGGGTCATTCAAGGCGACGCCTCTGATGAAGACATTCTGGAACAAGCGGGCATCCGCCGTGCTGCTGTTCTGGCAACAGTACTCTCGGCAGATGCAACGAACGTATTCGTAACAATCACTGCCCGAGAATTGAACCCCGACATCATGATTATTGCTCGTGGAGAAAACCCGAAAACTGAGAAAAAACTACTGGGCTGCGGCGCAAACCGCGTCGTTCTGCCTACCGCCATCGGTGCGACCAAAGTCGCTCAATTAATCATGCGACCGACTGCTGAAAATATGCTGGAACAACTCACAAGTAACGGCGATATCAAAGACGAACTAGGTCACCTGGGTTTACAGTTTGAAGAACTACAGGTCACCCCTGATTCCACATTTGCTAACAAAACACTGGACAAAATCGAAGTGCGCAGTGATCGAGGGTTTCTGGTTGTAGCCATCCGTCGAGCCGACGGCGAGGTCGAACAGGATATGACTCCCGAAACAAAATTACTGGCTGGCGATTCGGTGATCGTACTCGTTCACAATAACGACATCCCACATCTCTCAGAAAAATTCGCAGCCAGGGGAATTAAGATTACGTACCGCGGGGTGACCGCGGAGATTTGAGCTTATAGTATACTCAATTCATCTCCAACCCCAGGCATTCCTGCGCAACTACCCTTATTGCATAACCACTATTTTCTGATAACATCTTCTTGAGTCCGGATACAGTAGAACCTTTTAAGAGAAGCGGTATCAGCTTTACTGAAATAAATTGCTGGATCTCGGTGATTCGTTGATCCTCATCGTAGGGAAACTCATCGACATTCAACAGATCCGCAATTCTGGGGTTCCCATCTGGGTAGAGAGAACTAGCTCGGTTATGAATGTGACATTGCTCACTTCTTGGATATTGCATCTGCTCAACTTGTTGAAGCCAGAAACCAAGATTGAGGAAATATAACGCACTATAATTTGACTTCTGCAAGTTCACGACTACAACCACTTCCTCGCAGGACAGATACCAGTTCGATCCTTTCCGAAGAAATCCATGGGCTTTTAACTCTGCATTTATTGTCGTCTTAAGGATGCTCGTTGATATCATAATAGAAGCGTTTCCTGAAATCTTATTGTTTCTATTCTACCCTTTGAACACCCCACCATTCTCAATTTCCAGCAAACGTTTTTTGCGCCACAGTCCGCCGCCGTAACCTGTCAGCTTTCCATCTGCGCCAATCACCCGATGACAGGGAATGAGAATCGAAATCCGATTATCGCCATTGGCGCGGGCAACGGCTCGCACTGCCGACGGTTGTCCGATACTTTGGGCCTGCTCCGCGTAAGAGCGGGTGGTGCCGAAGGGAATGGTTCGTAATGCTGACCAGACTTTTTGTTGAAACTCGGTTCCGGGTGTGATTAGCGGGAGATCGAAGTCGGTTCGTTTTCCTGCAAAATAATCATGCAGCTGCTTATCTAGCTGAGCGAAGAACGGACTGTCACCCGGCAGCGTTTTGGCATTCATCCGTTTGTGCAGAAGGTTAAGTTGTGTTTCCAGCATGGGACGGTCTGCGAATTCGAGCAGGCAGATCCCCTGCTCTGTTGCACCTGCTAACATCGGTCCAAGCGGAGTGAGGAGGCGGGTTACAGTAATCACCTGCTGGTCGCTGCTTTTTGCTGGCGCGCTGCCTATGGTTTTCTTGAAGCCATCGCCGAAACCACTGAGTGATTCGTAGCCACTCTGAAATGCGGCATCTGTCACCGGCGTTTTATGACGAATCTGACCAAAGGCCTGATTGATCCGCCGCATGCGCAGGTAGGATGTAAAGGTCATGCCATGCAATTTCTGAAACCAGCGCCGGACGCGTACCGGGTCGAGTCCCCTTTGCTTTAAATCTTCTGCCTGCAAACGGATTGTGGCATCCTGCTCGACTTCTTCCATCAATGGTTGTAACCATTCGGGTGTGGCTCCCAGATTCAGCATGGGATGGCAGATCTTGCAGGCCCGGTAGCCGTTTGCGATGGCGGTCTTTGCATCAGGGAAGTACTCGACGTTCTCGGGCTTCGGTTTGCGAGCCGAACAGGAAGGGCGACAAAAGATTCCAGTCGTACGGATGGCCGCAAAGAAGACACCTTCAAAGTTGGAATCCCTGTTCACCAGCGCCTCGTACATCGTTTCCTTATCGGGTAGCGAAGCTGTTTTTGTCATTCTTATCTCAGTTTGATTCATTTTCAGAAGGCCGGTTTCCTAAGCCGGAAACCCATTTCCAAAAATCATACCAGTTCAAAAACAACCGGCAACCGCGAAATGAACAAGGAACTTTTTTAAGGCCAGATCAAAGGAATATTTACAACTTTCATTAGTTACATACGATAAGTTCGGTCAAATGACCGTTCCACAAAGTCATGAATCTCATCATCTGAGGGCATTTTTGATTCCACATCTTCATTCCGAGCTTGAATCATCCTTTCACGAATTTCTGCCATTCGTTCTGAACGATCAAATTCCTGCTGTAGAATTCCATTTGCAAAGATCAATTCAATTACACTCTTGTATTTCCATGCTGCATGAAAGCCCATGTGAACGTATAAGTCCTGAATAAACCCATCAGTAATTAACAGACCACCAGAGTATTCCAAGTGGTAATCCAGCCCTTCATAGTGGTTGTTAAACCAGTCAAATTCTCCATCTGTGCCAGTGGGTGTCACCCCATTGATTTGTGGACCTACTTGAGGTTCATAACCTTCGCCTTCGGCGATCAGGTTCACATGGAGCGTATCGAGGACCAAGTGTGAATTTGAAACAGCAAAGATGGCTTGATAGCCGCGCCAGCAAGCTGTACAAGTTCCAGCAGGATTCAGATCTAGAAGGCTGGGTTCAAATAGTTCACCTTCACTAATTCCTGAGAGCGAGAATTCGGTGTCATTGTGTCGAAACGAGTCATTAATTTGAGCTGTCATATTGAATCTCCTTGATGATGTGTGTTCGTGTCAATTTTGTCATTCATCTAAAAAGAAGCAGTTGCCCCATCACATTTTTTTATGGTTTCTTAATGAGCTCAATTCCGCTGATGAGTGACTCTCCTTTTACCGCCTGCAGCGTGATGGTTAAGGTGCCGTCAACTTCGACGTTCTCCACTTTTCGGCTGATTCCCGTCATTGGATGCTTTGCTTCAGCGAGAATATCGAAATCGCTGAGGGCAGTCTGTCCCTGGAGATAAATGGTCTGTATTCGCTGGCCGGGCTGAATGTTATCGACTTCAGCAAAATAGAGATGGACTGTATAAACACCTGGATTGAGGTCATGTAATACCAATTCCTGAAGCCCTTCCACCGTCGAGGCTGCAACCCACGGCCATGCATCGCCGGTCTGCATCCAATTCGTATGCCGATAGCGGTACGTGGGGTTCTTAGGCCTCGTGACAACATTAATCTTGGGAGAAGGACCGCCGACGGAGGGATAGTCGAGCCAGAGCGTTCCCGCACGGGTTTTCCGATCGCCTGGTGCGCCGAAGTTCAGACCGATTCGTTGGATGGATGCGGGTTTGATTGTGTCAGCGCCCCACGCGGACCACTGTTCGTGATTTTCAGGCATGGCGACCAGCGACAAACCTGCCGGTAATGGATAACTGCAAGTACAGCCATCATAGAAATACGGGACGTTCAATAATCCCCCCGAGGGAATAATGCTGTTTGTGCAACCACTGCGCGGACCACTGATAAAAACCGTGCCGCTTTCCAGTGTTTTGTCGTAGAAGGAAGCCGTACCACTTCTGAGTGTGTAGAACAAACCGTAATCGACGCCCCCGTCACAGCCATACATTTTTGGAAAGGCCCGTGGTTCTTTGAGACCAGTAATCGGGTTAATGCGTTTTCCTGCCACAGGTGGATCGGGGTGTAAGATCTTCTTCTGGTGTGGCGCGTGATAGTAGCTTGGTTGCGGACCTGCCGGGTTGGCAGCCAGATTCTTTCGCAATTTGGGTTGTTCTGTTGGCTTCAGGACACGACCGGTATAGATATCTGAAAGCACAAGCGGAAGTAACGGATAGTCGAGCTTATAATCGCCTCGCAGCCGAATCCCACTCCAGTCCTTAGGTCGGGAGACCATGGTTCCGTCAAAGAAGTGCGGCTGGGGTGAGCGTTTGAAATGCGAGAGAGTATCATCAAACCAGAGAACGCCGAGTGGGAACCGCACCAGCGTATCTTCAGCGTGTTGATAGTTCCCCCGATAGTCGGCTGTACCCGGTAATGGACCTGCTCGACGGACAATCACTTGCTCTTCAAATTTCGACGGTTCTATTTCCGTCAACTCAAATTCCGCCAACTCAAAATTTCCCGGTTTTAATGATTTCAAATCATACGAAGCAGCAAGTGCCGGTTTTACTTTCATTCCTAATACAGCAATCCCGCCAAATGGTCGGAGTGACTGCAGGAGAGTATTTCTGGATTCTAGAATTCGGTTCGGCGTTTCCGTAACAATGACACTGGCGAGGTAAGGAGGCAACGCTACTTTATTCAGATCACATTGAATCACGGCAGCCCGCGTTCCATAAAGACCTGCAAGCTGTAACTCACGACGTAGTTGATCGACTCGCTCTTTCTTTTCATCAAAGGCGATGACGTGATAGTTTGATTCCTTTAGCAGAGATTTGACTAGCGATCCCGTTTCCAGGCCGACGACAAAGGCAATGCCTTCCGGTCCGGCAGATTCACGGACCAGTGCTTTGGCGAATTTTGATGAATCTTGTGTTGTCGTTAGATTGGTAACATTTTCTTTCCAATGTTTTACCGGCGTTGATGCGTCGCTTGTTTTTTCAAAACAGTAAATCGTTCCATTGCGTGAGGAAACAAAGAGCCTTCCCTCCGCGACAATCATAGAGTGAATCGTGCCTTTAACACCCTTTAATGGATCATCGAATTTCAACAATCGGTTGTCAGCATGAATCTCTCGACTGATACTTTTCTTTCCTAATCCCTCACGTACTTTGTCTTCGTGCCGTTGACTGTTCACGACTTTATCGAAGCTTAATGTTCCACGCCGAATGGCTTTCGCGGTCGCAGGATCGAGGGCGGCAAACCAGCCTCCGGGAAATCCACCGTCGGTGGGAAGTTTAAATTCAATGAGCGCGCCCGTCTTACGATTCAATCGAGCCGGGTATGCCGTTGAACAGGGTACAATGAGTTCGTCGTCGTTGACAACCAGATAACCTTGCGGTGCGAGTCCGCCGATGGCTGTTGTATTGTGTGGCTGTTGACCGAACAGATATCCGAGTCGCTCGTTTCGCCAGATTAAATCGCCTGTCTCAATATCCATCGCATAGACGAAGACTCCCTCAAACGGCCAGACACCGGCGGCGAAATAGACCTGCCCCTCTGAGACAACGGGGCCTCCACGCACGGGCCACACAGAAATCAAACGTCGATTTCCAAGCAGGCGACGTTCACTGGGGACGGCGCGGTGTTTCCAGCGCAATTTCCCCGTCGACAGTTCGACACAATAGAAATAGCCATCGTCTGATCCAAAACAGACAGAATTTTTCCAGACAGCGGGTGCAAAGCGAACGGGACCATTGGTGCGATACACCCAGAGTTCGCGGCCCGTCGACGCTTCGTAGGCTGTGACGGAATCATTACGCGAAGAGGCAAGCAGCAGAACCCCATCAGCCACGATTGGTTCGTAGCCGGCGTCAAATTGTAAACGCGCACTGTGAAAAGCGGGTGAGATCTCGGGAAGCTGACGCGTCCATTTGAGTGACAGTGTTTCGGGTAGTGAGTCGGTTGTGGCGCCGGTTCGTCCTGCATTTTGTCGCCACATCGGCCAGTCTTTGGCATGGGAAGTTTCTATTCCCATTGCGGAAACAAAAACCAGGCAAGAGACCACTATGAGAATCTGGAAGCGCAGTAATTTGAAGTGATTCATAAATAAGATGGATTCTACTGAGGTGAGATTTTCGGAATGCGATTAAAGTCTTCTCAATTGTACTCAGTTGTTGAGGCAGGTACAACAAATCTGTCAGAGATCAGGAGTGCTAAGGCATCTTCGATACCCCAATCAGGGAGACTTCCAGAGAAATCACTTTCGACTTTGACTGCAACTGACTAAAATAAACGACCTGAAAACCATGTTCGGAATAAGGAGAAGTGATGGAACCGACAGACCTGTTCATGTCAGCGATTATCAACGCGTTTGAAGGCAACAAACGGCTGGCGGAGAAAGCCGTCGCGCAAGTATCCGATGAAAAACTCCGTATCGCCGTCGATGAGAATACGAATTCGATCGCCGTGATTATGAAGCATGTTGCAGGAAACCTGCTCTCGCGCTGGACCGATTTCCTGTCAACGGACGGCGAAAAATCGTGGCGGAATCGAGACGATGAATTCGTAGACTCGTTTAAAAGTCGCGCCGAATTACTGGAATACTGGGAGCAAGGTTGGGCGTGTCTGTTTGCAGCCCTGCAAAATTTGACCGCGTCAGATATAGAAAAAACGGTCGTCATCCGCGGCGAGCCACATACGGTGCCCTTGGCGATTGAAAGATCACTGGGGCATACGTGCTACCACATCGGTCAAATCGTACAAGTCGCCCGCATTCAGTCGGGGGAAAACTGGAACACGTTGACGATTCCCAAAGGGGAGTCAGAACAGTTTAATAAAAAGAACTGGGGAGAGGTTGGGAAATCGCATTCGTGATGAATGCAGCTAAAAATATCCAGAAGTAACTTTCAAGCTAGAAGAATGACAATCGGCTAATCTACACTGAGCGATCTGAAGACAGAAACAAAAACAGGAGTTTCTAAACATTATGAGACACTTAATTTTGGTATCGATGAGCAAACGGTGGCTAACGCCCAGCCGCTCATTTTAGTTTTTTGAAATCACATAGGTCATCACAAAATGGCCCCATTTCAAAATACCGCGCAAAAAAAGGGAGAACGACGTTCGTTCTCCCTTTCAGCATTGAGCCGATCTAACCGAAGCTTACTGTTTTTTGATCAGTCTCCGAAGGCGCCGTCGAAGGCGATGTCGGAGGGGGCGAAGTCGACGTTCTTGACGAACTGGCAGGCTTCGCGGGCACCCTGGTCGCGGTTCATGCCCATGTCTTCCCATTCGATGGAGAGGGGGCCGTTGTATTTGATGTCGTTCAGGGCGCGGATAATTTCTTCGAACCGCACGCCGCCACGTCCTACGCTGCGGAAATCCCAGCCGCGTCGTTGATCGCCGAAGGAGAGATGGCTGGCCAGGATACCTGTGCGACCATTTAACGTGACGGACGCATCTTTCATATGCACGTGATACATGCGATCGGGGAAATACCGAATGAATTCGACGGGATCAACGCCCTGCCAGATCAAGTGGCTGGGGTCGAAGTTGAAGCCGAATTCTTCGCGGTTGTCGATGGCCTTCAGTGCGGTTTCTGCGGAATAAATATCGAAGGCGATTTCTGTGGGATGTACTTCCAGCGCGAACTTGACGCCGCACTCCTGGAAAACGTCAAGAATCGGATTCCAGCGATCGGCGAACAACTGGAAGCCCGCGTCGATCATCGTGCGTGGCGTGGGAGGAAAATCATACAACAGATGCCAGATGCTGGAACCGGTGAAACCGTTGACCACACTCACACCCAGTTTTTGAGCGGCGCGGGCTGAATTCTTCATTTCCTCGATGGCACGCTCGTTCACGCCGGCAGGATCTCCGTCGCCCCAGACATATTCGGGCAGAATGGCTTTGTGGCGTTCGTCAATGTTATCGAGAACTGCCTGTCCTACCAGGTGATTCGAAATGGAGAACAGTTGCAGGTCGTATTTTTCGAGTAGTTCTCGCTTACGATTACAATAAGTATCGTCGGACAGTGCTTTATCGACTTCAAAATGGTCTCCCCAGCAGGCTAATTCCAAGCCGTCATAGCCGAATTCTTGTGCTTTTTTGCACATCTCTTCCAGCGGGAGGTCGGCCCATTGTCCGGTGAATAATGTTACAGGGCGTGCCATAAGAAGATCCTTTCATATTGTCACATCTGGGAATGAATAAATCGTCCCTCACACTAGACCAGTGCACTCAAAATGTCAAACGAATCTGCACTTGTCGGGGGCAGCCTGCAAAAAAAGAGGATGCGAGACTCCTATCAGGTAAGGAAATTGATTATTATCGGATCCTGATCCAATCGAAATCAACGAATCTCGCTTAGAAACTCGTCTCGTCCGCGGTCTAAAAATCGCCACAAACAGGAAAGTTCCATTATGTCAGAAAACAGTTCCCCCCTGGTGGGCGTGATTATGGGAAGTCAATCCGACTGGGATACAATGAAAGAAGGAGCCGCGATTCTGGAACAGTTCGGCGTGGAACATGAGTGCCGTGTTGTTTCAGCACATAGGACTCCCGACTGGATGAACGAATATGCGAAGACTGCGGAAGAACGTGGATTGGAAGTGATCATCGCTGGTGCTGGTGGTGCTGCCCATCTGCCGGGTATGGTCGCCGCACAAACAGTGCTGCCGGTTCTGGGTGTGCCCGTTAAAAGTCGCGCGTTAAAGGGACTCGACTCCCTGCTGTCGATTGTACAGATGCCGGGCGGCGTGCCTGTGGGAACATTGGCGATTGGAGAATCAGGGGCGAAAAACGCGGCGCTGCTGGCGATACGAATTCTCAGCAACTCGCGTCCGGAACTGCGACAACAGATGCACGACTTCTGCAAGAATCAAACCGAGAGCGTACTGGATAATTCCGAACTATGAGTGATTTGATTCCCCCCGGCTCGACGCTGGGCATGTTAGGCAGTGGTCAACTGGGTCGCATGTTTGCCATCGAAGCCCGCCGTCTGGGATATGGCGTGCATGTCTTTTCGCCGGAAAGCAAGACGCCCACCGGTCAGGTAGCTGACGTAGAAATCTGCGCGGAGTATACTGATCTGGAAGCGGTCGCGGAATTCGCGAAAAACGTCGATGTGATTTCATTCGAGTTTGAAAATGTGCTCTCGGAAACCACGGAGACGGCATCGAAATACGCGCCCGTGCGGCCCGGTGCGAATGTGCTGCATATTGCCCAGAATCGAATTCGTGAGAAATCAGAATTGCGCGACGCCGGCATTCCAGTCACCCCGTTTGCGGTCGTCCGTTCGGTTGAGGAATTAGAGAGTGCCTTGAATGAGCTGGGTTGTCCTGCGGTGCTGAAGTCGGCAAGCTCCGGCTATGATGGCAAGGGGCAAGTGAAAATCGATTCCCTTGAAGTCGCAGAAACCGCGTGGAACGAAGTGGGCTCAGACGAAACGGTGCTTGAAGCGTTCATAGATTATACCTGCGAACTCTCGGTAGTGGGCGTCCGTGGCCTGGATGGTGAGTTCGCCTTTTATGGTCCGATGAAAAACGACCATGTGAATCATATCCTTGATATCTCGGTGTTTCCCGCAGATGTGGGAGATGAGATTAGCGCGGAAGCGATTGAAATCACGCGGGCTGTTTTTGAACATTTGGACGTCGTGGGTGTGATGTGTGTGGAATTCTTTTTGACCAGTGACAATCGATTGATGATTAATGAAATCGCACCGCGGCCTCATAATTCGGGTCACCTGACGATCGACGGGCACGTGACTTGTCAATTCGAACAACAGGTCCGCGCGATCTGTGGCCTGCCTTTGGGAAGCACACAATCTCTGGGTCCTGTGGCGATGGCGAACCTGCTCGGCGATCACTGGGAAGCCGGCCCACCCAACTGGAACGCCTTGAAACAATTCAACGATGTCAAACTGCACCTGTACGGCAAACAGGAATCGCGCATTGGTCGCAAAATGGGACACCTGACCGCGCTGGCTGAAACACCCGCCGGTGCCATTGAACGGGTCAACCAGGCACGGGCCGCGATTTTTAATGACTGAATTATTTGCCGCGCACGTTTCCCCAGAGTTCGATGTGCATGCGGCGGGTGACCTGACAGCCAATCTGTTTTGATGCTTCTTGCAACCATTGCATGCGTTCGGCAAGCATCTCTGCTGTTGTCCCTTGCGGCATCAAATAGACATGTGCGCGATCAATTTCCGGATAGCGATCTAAATACGCTTCGATCTCGATCATGTCTTTCCGTTGATCGACGACAAATTTGAATTGATACGGATATTTTTTCATTAACTCATGTATCACAGTCGGCTGATCCCGCCTTGCATCGTGTCGGTGTGCCCAGTCGGGATCTTTGACGGGTGTGGAGTTCGAGAGCTTGGGGCTGATTGACATCAAGTCGGCATACACATCCTGTAAAATGGTTCCCGCCGTTTCGATGGTGATCACTTTGCCGGCTGCGTGCAGACGTTGTGTCAACGTTTCGACTTCGTGGGACAGCATCGGCTCTCCCCCGGTCACGACCGCATGCTCACAATCGTATTGCGCGATATGCTCCATGATCTCGTCGATCGACATTTTATCCCCCTCCGGATTCCAGGAGGTATAGGGCGTATCACAGAACCAGCACCGCAGATTGCAGCCGCTGGTGCGAATGAAAATGGAGGGTACCCCGATCCATAAACCTTCGCCTTGCGGAGAGTGAAATATTTCTGAGATCAACAAAAGAATCGTATCCTGAAACGAGGGAGAACAAAGAATGACGCACATCTTAATAGAAAGCGGCGGCCCTTGCATTGAAATGCACGGTCAAAGCGTGGTAAGTTTGACGAAAAATCAATTCCACACAGATAACTAATTGACTCCATAGAATTTAGGACAGCACCATGCGTCACGATTCCCGCCAGCCCGACCAACTTCGCCCGATCAAAGTAGAACGTGGATACACCAAGGCCACACACGGGAGTATCCTGATTTCTGCGGGAGATACCGTGGTGCTCTGCACAGCCAGCCTGGACGATAGCGTTCCCCCCTGGAAAAAGCATGAAGAAAACCCCGGTGGTTGGGTGACGGCAGAATACAATATGCTGCCGGGAAGTACGTCACCTCGAAAACGAAGAAAAGCAGACGGGCGTTCAAGCGAGATCCAACGACTGATCGGCCGAACTTTAAGAGCCGTCGTTGATTTTCAGGAACTTGGGCCACGTACGATTACAGTGGACTGTGACGTATTACAGGCTGACGGAGGCACACGAACATTGAGTATCACCGGTGGTTTCCTCGCTTTGCTGGATACCGTATTGGCGATTCCCGAAACGTGTGAACTGGCGGAAGGCGAAATTTTTGATCCCAAAAAAGTGTTCTCTGACAGCGTCGCCGCGGTGAGTGTCGGTGTAGTGAATGGCCAACCGGTGCTCGACCTGGATTATATCGAAGACAGCACCGCTGGAGTCGATATGAATGTTGTGATGACGGGTGGCGGCGATTTTGTCGAAGTTCAGGGAACCGCGGAAGGCCAGACCTTTGATCGTGGATTGCTCGATGCACAACTCGAACTGGCGACATTGGGAATTGAACAGCTGTCGGCGATTCAGAAAGAGTGTATTGGCGAGGCGTGGCCGATTTGATTTTTCTACCACGAAAAAAACGAAGGGTACGAAAACAAAAACGAGATTATTCGTTTTCCTCATAGGTACCGTAGACCTGCCTGCCCCAGAAGGGGGTTTTGGAATGATAGCCGGGAACCCAGAAGAAGTAATGACGCTGGGGGCCTCCCCAAATGCTCATGCCCGCTCCATAGTCGACTTCCAGACTAACAATAAAAGGCAACGGTGCCCGGGGAGATGCAATTAATTCCCAAACAGTGTTAGCATCATCGGGCCTTCGGTCTTCCAAAATCTGTTTTGCAGGGAGAGGTCTTTGATTCAGTTTCACATAACTCTGGTGCACTTCATGCGTACCAAAGAAGTGGGTCAACACCCAGAAAAATACCAGCAGCAAAAACGTGAACCCTGACCAGATCGAAAGCTGCCGTCGATTATTCTGATTGTCTTTTGATTCAGAATTCATGAGATCGTTCTCATCCTTCCATAGAGACGCACTACAAGCAGGTTACAAATATTGCTCTGTACAAGCAATTATTTTTTTGTTTCTGGATAAACTATCTTCAATCAAGGCACTTCGTTGTAAACGGGTCGTATTGTCAATTGCACATCACAGGTTACGTTGTCAGAATAGTTACCCGATGATGATTGCAATTTAGTCTGTGGAGGTTTTGTGGCGAATTCTGAGTATGTTGAGATTTTCAGACAAGGTGCTATCGCCATTGATCGTTGGCGGACTGAGAATTCGACCGAAAATACGGACATCAAGCTGGACTTAAGTGGCGCTGATTTAAGCGGTGCGGACTTGACTGAGACCAATTTGAACGGGGCTGACTTGCGTGGTGCGAATCTGGCCGGGGCCGACTTGAGTGGTGCTGATCTGGTGGGAGCGAATTTGAGCGGGGCCGATTTGAGCAGAGCCGACTTGTGTCTCGCCGATTTGAGCGGCGCTGACTTAAGTGGGGCTAATTTGCACAGAGCCAATTTGCGGGAAGCAGATTTGAACTGGGCTCATTCACACAACACTCTTTGGGTCGAATTAGATTTGTCAAGAGTCGTGGGTTTGAATTCTATCGTGCATGGAGGACCCAGTACCATTGGTGTGGACACTCTCATGCTTTCTAACGGAAAGATCCCTCAGGAGTTTCTTCGAGGCTGCGGTCTACCCGATGATGTGAATGCGTATGTTCCCACCTATTTTGCAAATACATCAATCGATTTCTTTTCCTGCTATATCTGTTTCAGTCCTGAAGACAAAATATTCGCCCAACGATTACATGATGCATTGCAAGCCCGGGGAATTCGTTGCTGGCTGGATGAAAAACCGCTGCTGCCTGCAGATGGGATACACGTGGAACGGAAGATTAAGATCTGGGACAAGATCTTGTTATGTGCTTCAAAACATTCCTTAACCAGTCATTGGGTAAATCAGGAAATCGCGAAAACGTTTTCCATGGAAGCAGAGCAACTCAAAAAAGATACGATCGTGGTTCGTTCATTGATGCCGCTTAACCTGGATGAGCATCTTTTCGACAGCTGGGCACATCCAGACAAAAACACGATGTGCGAGCGACTGGCCGCTGATTTCAGAGAATGGGAAACAGACGAATCCAAGTTTGAAGAGCAAGTAGCGAAACTCGTCAAAGTGCTACCATCGAATACGACAACGCGAACTTGAACCGGTTCTTAACTCTGAGGAAATAAATCCGGACGAACGTAGCGTTGCATGAGCATGCCACCGGTGAGGTTTTGGACGTTTTTGAAGCCGGACTGTTTCAGGATTCGAGCTGCGACATAAGCGCGGAGACCTGTATGACAGACGGTAACAATGGGTTGTGATGCATCTAATTCGTCCAGACGTTGACGTAGTTCGTCAACGGGAATATGGACAATTTCAGGGAAGCGGAATGTTTCGACTTCTTTGACAGATCTCACGTCTAAAATCTGAAATTCGGAGAGGTCGGCGTCAACTTCAATAATCGACGTAAGGCTATCCAGATCATTGCTGGCGACAAACGCCGCGATGTGGACCGGATCTTTTGCGGAGCCAAATGGAGGCGCGTAAGCGAGATCGAGGCCCGCCAGATCACGAATGGTACCTCGAAATTTCAAGACGGTTGCAATGACATCGATGCGTTTATCGACGCCTTCTCTGCCGACGGCTTGCGCGCCCAGCACCTGCTCCGTTTCCGGGTCGTAGGTCAGCTTTAAAAAGAGAGATTCGGCACCGGGCAAATAGCCGGCGTGGTGTTTGGGTACCACAATCACTGAACGATTGGTGCGTTTTGCTTTCTCAGCGAATTTTTTACTGAGCCCCGTCATCGCAGCCGTCAATCCGAAGACGCGAACAATGGCCGTGCCAACAGGTGAGACCATCGGATCGGCGTTCGACGTAACCGCGTGCTGCCCAGCAATACGACCGGCACGATTCGCGGGGCCAGCCAGGGGAATTCGCAGGGGATGATTCAAAACGCCGTGCCTGTATTCAACTGCGTCTCCTACGGCATACACATCGGGATGTGATGTCTGCATATATTCATTGACTGCGATACCACCAAAATTGCCGATCTCAATACCGGAGTCTTTCGCCAGCGCGATTGCAGGTGCCACTCCGATTCCCAAAATCACGAGATCCGCATTGAGCGATTTCCCGTTTCCCAGTTCCACGCCAACCGCTGCAGAACCTTCAACAGTTACTTTTTCAAGTGCCGTCCCCAGATGCACGTTGACGCCGTGCACGGTGAGTTCATCCTGAATCAGGCGAGCCATTTCCGAATCGAGTGGTGGCAATACCTGTTGCTGTAGCTCCACGAGTTCCGTGCTGATGTTTAAACGATGCAGTTGCTCGACCATTTCCAGACCGATAAAACCCGCGCCTACGACTACCGCACTCTGACATTGGTTCTGTTTAATATAATTTTTAATTGTATCGGCGTCATTCAGATTACGCAGTGTGAAAACATTCTCTGCGTCGATGCCCGGCAATGGAGGCACAATGGGAGCAGCTCCCGGTGACAAAATCAGACGATCCCACAATTCTTCGAATGTTTCGCCTGTCACCCGATTCAGTACTGCAACCGTTTTTCGATCAAAGTTTATCGATTGCACCAGATGTTTCGTGCGGACGTCGATGTTGAAGCGTTGTTTGAACAGTTCCGGTGTGGCGACGAGCAGCTTCTCGCGCTCGAAAATTTCTTCACCGATATAATAGGGCAATCCACAGTTGGCAAACGATACATGTTCGTCTTTTTCAAACAGTATAATTTCTGCTGCTTCATTACAGCGTCGGGCACGCGCTGCGGCACTCGCACCTCCGGCCACTCCGCCGATGATGATCAATTTGACTGGTACTGTCTCCGCCATGTTGCACCTTTTAATATATCACTGAAATTCCTTACGGACTGACTCAGCGAAATTATAAGCGCAGGCAGTTCATACAACTACTGACAGGCATTCACAATTGGGATGATCGTGTTAAGTAACCTCGACTCAAAATCAATTCAGGGTTCGGCGATGAAACTCATATGTAATTCTGAATGTCTTCGATGCAATTTGTCCCATTCTTCGCATGTCATCTGTCCAAAAACAGGACTGAAGGCCCGCTGAGGTTCTGCTTCGAGACGTTGAATCGATTTTGTTAAATGCTCCAATGCTTCCCGATCCTCGAGCGGGTCGGGTGCTAATGCCTGTTTGGAGGCTCCCTTTAATTTGAAACCGGGAGACATGCCGTGTTTGAAGATGCGAGGCTTGAAGAAATATTGTCCATAATGCGAACAGGCCAGGGAAAAGTGAACGCAAACCCATCCAGCGAACTATCCATAGTTCGGGCCAGATGTTCGAAGATTTGCCCTTTTGTCCAACCTCCCGTCGTCGGTGCATCCGCTTCCGTCAGCCGTCTGGCATCCTCGACCACTTCCTGTAGCGACGCGTAAGACAAGGTTCTTCTATTAGTAGTTTTCGTCGACATAAAACAATCCCAAATTCTATTCAAGCTGGTAAAACTTTAGCAAAAATACATTGGTCTATTCTTGAAACACACATCAATAAAAACAAGGCCGAATTTTTGTAAATTTATGTTACTTTGACCCAATTGCTGCCAGAGCGAGACAGGTGGGTCACATCGCCTTGAAAGTAATATGCGTGCACGGGTTGATTAACTGCAGGGTTAATCAATTCAACCGGATCGCGCGAAAACCAGTTTTCGGCCACACCCTCGACTTGATCCAGAAGTGAAACACCTTTTTCGTCTACACTCCAGAGTTCTCCCTGAATGCTTACGCCATCTTCGATATCAACGACGAGCCCGGGGTATTCGCCACAATCGTACATCAGGTAGTTGGGACGGGTGACGGCTTTCGCTAGAAAGGTCTGTCCTGTCAGATGATGTGCACGGCAGAAGCCCCGTTTTAATGTCCCATAGACAAAAATCAGCGTTTCGGTTTCTGAACTCATCGATTTTCTTTTACTCATTATAGGCGGCTGCCCGCAGCAGTTGTCTGGTTTTCTCAGACAGTTGGTTCCAGTGAACGTTCATCAGCGCTCCGTGCAAGGCATAGAGCAAATTCAGGCTGCATCGCGGCTGCTGTTGCTTTACCAGCAGGTAGGCGGCGATGGCACCGGTCTGTTTGAGATCTGCCAGGGTTCGAATTCCGACCTGTTCCAGCCAGTGAGCGCTTTTCGGACCCAGATTCCGTAATTTTTCAATGGGCAACGATTCATGTAAAGGATCAGTGACCACTACTTTTCCTTAATTGAAAGATTTGCAGGACTCAACACACTTCGCATCGCAGGGTCGATCCCTTAAAATTTGTTCTGAGGTTGTTTTTCATCCGTAGATATTTTGATTGTACACGATTACTTCCCTGAAAGTCCGCCATGGAATGGTTTGCCTTTCTGATTTATATTCTGATCGCGGCGCTTTGCACGCTGGTGGTATGGTTCACGATCAAAGTGGGATTTCGTGTTTCGACGCTCTCGGAGCCGGTTTTAGCTGAACCAGAGAATTTTCTAACGACTGACACTGGATCCTCTGATCAAACACCACATTTGTATTGGAACTTCACTGCAACATTAATTGTGATTCCTACTCTAATCCTGACGTTGGGATTTTTCGCCGAAATCACTTCTCTCATTAATCCTGTCACCGGCACACTTGCGGTAGCTCTGGCTTTAATCTGGGGAATGGCGTTCTGGTCAGGTATGCTGGCATTTCCTAAACAGTCTCCGTTGGAAAATCAAATACCTCTGCCTGAGTTCTCTGAACCGACTGCAAAGGAGTCCAGTGAGGTTCAGCACACAATAGATCCGAAGGAGACGTCCTGATGATCTATTTGATGACGCTTTTTTTCTTATTCCTGCTTCTAATCCTGTCATTCCTGTTAGCAGAAATTACCTATTCTCCAGTCAATCGAAGTGCCAAAACACGTCTTCTGGATTCGCTGCGTCGAATCTCGCTCGCACAACAACATCTTCATGATGTGCGGCAATATGGTCTATTATTTTTTTCGTTAGTGTGTTGTGTACTATCCGTCGGCGTCTACATCCCGTATATAACTCTGTTTTTGCCTCCATTTTTCCAGCAATCTGAAGCGGCTGTACTAGTGAAGAGCCATAATGCACCACTGGTCTATCTGGGATTACTTATTTTATTGCAGGTAGCTGGTGAAATCAGTCAGGCTTTGACAGAGAGACAAAATTCCTCCGCGATGATGGTGCTCAATAGCTATTTCTGGCTGCCTCTCTTAATGGCGTGGTCATCACTCGCCCCTTATCTTCCCGTTGACCTCAGCCACATTATAAAAGATTCGGGATCATCAATATGGCTTGGTATGCTACAACCAGCAGGTTGTCTTGCTCTTGCGCTTGCTTTGATCGGCCCCTACTTAATCATCAACGCGCGTGCGCTCTTCCCGGTGAGCCCCATTCATACCTGGATTCGTGAACTGCGGATGATTGTCGGTCTCTCAATCATTATTCCACTGATTTACGGACGCAGTTGTTTTTCTCCTGTCAACGAACACTTTTCACCAGCTGAGATTGCAGGGATTGCAGCCCAGGTGATACTACTACTCGTTTTGATGGTCATTGTGTTAAGACTCAAAAAATTTTTAAGGAGACAACGTAATCTCAATACAGAACGACTCTGGAAGATCACACTATGGTTATCAATGATTTCGGTAACATCTTCCTTCGTTGCGTTTCATGTTCTTGGAACATCGGATCCTTTAATGCATGTTTTACTGAATTTCAGTTTGCTGGCCATTTGGATCGGATTTATCGCACCAAAAGGGAACCTTAAGCAGACCAAGAACTTCAAGAGTAATTCCTCAATCCCTTCTTAGAAACCATGTCTGTGATGAATGAACTTTTATTTTACCTGCCAGGCACTGCTGACAACCTGCAATTCTTTACGCTGGTTGTCCTGGTCCTACTGATGATCACTGGCATCTACGGTTCTTTAAGTAACCAGCTGAAAACAAACGTCACTACATTACCAAAAAGACGATGGGGTTGGCCTGCATTCTCTCTAGCTGCATTAGCGGTTCTATTTCTTTGGTTTGGACAACCTCTCTCTGAAAAATCCACAAGTCACTTCAGGGAGTTTGTAATTCTGATCAGTCCATTTTTAATTGGAATGACTGTGATCGCATCTGGCGCGGTTGCAGTCCTGTCTTCGAACTTGAAATGGGCAGTCAGTGCAGCAACGATCTCCTTTCTCAACAGCGGTTTGCTTTTTCTTCAAGCGGATGTGCTGCCTCTGGTTTTGCTTTGCTGGATGATTCTGGGAGGATCCGTATTGCTATTTCTTAACCAGGGTATTTCAAATAATAACCAAGACATTGAACACAACAATTCAGAACAGCCATTTCGAGAACCATTTCTTGCCTGTCTGGTCTGTGGCTTACTGCTTTGCTGTTGCCTCTGGGTAGTGCATCGGGAGTGGAATTCTCCATCAACACAGATCAATCCGAGATGGTCGACTTCAACACCAGCAACTCACGTTGAAGGACCAGAGTTGACACAACCGTTTTTAATGGAGAATTGGCCGACCTTCATTTTGCTAATGCTGTTTGTCGCGGTTTCATTTGTGGGAATTTCCCGTTTGATCGTCGAACAGAAGAAGGTCCATTAAAATGCTGCTCTCTTCCGCACCTCTATTACATAATAATCTGCTGATTGCCATCACACTGATCGTGCTCGGTTTCCTGGGGATGCTACTGCAGCGGAATCCGCTGGCAATGGTTTTCTCGTTACTACTCTGGTTACAGGGCGCAGGTCTCGTTTTTTTCTCTTACAGTCAAAATCAGGGATCGCGCGAGAGTCAGCTCTACTTCCTGATCATACTATTGATCGTGATGACTTTGCTGATCACGATGGCGGCGTTGATTTTTCAAAGACACAAGACTTCAGAGAAACCGGAATCCAATACACAGCAAAGCGACCTATTGACTCGGGAAGGATCTCACCCGCGTGGATAAAACGATCACGCTATTACTTCAACTGAGCTTGATCATTCCATTTGCAATGGTGATTGTCGCTGCACTGGTAGGATTTCGCATTTTAAAAGGTCACTTGCGCTGGCCTGTATTCATCGGCGTGTTTCTGACCTCTGTGACGGCACTTGGTTCCCTGATTTTTTTCAGCTCGACTATTCAGAGTCAATCATATTCTCAAACTTTGATCAGCTGGCTTTCACTTTCGAGTGTGCCTGAGTCAAGTTTGCAAATTGGAGTGCTGTTTGACCCACTCAGTCTTTCATTTTATCTGCTAATCTCGCTGGCATCGCTGTTTTATGTAGTATTGGACTATTTCGTTGCCACAACTCCCGCTTCCCCGTCCGATAATAGATATTCCCCGTTGCTGTTTTTACTCTGTTTCTTCGCAACGATGGGCATTGTGCTTTCGACCAATTTCCTGCAATTACTCCTGTTCTGGTTTATGCTGTCGATGAGCATGAATCTGTTACATGAAGTCAATTTTGACTCTGATACCCCACCAGAAAAACAAGATAGACACTGGTGGGGCTGGAATACGTTTTCGGATGGGATGCTGTTGCTGGCAATTTTTTTAATCGGCACCAACTTTGAATCATTCGATTTTCTCTCCTGCCTTTCACCTGATGCAATTCGAGAGGTCCAGGCAAAAAACACGACTGCACTGCCTGGTATCGGGGCGGCCCTCTTTTTTGCCGCGTTACCACGACTGGGATTGTTCCCTGCTTCGATGCTCATTATTGGCAATCAAAGTCCGTGGCGCACCAGCTCGCTGGCCGTGTTGAATTTGATGGCGATTCCTGCAGGACTTTTTTTATTGCTCCGTTTTGCACCTTTTTTTCTGTCGATTCCCTCTAACCAGAGACTTCTCTTTCAGCTGGGAACCGTCTCTGCATTGCTAACGGTTTTTTCAGTGGTCACTCTCGCGCACGGCTTACACCATGATCGCTTTCTATGCTGGATTTCTGCCACGATGGCGGGCGTGGCAACTGCAATACTCGGCATGAATGCAAGCCATACCTTGCAACTGATTTTACCAATGATTCTACTGCAGACCTGCGTGATTGCGGTTTTGATTCCTCTCCATATTCGACTGCAGAACGGCTCCCTGCCTGCGCAGTCTCTTGCTTCCACCAAAATCTGTATTCTACTGCTGATGATTTCCGTATTGGTCAGCCTGGGCAATTTACTGAATCCTTTAGTCACCGCCAGAGCTGCGGCAACTGACCTTCGCAGTGAATTCCTGGTCTGGCTCATACCATTGATCGCTGCGGGATTCGTTTTTGGAGCATCACGATTTTATTTCTCTCTGTTTGACAGATTTGAGCCTACGACTCCTCCTCAGCATTTTTCTGTGCTGCCTTTGTGGGCAATCACTATTTTCATCAGTTTGGCGAGTGCTTCGCTTTACATACCAGTCCCGTTCATTCAGCAACTCTGGCCTGGATTGATGACAGATCTACACGAAAACCCCTTTGATCGGGACTGGTTCTTTTGCAACCTGTTTTGTTTGACGATCCTCGTAGCACTGATCCTGGCCTGGATGACCTCGCGTGAAAAAAATCTCCGCAAATCGAGAGAGCAACCGCAGTCTGCACTGATCCAATTGGGACAGTCCCACTATTATGCATTAACCATTCTCAAACGAACTTTTATTGGTCCACTGCATTTCTTTGCGAAAATCGTCTCGCTGTTTGATGAATGGCTACTCAATCGGTTCAGTCGCGCTTCGCTGGAAAAAACACCCGAGTATTGGGGAACTCTGTTAGTACAGATGCAAAATGGTCAGATTACGTTTCAGACTCTGGTTTTGCTGTTTACTCTTTCCGTGTTGATTTTTGTACTAATGGTATTGCAGGTTTAAACCCTGTTTCTTTCTAACGACGCTTGTTGCTGAATCGATTTTACTGCAGAGCCAATTATGAACTCATTTCTGAATGCCATTATCTCGCTATCGCCCGTGTTACTGGTTGTAATGCCGGTAGTGGGTGCCTGTATTGGATGGGGCGTTTCGAGAGGCGGGCTGGAATTCAATCGCTGGACCGCATTTTCCAATACGTTGGTCTCCTGTTTGATCCTGGTCGTGGTAATGTTTGCTCCCTCTCTGCGGAAAGGAAGTGGAGAAAGCGAGGAACGAACAACCCGCCTGATTTCTGTAAGTTTAAAACTGCCCAGTACAACTGACTCCTATGCCCGCACCGATGCTGATTTCGAAATAACACATCCACGCGCCATTCAAATGGCCCTCGATACCACTTCGGTCTGGTTTCTGCTGCTGCCCACCTGTCTCTGGCCTTTTTTAATTTTGTTTTCCAGCCGCATCGCAACTACATCTCGTTTGTTTTATTTTCTACTGTTGATGTTGCAGGCCTTAATAGCAGGGATGTTCGTTTCACATGATCTCATCAGTTTTATTACATTTTTGCTGCTGACTACGTTTTGCATACTCTGCCTGATTCGTATTGTGAGCGGTGCCCGATCGCAGATCGTATTTGAGAGCACGATGTACCTGCAGTTTCTCGGTG
>Ga0055584_100000794_pt1 | contig 30290 bp, 30 predicted proteins | sample OSDHelmetaG_FD_58716 | JGI IMG/M metagenome (GOLD analysis project Ga0055584, IMG submission 58716) | Pelagic marine sediment microbial communities from the LTER site Helgoland, North Sea, for post-phytoplankton bloom and carbon turnover... | ecosystem: Environmental > Aquatic > Marine >... | reverse complement strand
TCTTCAGTCCTCCTTTTACTCAACAATAGGATGGACCAATTCAAAGGGGGAGGATCATTGGCACAGCACAAAAATGCAATTGACGGAAAGAAAGTTCTGATTTCCGGTTCCGGCAATGTCGCCACACATGCTGCGGAAAAATGCCTTCAGTTAGGGGCAACGCCGATTACCATGTCGGATTCCGGCGGCTTCGTACATTGTGCCGACGGCTTTACCCAAGAGCAAATCGAGTGGATCAAGGTTCTCAAGGGCGCGCGCCGCGGGCGTATTTCCGAGGCTGCGGATGAATTTAATAACATAAGCTTCCATGAGGGTCGTCCTTGGGGTGTTGAAGGTGATTGTGCGGTTCCGTCTGCCACGCAGAACGAGGTTAACGCCGAAGAAGCCGCCACGATGATTAAAAATGGTGTGATGGCAGTTGCTGAAGCAGCTAATATGCCCTGTGAACAGGGCGCTGTTGATGCATTCATGGAGGCAGGTGTCCTCTTTGGGCCGGCGAAGGCGGTGAATGCGGGTGGTGTTGGCGTATCAGGCTTGGAAATGAGCCAAAACAGCGCCCGTATTGCTTGGGATGAAGATCATCTGCGCAAGCTACTGGAAGACATGATGCGCGATATTCACGATTCCTGCGTCCAGTATGGCGGCGACGGTAAGCAAGTGAATTATCTGCAAGGCTCGAATATCGCGGGCTTCGTGAAGGTTGCTGACGCGATGCTGAGTTACGGTCACGTCTAGGCCGGTAAACGTTTCAATTAAGCGCCCCGGTTGTCAAAAAGCCGGGGCGTTTTTTTATCCGATGGTATAATGGGTGAAACAGGTCCGGAGTGGCGCTGTGCTCGTTCGAAAAGATCACCGATTTTCATTTTTGCTGGTTTCTGTTCTGGCGATGATTCTAATTACGCCATTGCTGGAGACCGTCAACCACGGCGGGTTAACATTAGCCGTCGCCTTTATGTTTACATTGTTTTCCCTTGTTTTCACCGCCACCGAGATTCTTTGGCGACGTGTTGTTATTCTCGTTGGGGCCGGTATGTGGTTGCTGCTGCGGTTCACCACACCCTTGACCGAAGAGCCGTTGTTTCTTTCTTTGGCTCAGGTTGCCTATATAGGAGTCACGAGTGTGGCGCTTTATCATGTGGTGCGTGGGTTGATAGAAGCGGACCGTGTAACGGTAGATGTCTTGGCAGGCGGGGCAGCGGTTTATTTGATGTTTAGCGTCATCTGGGCTTTGTCTTTTGCGCTGATGGAAGGGTTGGTGCCCGGCAGTATCTTTTCGGCACCGGGAAATCATGCCGAAGCGTGGAACCAACTTTATTATTTTAGCCTGACCACCTTGACCACATTGGGATATGGAGATTTCGTTCCCGCGTCCGCCTTCGCGCGCAATTGGGCGGCGCTTGAAGCAGCTTTAGGCGTGCTTTATCTCGCGGTGTTTATGGCGCGTTTGATTGGTCTTTTGACCCACAAGGAACGAGATTGAACGGCGCTCAGAGCCTTTTTTCGATCAAATTTTGCGTTTCGAGTTGAGCCAGAATTGCAACGGTATCGCTGTTGGGAAATGCGGATGCGAACTCGTTGTAACTAAAAAACTCTCTTTTTTTGATCCAACTGCAAACATCCGCGTGCCCCTCACTGGTACTTTTGCATTCAACCAGCGCTTCGTGGCGTACGCGGAAAAAGTCTATCGGTTCACTGCCGGGTAATTCGAAGCTGGGGAAGGCGTCTTGGGTGGATGTAATCTTTTGGTAGTTCGTGGCAAAAGCAACGGCACTGGGGTCGCGTAACAATTTGCTCAAAGCGGTGATTAAGGTTTCAATGTGGGCGTCATGAGCGGCGGCATCGTCAAAATGTGGCATTGGTTCGCAAAATTCCGGTAGTTGGTGCAAATGAGACCGGATCATTTTCAGGTAATCCATTCCGACCGCATGTTCCAGCCGATAGCTCAAATGCAAAGTGGCCTCGCTTGCGGCAAGGGCATCGTGAAATTGTCCTTTCGGCAAGTACAGAAAATCGCCAGGGCTTAATTGCGGTTGCATGAGGAGCGGGCCTTTGAGCTCATCGGCCTGTGGCATAAAGAGATCCCTGTCGTGTTTGGTGCCTTTCAGAGGTTCTTCGTAGCGGCCCTCATATACATTCCAAGTTTTCACGCCTTCGGTTTGGAAAATAAGCACGTCATTATAGTCGAAATGGCTAACGAAGCCTTTGTGGTCTTCCCAAGAAGCGATGACGTGCATTTCCACATAGCATCGGAATACGCTTTCCAGCGTTGCGGTTAACGCGGCGATGCCGGGCGTTTGCGTTTGGCAATAATTGAGGACCATTGATGGTTTTTGTTCTAGGCACTCGAGCAACTTCCCACGATCAATTCGGAACGCACCTGCAGCTTTATCGCTATCATCCTGAGTGGAATATTCTTCCGGTTTTAGAGCCTGTCCGTTTACCACCAGAGACAGTTGCGCGTTCGACCAATAGCTACCTTCGTCCAGCATGGAATCGAAATCAGCCCACCCGAATGTGGATGAGAATTTGTCCTCTGCCCCGGGCACGTAGAGTGGTTTCTTGCCGTAATAGTCTGCAAAAAATTCCTCGCGTGTAATTGGCGCGATCAGTTGGTCGAAAGTGGCGGGCTTGCGATCCATGATTTATAGGCTCTCAAGGATCCCGGCATCGGCCAAACTCGATATGACCTGTTGGCTTTCAGCTTGGTCCGGGAAAGCATCTTCAAACCGGCGTAGGTCGAATACGTCCTGGTCGAGTAACCAGTCGCACACTTTCTTTTGCTCCATAGAAATTGTGGCCTTGCCATTAGGGCCGGTCACTTCCCACGCAGCATCGACCTGTTCGCATTGATAGACGACGTTTCTGCGCCGAAATTTGCAAATTGAGTTTGGTCGCGGTAACCCCAACGGCGCTAGAGGTGCCTTGAGCGTTTGCTGCAGCCTATGGTTTCGATACGCTGCCGGTAATGCCCATTCATCGCTTCGGTGTTGAATCGCGTTAGCCATGGCGTCAATGCGAGAACGGGTGGCTTCAGGCTCATCGAAAAAGGGCATGTCTGATCGGAAAAGCGGATCATCCGGCATGTGCTGGAGCAGAAAATCAACAAAGTTCAATCCGGTTGGCCGACGGATCGTAAATAGTAGCTGGGCCGAAGGGCCTGGGGCGGTCGCAGCGTTAAAGAATTGACCGGCTGGGATATAGAGGAGATCGCCCGGACCCATGGGAATTTCGGCAGCCAAGTCACCACATAAAGCTTCAATCTCACTCTGCGGGGGCGAGCCGGTTTTACGGTCAGGCTCGGTAAGAGGATTCTCAAAACAACCTTCAAATAAGTGAACCGTAAGATCTCCCTCTATTTGCAGCAGGAGGAGGTCAGCGGCCTCGAAACCTGTTTGGCAAAGCGCCTGCGCGTGTTTCGCGTAGCTTAGGCGACCGTTTGTTGGCGCGCCAAACCGGGCACGCAGATTGGCAGTGGTGTTGGCAAGGGTGGGTCTTAAGGTCTCAATTCGGTCGAGAAATAGGGCGGCGCCGGCATTAATCGCTTCGCCGACTTGTTCGAAGTTTGGCCGTTGAATGCCAAGTTGATCGCGTTTGAGACTGTCGTAGCAATAGTGCTCGGTCGGTATGAGAGCGCCATCTTGCGTTAACCAACAGGTACGTTCGCTCCAATGGCGCGTTTTCCCAAGAATGACATTGAAGTCCTCCCAGGACCACAAATCAGAAAATTTATCATTAGGGCCGCCGATAAACGCTGGTGCTTCACCCCAATGTTCTTCAAAAAAGTCGTCAGCCGATAGCGGTGCGATTAAATTTTGGAAAGTATAATTTTCCACTATTGAAGCCGGGGGTATCTTTCGCGCGGTGTCGGTTAAAGCGTCGTGCCGACGGTATTGTCAGGGAGTGTCGGCTGTTTGTCGGCGACATTGGTGCGGCGCAAGATGCGAGGATACTTTGAAATATCGTATTCCGTTGCGCGATGTAGACAGGCTCTATTGTCATACATAACCATATCACCGACCCGCCATTGATGATCGTAGACGAAGTCTTCTTGGCCGGCGAAGGCCAGCAAATCTTCCAGATGTTTGCAGCCTTCTTCTTTATCCCGTCCCTCGATGTAAGCAGCATAGGAGCTAACATAGAGGGCTTTCTTACCATTCACCGGATTGCTCCGCACCATGGGATGGCGCACAGGGGGGTACTTTTCAGCTTCTTCTTTGCTCAAAAACGTAATGTTCATGTGCCGGCGTGAATGGCCGTAATGATGGATTGCGGCGGTGTTTTCATATTCCGCTTTTTGTTCGTCGCTGAGCGCATTATAGGCAGCTCGCAAGCTGGCGAACTGAGTGTGACCGCCTTCAGGGGGCACCATACAGGCGCGCAATATTGATGAGACCGAAGGGATAGACCGATAAGAACCATCGGTGTGCCACATCCTCTGTCCTTTACGAAATTTGGCACGGTCATCGTTGTCCTCGAAAAGGTTGCCCTCTGCATCGAAATTAATGACTGCATTGACCTTTGGTTTGTGGTGATAGACAGCAAAATGCTGGCGAGGCGCGTCCGTAACGCCAAAGTGATGGGAAAAAGCGACGTGTTGCTCGTCACTAATATTTTGGTTCGGAAACAGAAGAACAGAATGTTCTTCGAACGCATCTTTCACCTCGGCGACAGTGGCGTCATCAAGCGGTTCGGACAGATCGATATCGGTAATCTCCGCGCCGAAAACCGGCGTAAGCGGTCGAATGCTGATCGACATAGTCGGCACCTTTCAATTGTGTGGGTCGACTATAGCGGAATGGCACGTCGTGATGCAAAAAGTCCGCGGCGAATTTAATTTGGTCTTATCGGTCCCGTCGCTATAATCCCGCTGCGTTGATGAGGAGGACATAATGCGGCCAACAAATTTCGTCATCATCATGACGGACCAACATAGTAAAAAAATGCTTGGCTGTTACGGCCACGATCAGGTGAAAACACCAAACCTGGATAAGTTTGCTGCCGACGGTGTCCGCTTTACCAGCGCCTATACGAATTCTCCATTATGTGTGCCGGCGCGGTCTGGTTTCGCGACGGGGCGTTATATTCACGAAACCCGGTGTTGGGATAATGCCATTGCCTACAAGGGCGATCAAAAAGGTTGGCAGCACACATTGCCAGAGAACGGCCACCGGTGCATTTCCATCGGCAAGCTGCATTACCGCAGCGAAGATGACCCAATCGGTTTTGATGAACGCCAAGTGCCGATGCATATCGCCGACGGCGTGGGCGAGTTACAGGGCTGCCTTCGGCCTGATTTGCCGGTGCGCCATCAAAGCAAGGCGCTTGCGGAGCAGCTGGGTCCGGGAGAGACCGGATATACCGCCTATGATCGCGACATTACGGAGCGTTCCGTTAAATGGCTGGCCGATGAAGCGGCTAATCCGAGCGATAAGCCGTGGGTGCTCTATGTTTCATACATTTGCCCGCATTTTCCCTTAAGCGCGCCGCAGGAATATTACGATCTGTACGATCCGGACAAGATTGAAATTCCGAAACCCGCTGATTGGGAGTATTTCAGGGCCCATCCTTGGTGGAACGCGTTTCACAACAGTGTCACTTTTGATGAGTATTTCCGCGACGACGATCACCGCCGTTTGGCGATCGCCAATTATTACGGTCTCGTCACCTATGCGGACGATAATGTAGGCAAGGTGCTCGCGGCAATTTCCGGGAATGGTTTTGATGACGATACACGCGTCGCCTATGTGGTTGATCACGGCGATAGCATGGGCTCGCGCAGCCTGTGGGGCAAAAGTACGATGTTTGAGGAATCGGCCGGTATACCGCTCATATTAAGAGGGCCGGACATTCCCAAGGGCAAGGTTGTCTCGACGCCGGTTTCGCTCGCGGACTTCCATCCAACATTGCTGCAATCAGTGGGCTTGCCGACCGATGATTCCTTGCCAGGTGGGTCGCTATTGGAGACGGCTAATGCCCCCGATGACGATCAACGGGTGGTGTTTAGTGAGTATCACGGCGCCGGCGCCACCTCGGCGGTTTTCATGCTTCGCCAAGGGGCCTTCAAGTATATTCATTACACGGGCTTCCCCGGTGAGTTATTCGATCTTGAAAGTGATCCGGAAGAGTTGGCGAATTTGATAGACGACCCGGCACATCAAGAGCGCATAGCCGCGTTCGAGAAAACGCTGCGATCCATGGTCGACCCGGAAGCAGTCAACCAACAGGCGCTTGCGGACCAGGCAGCCTATGTGGAGGCGCATGGCGGTCGGGAAGCAATTTTAGGACAAGCACCGATCCATGGCACACCGGTACCCGGCGGTGCTTCCACACGTGTCGGTTAAACGAATATAGGGGAGGGAACATCATGGCCAAGAGTAGACGCACAAAACATCCCGAAGTAGGCGGCATCGCCCATTTGGAACATGTGAATTTCGAAGTCGATAGCCACGATATGGTCTCGATCTTCTTTATGGGGGGGGCTTGGTTTTACCCGTGACCCCTATACCCGTACCGATGAGAAGAATATGGCGGCTAATGTTGGCCTGCAGCAATTCCATTTGCCGCGCCTTGGCCGCCCAACGCCACCGATGCAAGGTGTGGTTGGTCTGATTACGCCGGAGTTGGAAGCCATAAAAGCGCGCTTGAAAGGCCTAGAGAAAGAGGGGGTCTTCAAGGGTACGCCGTATCGTTATCAGGTCAAGAAGGGCTATCACGAGGTGATGTCTCCCTTTGGCGTCAAAATGCGTCTGCACCAGACTGGAAGCTTGCCGTTTCCGAAGGTCGTGGGGATGCCGTATGTGGATATCCCGGTCGAACCCGGCAAAGCCGAGCCGATCTTAAATTTCTATAAGCGCGTCATGCGTGCCACCGGCACAATTGAAAAGGTCGGCGGCAAAAAGGCCGCGTGTGTGACGATGGGACCCTACCAGTGGACGCGGTTCATCGAGACGAAAGGTCTCGATAGCTACGATAATCACACCTTCCATATTGCTTACTATGTCAGCAACTATAATGAGGTGCTGGACGATATTGAGGAGAACAAAGGCGTCATCGCCGGCGGGCAAAATCAAATTTTCTTTTTCGAGAAAATCTTCGACCCGGATAATGGCGACCTGATCTTTTCCCTGCAAAACGAAGTGCGCAGCTTCTACCATGAGGATTTCATGCGCCCGCTTATCAACCGCTGGCCCATGAGCGACGAGCCGTTCAGTGTTCAGCGCGATCCGAACCGGGAGCAAACACGCCAACAAGGTGTCATGCCGGGGCCATGGTCGAAATAGCTGGATAAGACAGAAGGTTCTCTGAACCGGCTGATCTAGCGCTATCATTTTACTAAAGCCCCGGATGGATAGTCTCCATTCGGGGCTTTTTCATATCAAAACCCCAAAGGCGTTCTGTTGCGTGACACCGTTGCGGTTAGAATTAAATTCCAGTAATTGCAAATTAACGGCATATAATTTTAAAAACTGGGGATAAGAAGGCACATAAAGCAAGAATTCTTCTCATTTTAAGCTCTAGATTGCTCCTTAACATCTTTCGCCGACGCGCGAACGCTGGCGAAATTGATGATCAATTTGCATAACGGAGGGCCGGTAATGTCGACGAATGAAGCCACAATTTTATTTCCCAACGATTTAACACCGCATGATCGCGGAAATGGTGTTCGAACCATTCCGCTTGTCTCCAGAAATAACGGCTCGACGAGCCTCATCAACGGCATTACTGAGTTTGATCCCTCTACGTCTGTGCCGCTCCATAAGCATAATTGCGAAGAAAGCGTGATGGTGCTGGAAGGTGATGCAATCGTTGAAATCGATGGCGAGCAACATCGATTGAGCGCGCCCGATACGACCTGGTTGCCGGCAAATCTTGCGCATCGCTTCATTAACGCGTCGGATACAAATAGGATGCGAATATTTTGGACCTACGCTTCAATCGATGCGACAAGAACAAATATGAAAACCGGCGAAGAGGGAAGTATCGACGCCGAAAGAGAGGGTGTCGCGGCCTAGCTAGGCACCCGTTAGGGAGAGCTTAGAACTATGGATACGCGGAAAATTGGTGGTGCGGACGGTCTGGACGTCTCAATAGTCGGTGTGGGGTGTAATGCCTTCGGCAAACGCGTCGATGAGCAGGGCACGCACGCGGTTATGGATGCTGCGTTAGACGCCGGGATTACGTTTTTTGATACGGCTGAGACTTATGGCGGCGGATTGTCGGAAGAATATATGGGCACGGGTGTCAAAGGCCGTCGCGATCAGCTGCAGCTCGCGACAAAGTTTGGCCATAGCCACTCCAACGTCGAGGGGAAATTAAAGGGATCGGCGGAGAACGTTAAATTTACCGCCGATAAAGCCTTAAAAGCGCTGCGCACTGATTATATCGATCTTTTCCAGCAACACCGCCCAGATTCCGAGACACCGGTTGCCGAGACAATGGGCGCGCTTGAAGATCTTGTGAAGGAAGGGAAAATCCGATACTACGGTTGTTCCTTCTACACCGGCGCTGAAATGCAAGAAGCCGTAGACGAAGCTAAAAAACATGGTTTAAAGGGGTTCGTGACCGCGCAGAACGCATGGAACATGCTGACGCGCGGTATCGAGGACGAGCTTATTCCTGTGTGTGATGCTAACGGCATTGGGTTGTTGCCGTATTACCCCATCGCCAAAGGACTGCTTACCGGTAAATATTCGAAAGGCGCCGCCGCGCCGGCGGGCAGCCGCATGGAAGGCGATAGCGACCTTGCCAATGCGAACTTCGACTTGCTTGAGAGGCTTGATGGGTACGCTAAGGATCATGGCTATGATTTATTGACGCTGGCGATCTCTTGGTTGGCGTCACAGCCATGTATGGCGTGTGTTATTTCTGGCGCTTCTAAGGCGGATCACTTGGCTTCAAATGCAGTTGCGGCGCGCTGGAAACTGAGCGCGGCGGAGCTTTCGGAAGTGGATGCGATCCTTAAAGCTTAGGGTGCCATCTTGAATGGCAAACCGTGCTCGTTTACGGTCGTCGCCTCCGGGAGGAAATCATGGAAGATAATGGTGCTTGGGAGCTCCCTTCGGAGCTCGTATTGCTACGCGATAACATAAAGCGGTTTATGCAGGACGAAGTGCGTCCAGCGGAAGAAACGCTGGAACACGATGCCTACAAAATGCCACTGGAGCTGCTAAAGCCGCTGCAAGCGAAAGCGCAGGCTCAGCTCGGCATTTGGTGCATGAACACACCGGAAAAATACGGCGGTAGCGGGCTCAGCCTGCTGGCTCAAGCCGTTGTGGCCGAAGAAGCCGCACAATGCCGGATGGGTGCTTATGTGCCGGCTTGTGGTGCCATAGGCGTTGATCCACCCAATGTCATTTTTGACGGTACCGAGGCGCAGATCGAGAAATATGGCCGGCGTACGATTGAGCAAGGCTTGAAAGCGTTTGTGGCGATATCGGAGCCCGGCGGCGGATCAGACCCGGCGCGCGCCATCCAATGTAAAGCCGAGCGTCAAGGTGATCATTATGTTCTAAACGGCACCAAGCTGTGGATCACCGGCGCGGAAGCAGCGGAATGGGGTATCGTTTTTGCCCGGACTGAAGCTGGCATCACCTGTTTTATCGTCGATAAGGATATGGCCGGTATTGCGACCCGACCGGTGCCCGTCATTCGATCCTATTCACCGTCTGAAGTGACTTTCACTGATTGCAAAGTACCCGTCGAAAACTTGCTGGGTGAAGAAGGGCGCGGTTTTGCGCTGTGCCAAAAATGGCTCGTCCATGCCCGCATTCCCTATTCAGCGAATGTTATTGGTATTGCGCAACGTTCGTTGGAGCTTGCCATCGAATGGGCCCGCCAGCGTGAAACCTTTCGAAGCGCACTTGCCGATAAGCAGGCGATACAATGGATGATCGCGGATTCCGAAATCGAAATTCGCGCGGCCCGTTTGCTGACCTACCAGGCAGCTTGGCAGGGTGATTTGGGCAATGACATCAAAGTCGCTGCTTCCATGGCGAAAGTTTACAGCACGGAGATGGCCGGTCGTGTTGTGGATCGTTGTATTCAAATATTCGGCGCCATGGGCGTGGCTGCGGAAATGCCGTTGGAGCGCTGGTATCGCGAGATGCGGATCAAGCGGATTGGCGAAGGTCCATCAGAAGTCCACCGCATGGTTATCGCGCGCGACCTGCTAAGCCGATAGTGCACTAGGAGAAGATATGTCCATTGATTTTGAATTGCGTGAAGACGGCATTGCCATCATCACCATGAACCGTCCGGACCAATTGAACGCACTCGATCAAGATCATTACGCGGCGCTGTCCAAAGCGTGGCAGCGTGTGCGCGATGATAATGACGTGGTTTGCGCCATCGTGACCGGGGCGGGCGAGCGAAGTTTCACGACCGGGGCCGACATCAAGAATGTGCTGACCAATCCTGATGAACTATCGGACATGTGGATCACGCAGAAAGATCAATTGCTAAATCGCGGCCTGGAAGTTTGGAAGCCGATAATTGCGGCGATCAACGGCTATTGCCTAGGCGGCGGTATGACCATGCTGTTCGCAACCGATGTTCGCATTGCAGCTGATCATGCATCGTTTGGACTTTCGGAAGTGAAGCGGGGCGTTGTGCCGGCTAATGGGGGCACCCAACGAGTGCTTAGCCAGTTGCCTTACGCCATCGGTATGGAGTTGTTACTGACCGGGGACCGATGGGATGCGGAGACGGCCGCGAAATGGGGGCTCATTAACAAGGTGGTGCCGGCTGATCAGCTTATGGACACCGCCCTTGAATATGCAACGCGCATTGCAGCCAACGCACCACTTGCCCTTCAAGCGGCAAAGGAACTCGCCATTCGGGCGCGCGAAATGGATATCACCACCGGCCTCAGGGTCGAGGCTTTGACGCAGCGTTTGTTGAAGTTCACCGAAGATGCGAAAGAAGGCCCGGCGGCTTTCAAAGAAAAACGAACCCCCAATTTTAAGGGCAAATAATTTATGACCAAAGACCATTATCCGCTCGAGGGGATTACTGTTCTCGATTTCGGTCAGGTGTATCACGGGCCATATTGCGGCTTCCTGTTGGCAATGGCAGGCGCAAACGTAATCAAGATTGAACCTAAGACCGGCGAGCATCTTCGAAATCGCGGTACGGGCGATATCATCACGCTACCGTTCGCCATGCTGAATTCGAACAAGAAATGCGTCACGCTGAACATCAAATCAGAGCGCGGCAAGGAAGTCCTAAAGCAGATGGTCGAAAAGGCCGATGTGCTAATGGAGAACTTCGCACCGACCGTGATGGATCGTCTGGAAATCGGCTACGAAACCATGAAGGCGATTAATCCCAAGTTGATTTATGCGTCTGGATCGGGATTTGGACGCACGGGTCCACATCGCGACAAGTTGGCGATGGACCTAACCGTGCAAGCGGTTTCCGGTGTCATGAGTGTGACCGGCGAAATGGGCGGCCCACCGTTAAAAGCCGGAGCGGCATTCTGCGATTTCACCGCGGGCGTCCATCTATATGCGGGCATTACGACGGCGTTGTTTGAGCGCGAAAAAACAGGTGAAGGGCGGCTTGTAGAAATCTCCATGGAAGAAGCCGTCTATAGCAGCCTGAGTTCCAATCTTGGGATTGTCTACACAACGGGCAAAGCGGCGCCGCGGACCGGTAATCGCCATGGCGGCCTCTCGCTCTGCCCTTACAACGTTTACGAAAGCAAATCGGGCCATGTGGCGATCATCTGCACCAATGACGGCCATTGGCAGCGCTTGTGCAAAGCAATGGATCGCCCGGATCTGGCAGAGCATGAGCAGTATAAAAAGAATATGGGCCGTGTGAAGGACATGGACATAATCGACGGGATCATTAACGAGTGGACGAAGACCCTCGAAGATGACGCCCTTGACGAACTAAACGACAAGTTCAGCATTCCATCCGAACGCGTCCGCGACTTGGTGGAAGTCATGAATGATCCTCATATGCATGAGCGCGGATCGTTGCAGCACATGGATCATCCGGAGATGGGCGACATTGTGGTGCCGCATTCGCCGCTGCGTTTTCCTGAGACACCTTTGATGCCGTTGGAGCCCAGTGCTTTGATCGGCGCCCATAATGACGAAATATACGGCGGCTGGCTTGGCCTTGCCGAAGACGAAATTGCCGACCTAAAGGAAGAGGGTGTCATTTAATGCGGGGCAAGGTTGTTATTGCCGGTGTCGGCCACACTGAGTTTGGAAAATTGGAAGGCCGTACGCCGGTTTCCATGAATGTGGAGGCTTGCCGCAAGGCGCTCAAAGAGGCGGGGGTGGCAAAAGATGAAGTTGATGCGGTCCTCGTTAAATATCCGACCTCCAAATTTCAATCCAAGTTCGGCCAAACCGTTGCCGAGGCGCTGGGTATCATGCCTCGCATTGGCGGCGTGTGGGATCAAGCGGGCGCGTCTGGCATTTCAATGATCTCCTTTGCTGCTATGGCCATTGAGCACGGCCAGTGTGAGGTGGCGCTTGTGTGTATGTCAGACAATCCGCGCACTGGCACACGCTCGGCCTATGCAAAACCCCGTGGCGGTGCCGACGGCTCAGGCACCCATGGCTGGGTCAGTACGACGGCCGGCTATGCAATGATTGCCCAACGGCATATGGGGGAGCATGGCACCACAGAAGAACAGTTAGCGGCGGTCGCCATCAACAATCGCTCTAATGGGGCTAAGAATCCTAACGCGCAGCTCAAAATTCCAATTACGCTTGAAGATTATATGCAGAGCCGTTTCATCGTTGAGCCGTTGCGGCGCGATGATTGTTGTTTGATTTCCGACGGCGGTGCTGCAGTTGTCGTTATGAGCGCCGAGCGGGCCAAAAAAGCGGGCGTTGATAAACCGATTCCTATTTTGGGATTTGGCCAAGGGCAGACGTCTTGGGAAGTCGCTCAGCGCCCCGACCTAACACGCACCATGGCGCATAAATCCGGCGCGACGGCTTTTAAAATGGCCGGAATCGCGCCGAAAGATATCGACGTCGCACAGTTCTACGATTGTTTCACCATCACGCCGATCATGTCGTTGGAAGATTATGGCTTCTGCGAGCATGGCCAGGGCGGCGCCTTTGTCGGCGATGGTGGAATTGGCTGGGACGGTGGATTACCGTTCAATACAGCTGGCGGCTTGTTATCGGAGACCGGCATGCCGGGCATGCAACTTGTCATAGAGGGTGTGCGGCAGATGCGGGGCGACGCGAATTTGCAAGTGGCTGGCGCTCAGAAAGGTATCGTTAGTAACCAAGGCGGCGAAATGCATACCCATTCCACATTGATATTGGGCCAATAGGGAGGCGATGATATGAGCGATGATTTCCCCCTGCCTGAAATTGATGACGTGAACGCGCCTTTTTGGGATGGGTTGAAAGGCGGTAAGCTGCAGTATCAAAAATGTAATTCCTGCGGCTATCACTGGCTGCCTGCGCGGCAAGAATGCCCGGATTGCCTAGAAGCCAATTACGAGTGGATAGAGGCGTCCGGCAAAGGCATCATGACCAGCTGGGTGGTTTACCATACGGCCTTCATTCCCGCCTTTAAGGATCGCCTACCCTACAATGTGGCAATCATAAAATTGGATGAGGGACCGCAACTCGCCAGCAACATTGTAGGCGAAGATGATCAATCAAACTTTAAGATCGATCACCCGGTTGAGCTCGTCATTGAAAACGAGCACGGGGTGAAAGTACCGCGTTTCAAATTGGCTTGAGGCTGGCTCGACTTAATATTGAACCCGCGACGTGGATCCGCCATCGACGATTATGTTCGTCCCGCTGATAAAACTCGCCGCCGGGCTGGCGAGAAACACCACCGCATTAGCGACTTCTTCTGGTGTGCAAAGCCGCCCCAGCGGACTGCGCGCAACCGTGGCGGCGTAAACCTCCGGGGTTTCGTTCTTTCGTGTTTCCCAGACACCGCCCTCGAAATAGACCGCACCGGGCGAAACAGCATTTGCGCGAATGCCCTCAGACCCGAGATTTGTGCTCAAGCCGGACAGGTAATTGATGAGGGCTGCCTTTAAGCCGTTATAGGCGCGCACGCCGCCTGGCGTATTAACCGCAACGGTGCTGGAAATGCCGACGATGGATGCCGCATCCGATTTTAGTAAATAGGGCATGGCTGCCTCGACTGCGCGCACGGTGCCCAAGATATCCACCTCCAACCCGGTACGCCAAGCCTCTTCATCAGCGGAAGCACCCAACGCGCTTGCATTGGCAATGAGAATATCGATCCCCCCCAACGCGTCGCCGGTTTCTGTAATCCAGTTCCGGCATTGCTCGGAATTTGTGACGTCTGCGACCCCGCCGATAATCTTTGGGCCGATCTTCGAAAGCGCGTCCACAGCATCATCAACTTGGTCTTGATTGCGCGCGCAGAACCCAACGGCGCATCCTTCGGCCGCCAGCAGTTCAGCGGTCTTTCGGCCTATCCCTTTTGTGCCGCCGGTGATAATGGCGCGCTTACCCTGCAAGCCTAAATCCATGTTCTTCTCCCAGCGCGTTGCGCTGTTTCTATGGGGAATTAACTTTTCTATTGGAAGAAAGTATAGTCAATACAGAGGTTTAACAATCCGGATAGCTATATCACCATGTCGAAGCAATCAATGCCCGAACGTAAGTCCATAGAACTGCCTGGCGGTACCATTACCTACCGTGAAGCCGGGCAAGGGGAGGCGCTGGTTTTTCTCCATGGCATCAACATTCATTCGGCGATTTGGATGAACCAGATGAACTATTTTTCGGATCGCTATCGCGTGATTGCATGGGATGCACCGAGCTATGGCGGCTCTACGCCCCGAGAGGCAAGAATTGAAGTCTATGCGGACGCCTTTAAGGAACTGTTGGATGCGCTTGGTGTAGAGCGCGCTATTTTGGTGGGACATTCCATGGGGGGCATTATTTCGGGAAGCGTCGCCACCCATTACCCTGAACTGATCAAGGGGCTTGTCTTGTCGTGTACCCATACCGGTGCGGGAAGACCCATCGGCGAACCATTGTCTGACCGTTACAACATGCGGATTGAGGAACGCGCGAAAGTTGATCCCATGGAATATGGCCGGTTTACAGCCGCCAAGATGACGACTGACGGCATTTCGGCAGAATTAACGGAAGATATCGCGGCCATCGTTGCGGAGACCAGCGCAGAACATTTTCCGATTAATGCGCGCATGAACCAAGAAGCCGATAATCGTGAAGGCTTGGCACGGTTTAAGGCACCGACCTTGATTATCAATGGGGGAAGCGACCGGTTGGGGCCGTCCGAAGGGCAGAAAAGACTACTGGCAACAATGCCGGACGCGGAGACGGTCGTCTTCTCCGAGCTCGGCCATTCGCCCTACCTTGAGGACCCGGCTGCCTATAACCAGGCCCTCGAAAGCTTTTTCAACAAGCTGGATTAAATTACGTTCCTGGCTTTGAAGTCCGCTATCTGCTCTGCTGAATAGCCGGCGTCAGTCAATACTTCGTCGGAATGTTCACCGGCTTCCGGCGGGGCCTTGACGAAATCATGAGGTGTCCGAGACATGCGGATCGCTTGATTGACCAAATTGATATCGCCGATAGCATCTGAATGCACAGTCTTTTGCATTTCAAGATGCTGTACTTGCGGGTCCGCGAAGGTTTTATCGATGGTGTAGATTTGACCGCACGGCACGCCAGATTCGTTCATGCTTTCCACCCATTCGTCGCTTGATTTGGTTTTTAGCAATTCGGCGATTTCCGCGTTGAGCGCATCGCGGTTGGCGGAGCGTGATTCCGCTTCCTTGTAATCCGGATTTTCGATCCAGTCCTCACGGTCAACCGCCTTGGCGAACCGTTGCCAAATGAGATTGCCCGCAACCGCGATATTGATGAAACCATCCGTGGTTTCGAACACGCCGGTCGGAATGGAGGTGGGGTGATTGTTGCCAGCCTGTTGTGGCACTTCACCGGACATTGTCCAACGTGCGGCTTGAAAGTCGAGCATGAAGATCATCGCTTGGAGCAGGGAGGTGTGAACCCATTGCCCTTCTCCGGAGGCTTCACGTTCTAACAGTGCAATCATGACGCCTTGAGCGCAAAGCATGCCGGCGCACAGGTCGGCGATTGGAATGCCGACACGGACGGGCCCTTGGCCTGGTAGGCCGGTGATGGACATAAGGCCACCCATACCTTGGGCAATCTGATCAAACCCGGGGCGTTTAGCGTAAGGGCCGTCCTGGCCGAAGCCGGAAATACTGCCAAGAATGATTCTTGGATTGATGGCCTTTAGTGATTCATAATCGATACCGAGGCGGCCTTTCACGTCGGGTCGGTAATTTTCGACAACCACGTCAGCGGTCTCGACTAATTTTTTGAAAATCGCAACGCCATCCTCTTCCTTGAGGTTGAGCGTCAGGCTGCGTTTGTTTCGATGCAGATTTTGAAAGTCCGGCCCATGTCGGTTTCCGCCTAATGCGTTGCCGCCTTCGAGCGCAGGTGGCAATTCAATTTTTATGACATTAGCGCCCCAATCAGCGAGTTGGCGGACACAAGTTGGTCCGGAGCGTACGCGAGTGAGATCGAGGACGGTATAACGCGATAGGGCTTTGGAGGCCGGGTCAAACGGCATGGCGAATTTCCTTGTTTGCTGAACTATTGACGAAAGACAGCGCTGTCTACCATGGCATTTGGGCGGAATGCCAGTATTGAAGCGGTTGCGGGACCGAAAGCTTTGTGTTGGACTTCTGGCGATTCGTTTCCTCGGAACTGCCGAAAGCCGGAATGGAATATTTCACCCAACAATTAATTAACGGGCTGACGCTCGGGTCGATCTACGGACTAATCGCGATCGGCTATACGATGGTCTACGGTATCATCGGCATGATCAATTTCGCCCATGGTGAAATCTTCATGGTGGGTGCTTTCCACGCTCTGATTTTTTATCTACTCGCCGTGTCGCTTGGCTTTTCGTTTGTGCCGTTGGCTTTAGTGTTAGTTCTATTGCTGGCGATGGTCTTTACCGGGGCCTATGGCTGGGCTGTAGAGCGATTGGCCTATCGACCATTGCGCGGCTCGTTCCGTCTTGCTCCGCTAATTTCGGCCATCGGCATGTCGATTGCGTTGCAGAACTATGTGCAACTGATGCAAGGCGCGCGTACGAAGACGTTGCAGCCGATTGTGGAAGGAGGCTTTGCGTTCTGGCATATAGGGGAGTCCACCGTATCGCTTAGTTTTATGCAAATTTTGATAGTGGTGACGACGGTTTTGCTGATGACGGTCTTTACCATTGTGATTACGAAGACCGCACTCGGCCGTGCCCAACGCGCCTGCGAACAGGATCTCGTTATGGCGTCCTTGCTCGGCATCGATGTGGACAAAACCATATCGCTTACCTTTATCCTGGGGGCAATGTTGGCGGCGGTCGCGGGCATGATGTTTTTGCTGAATTACGGCGTGATCGATTTCTATATCGGCTTTGTCGCCGGTATTAAGGCTTTCACTGCCGCGGTGTTGGGCGGGATTGGTTCGTTACCCGGCGCTATGTTAGGGGGCTTGTTGATTGGTCTCATTGAGACTTTTTGGTCGGCATACTTCACCATCGAATATAAGGATGTCGCAGCCTTTGTTATTTTGATCCTGGTGTTGATATTCCGCCCGTCGGGTTTGCTCGGCAAACCGGAAATTGAGAAGGTCTAAGAATGGCCGAAGCGGCGGGTGACGGGCAACGGGATTTTGCGTTTTACTTTCGAGACGCAGGTATCACCGCATTGATGACCTTGCCTATTGCCTTTCCGATGTTCGGCTTTCATTTGATCGTGGGCGGGCGAGGGGGCACATCTGCCGGGTACGGGACGGTCGTTGAGCCCAGATTAATCTGGGTGTTGGTCGCTGTGCTGGTGGTGTTCGTCGGGCGGTTTGCGATTTCGTTCTTGCGCAATGATCCGGCCGTAACGGCGGCAACAGAGCGGTCCGCAATCGATATGCGGCGTTACATGTCTGAGACAATCGCGCCCTGGATTGGCACGGGGTTACTGAGCGTCGCTATTCTGTGGCCGTTTTTGCCCTTCGTTGATCGCTGGTTGTTGGATCTTGGAATTCTCGTGCTCACCTACATCATGCTGGGGTGGGGGCTTAATATTGTTGTTGGTTTGGCCGGCTTACTAGACTTGGGGTACGTCGCTTTCTATGCGGTTGGCGCGTATTCCTATGCACTGATAGCGCTAAATTTCGATTTGTCGTTTTGGCAATGTCTTCCTTTGGCAGGTGTGATTGCTGGCTTATTCGGGATATTGTTGGGCTTTCCGGTGCTGCGGTTGCGAGGTGATTATTTGGCCATTGTGACGCTCGGTTTTGGCGAGATCATTCGGATAATTTTGCTGAATTGGTATGAATTCACCAAGGGGCCGGACGGCATAAGCGGCATTCCACGTCCGAGCTTTTTTGGCCTGCCTTTCACCAACCAAGAGGGGGCTACGACGAGCTTCCACAAATTCTTTGGCATCGAATACGTGTCCACGCATCGGATCGTGTTCATGTACTACCTAATTTTGGCGCTGGCGCTTTTGACGAATGCCTTTACGGAACGTATTCGAAAATTGCCGGTTGGGCGCGCATGGGAGGCGTTGCGGGAGGACGAGATTGCCTGTCGCGCTCTGGGTATAAATCCGCGCAACACCAAGCTCACAGCATTTGCCGTCGGTGCTATGTTCGCCGGTTTTGCAGGTTCTTTTTTCGCGACCCGCCAAGGGTTCATCAGCCCGGAGAGCTTCACCTTTATTGAATCAGCAATCATTCTTGCCATTGTGGTCCTAGGCGGCATGGGCAGCCAACTGGGTATCGTGCTTGCAGCGGTTTTTCTGATTGGTATGACGGAACTATTCCGCGAGTTGGAACAATTCCGCATGTTGGCATTCGGTGCGGGTATGGTTGCGATCATGGTGTGGCGCCCGCGGGGCCTTCTTACGCGGAGAGAGCCCAGCGTTTCGCTTAACGATACTCGGAGCGGGATATGAGCAGTGCCGTTCTGAGCGTGAAAGGGCTGTCGATGGTGTTCGGCGGCCTTGTTGCCGTGGATGATGTTTCCTTCGACGTTACCGATGGGTTTATCACTGCAATCATTGGGCCGAACGGAGCCGGCAAAACCACAGTGTTTAATTGTCTAACCGGCTTTTATCGCCCGACCGGCGGCAAAATCGTCATGCGGGCGGGCGGGCGTGAACACCGGTTGGAGCGTATGGAAGGATTCCGTATTGCGAGCCGGGCAAAAATCGCGCGTACCTTTCAAAACATTCGTTTATTTCCCCGAATGTCCGTTCTCGAGAATTTGGTTGTTGCGCAACATAATGATCTGATGGTGGCGTCCGGTTTCAGCATATACGGCCTGTTGGGATTGAAGAAATATAAGCGGGCTGAAGCAGCGGCTGTCGACAAGGCGCATGCTTGGTTGGAAAAAATCGGTCTGGTCGATATGGCTGATCAAGAAGCGGGCGAATTGCCTTATGGCAGCCAGCGTTTGTTGGAAATTGCCCGCGCCATGTGCACGGGGCCTAGGCTTCTGTGTCTAGACGAACCAGCAGCGGGACTGAATGCGACGGAATCGGCGCGCCTCAGCGAGCTTATTCAACACATAAAAAAGGAAGAGCATTGTTCGGTGCTTCTGATTGAGCACGATATGACCGTGGTGATGAATATCTCCGATAAGATCGTGGTGTTGGATCATGGTGCTAAAATTGCGGAAGGTACGCCCGAGGCTATTCGCAACGACCCTCATGTCATTCGCGCTTATTTAGGGGAAGATGACGACGAGCCCCTGCCGGCGCTAATAGCGGCGGATTTGGAGAAAGAGCCGAGGGAGCATCCATAGATGGCGTTGCTCGAAATTTCTTCGTTGCGGAGCGGTTACGGTAAGATCGAAGCCTTGAAAGGGGTGGATATTGCTGTTGATGCAGGAGAGATCGTCACTCTTATCGGCGCGAATGGTGCTGGAAAAACCACGTTGCTGATGACCATTTGCGGGAACCCGGAGGCCCGTGGCGGATCGATCCAATTTCAAGGCGAGACGATTAGTGGATTACCGACCCATGAAATCATTCGTAAAGGCATTGCCCACGCGCCGGAGGGACGGCGCATTTTCCCGCGCATGACAGTGTTGGAGAATTTGCAGTTGGGTACGCCGGCTCATGCGGCAGATAGCAGTTTGTTCGATCAGGTCTATACGTTGTTTCCAATTTTGAAGGAACGCGGCGAACAACGCGGCGGCACTCTATCTGGGGGAGAGCAGCAAATGCTCGCGATCGGGCGTGCACTCATGTCCCGGCCTACATTGCTATTGTTGGATGAGCCTTCCTTGGGCCTGGCACCGTTGATGGTAAAGCGTATTTTTGAAGCAATCGGACAAATCAACAGGGAAACTGGCACAACGATCTTGTTGGTTGAGCAAAATGCCCATCAGGCGTTGCGGCTTGCCGCAAGGGGCTATGTGCTGGTGAACGGTCAAATTACCCTTTCCGGCGCCAGTGACGAATTGTTGCAAAATAAGGAGATTAGAAAAGCCTATTTGGAAGGGGGACATTGAGGCGACGGGGAAATTTACACATGTTTTGTGATATAAGAGATAGGCACGCTATAAAGGTACCATCGTGTTTCAGGAGAGATTGAGATGAATTCTAAAGTTTTTTCTATAATTCTCATCGCAGCCGCGGCAATCGGTGGCTATATGCTCTATAAGCCAGGCGGAAGCGGCAATGCAGATGAAATTGTTGTTGCGGTGGTTGGGCCTATGACAGGCCAACAAGCTACCTTTGGCGCGCAAATGAAGGCGGGTGTGGTTCAAGCTGTCGCCGACGTGAATGAAGCGGGCGGCGTACTCGGTAAAAAGCTCAAACTTGAAATTGGCGACGATGCCTGTGACCCTAAGCAAGCGGTTGCGGTGGCCAATAAAATGGTAGGCAAGGGCGTGAAATTGGTTGTGGGGCATTTCTGCTCTGGCTCGTCAATTCCCGCTTCGAAAGTCTATACGGAAGAAAACATTATTCAGATCTCACCAGGGTCGACGAACCCCAAACTGACGGACGAGGGCGGTTATAATGTTTTTCGGACCTGCGGCCGTGATGACCAGCAGGGGGAAGTGGCCGGTAACTACATCGCAAAACATTTTGCTGGTAAGCGTGTCGCCATCGTTCACGATAAAACCGCTTACGGTAAAGGGCTGGCTGATGAGACCCAGAAATATATGGGCAAAGCCGGTTTGAAGAGCGCGCTTTATGAAGCCTATACCGCGGGTGAAAAGGACTATTCCGCCTTGGTGTCCAAGCTAAAATCGGAATCTATCGATGTGTTATTCGTTGGTGGCTACCACACAGAAGCAGGGCTCATAAAACGGCAAATGCGCGAACAAGGAATGTCTACAATTTTGGTTTCCGGCGATGCACTGACCACGGTGGAATATTGGGGCATTACGGGGAAGGCGGGCGCTGGCACCCTGATGACGTTTAGTCCCGATCCACGGAAAAACCCTGCGGCGGCTAGTGTGGTAAGAACCATGCGCGCAAAGAATATCGAGCCGGAAGGGTACAATCTTTATTCCTATGGCGCCGTGCAGGCCTGGGTGGCAGCGGTTAAACGGGCAAATGGAACTTCACCTAAGAAAGTTGCGGAAATGCTACGCGGTGTGCCCGTGGAAACGGTGCTCGGTAAGATCAGCTTTAACAAAAAGGGCGATGTCAATGCGCCAGGGTATGTGATGTATGAGTGGAAGGAAGGTAAGTACGACTACGTTCAAAATTAGAAGTCGTTTTAATCATTTGTGCTGGAGACATTGTTGATAGTGAATTATCTGCGCTTACTAACGCTTTCCTTAATCTTATTGATCGGTGCGTGTGGAGCGACACCGCAATCGGTCAATCCTCAAGATTTTCAGTCCTGGCTCGCGGAATTTCGTCAAGAAGCCCTGCGAGCGGGTATTTCGGAACGAACGCTACGTTCAGCGCTAGACGGCATAAAACCCCGCCCCAAGGTTATTCGGAAAGATCTTCGTCAGGCTGAATTTACGCTCTCCTATTGGCGCTATATGGACCGGGTCAATAAACGGCGTATCGATAAGGGAAAAGAGCTATTAGCCAAGTACGGCCCGTTGTTAAAACGTGTGCAGAAACGCTATGGGGTGCAGCCACGGTTTCTTGTGGCTTTCTGGGGTTTAGAGAGCAATTACGGCAGTACGTTTGGTGGGCATCCTGTTATTCCATCATTGGCGACGTTGGCCCACGACAACAGACGCGCGAAGTTTTTCAGGGCGCAATTACTGGCTGCCCTAAAGATTTTGGACCGCGGCGATATTTCGTTAGATCAAATGCAAGGATCGTGGGCCGGGGCCATGGGACATGTCCAGTTCATCCCCACTACTTATGAAAGCTATGCGGTTGATTTCGACGGCGACGGGAGACGTGACATTTGGCATAGCATGCCGGATGTGTTCGCGTCGGCTGCCAATTATTTATCCAGTCTTGGCTGGAACGGTAAAGAGACGTGGGGGCGGGAAGTTCGATTACCGCAGGGTTTCGATTTTTCGCAGGCGTCGTTGCGTGTTCGAAAGCCTCTCGATGCGTGGCAACGTGCTGGGGTTCGGCGAATCACCGGTAGGAAATTGCCGAATGTGGATTTCGAAACCTCGCTTGTCGTACCTGCCGGGTACCGCGGTCCGGCCTTTGCCGTTTATGGCAATTTCCGAAGGATCATGCGTTGGAATCATTCGATACTGTATGCCATATCGGTCGGTCATCTTGCTGACCGGTTTGTTGGCGCTGGGCCTATCAGCGTTCCGCGTCCGACCAGCGACAGGCGCGTAAGTATTTCTATGGTAAAGGAAATTCAGGCTATGTTAAATCAGCGCGGCTTTGATGCAGGGAAACCCGATGGCATTGTCGGTAAGGGATCGCGTGGGGCTATTCGTGCATTCCAGAAGTCAAAAAACGTTCCGGCCGATGGCTATGTAACGGTTGAATTGTGGGAGTTACTGCGCGCGCAATAGGGCCTCGGTAATGCCAAAGTTGCCGCGCTTTGTTGCACTGACTACTATCCGGCGAAATTGGACTGGATGTTGGGACTGCCTCGCAGTCGATAAGTGATGCGCGTACATAAACTTTTTACATTTTTTGTGCTGCTAGCGGCGCCGCTTGCGGTCGCCGGTTGTGCGGAAACAGAATTCCTTGCCAATATTATGAAAGAGGGATCGGATTCGGCAGGGCCGGCGCAGGTCGGTAAATATAAGGTCGGTCGCCCCTATCAAATTAAGGGGGTCTGGTATCGGCCACAGGTGAATTATCGCTATGATCAAACCGGTGTGGCGTCTTGGTACGGACCGAATTTTCACGGCAAACCCACCGCAAACGGCGAAACTTTCGATATGAATCAAGTGGGCGCGGCTCACAAAACCTTACCGATACCAACCTTGGTGCGGGTAACGAATTTGCGCAATGGCAAAGCAATGAATATCCGCATCAATGACCGTGGTCCGTATGCTCATGGACGGATCATTGATCTCTCTAAACGGGCTGCACAATTGCTCGGATTTGAAAAAGCTGGAACCGCACCGGTCCGGGTTCAAGTGCTCGAGCGAGAGAGCCGTATTATGGCTGCTGTTGCACAGGGACGGGCCGTGGGTGGCCCTGATTTGAGTCCAAAGCCGCGTTCAGCGCCGAGCGTTGCGGTCACCAGTCGCTCGTTGCCTGCGCCGAACGGAACACGTGTTGCGTCGGCGCCAAACCCCAACTATCGGGTTAACCCGGCAACGCAACCCAACCCACAGCCTTCGCGCCAACTAACACAGCCGCGCCAAGAGGTTGGGCGCGTTACGAATGTGAAGGTACCGTCAAATGCACGATTGTTCGTGCAAGCAGGCGCATTTTCGAAATACGCAAACGCAAATCGGGTGAACACGTTACTTACTTCAGTGGGGCCGTCGAAAATAACCATGATCAAGGGCAGCGATAAGCAATTGTTTCGCGTCCGATTGGGCCCCTTCGGCACTGTTCAAATAGCCGACACGGCTCTTGCGCGCGTGATACAGTCCGGCTACCCGGAAGCGCGAATCGTAATCGATTAACCTTGCCGTTTAATAGACATATTTTCTTATTAGATAGACGTCACCTTACAGGGCGCGGATACGGACAGACGATGCTTCAATTTACCCAATATTGGATAAGACAGTTGATCGTTCCGATCTGTCTGGCTTTCGTTGTGGTGTTTAGCGGCAGTGTCGATGCCGTTGCAATACCAACCAAGGCGAAACAAGCGCTGATCATAGACTTTGATACGGGCAAAACCTTATTCGCCAAGAACGCCGATGCGCTGATGCATCCCTCGTCCATGACGAAAATGATGACGGTCTATATGGTTTTCGATCGCTTGAAGGCGGGTATCTTGTCTCTGGATACCCGCTTTCGGGTTAGCCGGAATGCATGGCGAAAACGTGGTTCCAAAATGTTTGTCAGGGTGAATAAGGATGTTCGGGTCGAAGATTTAATCCGCGGTATCATCGTTCAATCGGGCAATGATGCATCCATTGTGGTTGCTGAGGGCATTTCCGGAAGCGAAGATGATTTCGCACGCGATATGACGGCGAAAGCGCGCGAAATCGGTATGAATAATTCGACCTTTAAAAATGCGTCCGGATGGCCGAACCCTGAGCATCTCACGACGGCGCGGGACCTAGCGACGCTGATCAACTCCACCATAAGAAAGTATCCGGAATATTATCATTACTATTCGGAGAGGGAGTTCACCTATGCGGGTATCAATCAACATAACCGGAATCGGCTATTAGGGATGAACGTGGGTGCTGACGGGCTAAAAACGGGCCATACGGAAGTTGCGGGTTATGGGCTAGCGGCGTCGGCGGTTCGAAAAGGTCGACGCCTTGTCATGGTCGTCAACGGTTTGAAATCGAAGCGGGCCCGGACCCGGGAATCCGAGTATTTGTTGAATTGGGCCTTTCGGACATTTGAAAGTTATAAATTATTCTCTGCTGGGGAAACCATAACGACGGCGGACGTGTGGCTGGGTGATGCAGCTACGGTACCGTTGGTCGTTGATCAGGACTTCACTGTAACTATCAAGCGGCGCGCGCGTCGAAATATGAAAGTAATTGCACGGCTCGTGGAGCCGATCGCGGCGCCAATCGCCAAGGGGGATCAATTGGGAACCCTACTGATTTCCGCGCCGGGAGAAGAGAATATTGAGGTCCCTCTCAAGGCGGGGGCAGATGTCTCGGATCTCAGCATGATCAGTCGGATGACCGCGGTAATTAACCATTTGTTATGGGGCAGTGTTCGCTGAACCGAAGGAGCATGATATTTCAGGACGCTTCATAACATTCGAAGGGGGCGAGGGGACCGGCAAGTCGACGCAATCGAGTAAATTGGCCGAGGCTTTGCACGCCGCAAACATCGATACTGTGGTGACCCGCGAGCCGGGCGGCGCGCCCGGCGCCGAGGAGATTAGAAATCTTCTCGTCGATGGAGCAGTCGATAAATGGGACCCCTTTACGGAAACATTACTGCACATCACAGCCCGCCACGACCATGTGGAAAAAACGGTCCGACCTGCGTTGTCCGCCGATAAGTGGGTGGTGTGTGATCGGTTTCTCCATTCCACACGGGCTTATCAGGGATATGGTCAAGGCCAAGACCTCAATACTATCGACGCGTTGCATGAAATTGCTCTTTGGGGTCTCCATCCTGATCTGACCATCGTCTTGGATTTGGATGTTGAGATTGGGCTGAAGCGCGCCTTTGGACGAGGGGATGAGAAAGGTACGCGTTACGAAACCATGGGCGTAGACTTCCACCAGCGTGTGCGGTCAGGATTTTTGGAGATGGCGGACCAGTCATTGGATAATTTTGTCGTGATAGATGCTGGCCAGGAAATAGAGACAATTGCCCTTGCGGTTAAAGAGGCAGTGCACCAGCGCTTCGCCGTCGACATTTAGGAATATTGGACGGTGATGCATCCGCGCGAAAATTACGAACTGACCGGTCATGAAGCAGCAGAAAGCGCTTTTATCGAAGCGTGGAGCGCAGGCCGGACTGCGCATGCTTGGTTGATTACGGGCCCCGAAGGTATCGGGAAGGCGACACTTGCTTACCGGATTGCACGGTTTGTTTTAGCGGGGGGTAGTAGCCCGGTCGACGCGGGGGCGTCTCTATTCGGCGATGAATTGCCCGCCATTGAAGACTCCTTATTGGTTGATCGGGATTTGCCGGCCTGCCAACAAATCGAGCGTGGCAGTCATCCAGACTTTCGCGTCCTTGAACCGGGCATGGTGAACCCTGCGACGGGGCGCGCCACCCAGCAAATCGTGGTTGCCCAAGTTAGGGCTGCACTTGATGTCACGACCATGACGGCGGCAGCCGGAGGCTGGCGTGTTATCATTGTCGATCCTGCAGATTCATTGAATGTTAATGCGGCGAACGCAATCTTGAAGAACCTCGAAGAACCGCCAGCCCAGACGCTGTTTTTACTGGTGAGCCATGCACCGGGTCGGTTGCTACCGACCATTCGGTCACGCTGCCGGCGCTTGAATTTGAAGCCGCTCCCGGTGGATCAGGTCCAGGCATTGCTGGCGCGCGTTGGTGGTGTGACGGATGAGCGGGCAGGCGAAATCGCAAAATTATCGGGCGGCAGTATCGGCAAAGCCATTGAGCTTGCGAACGGCAATGGCATGGCGCTTTATGAGGCCATCCATCGCGCGGCCAGCGGGCTGCCATCAGTGGATGTGACGTCACTGCATGCACTGGGTGACTTGGTCGCCAAACGGAAAAGTGACGATGCGGATTCTTTCCCGATACTTGCGACGATGCTTTCCGACTGGTTAGCGGCCGTGGTGTTGGCGGGTGCACGGGGGCATATGACGCCGGAAGTTATTCCAGGTGAACATGCATTGCGAGACCGGTTGTTGCGCGACGGCGCTTCGCTTGATCGGTGGATAGAGGTATGGGAGAAGGTCACCGGTTTGTTGGGCCGGACCGATCACATCAATTTGGACCGCAAGCAAGTTATCATCGAAAGTTTTTCTCTGATTGCGGCGGCGGCCTCTTCGCGCGCATCATAAACCCAGACTCAAAAATTAACGGAAGCGCTCAAAAAAAATGTCCGCCGAAAATACATATTACGTTACGACGCCGATTTACTACGTCAACGACGCGCCCCATATCGGCCATGCCTACACGACATTGGCGTGTGATGTGCTGGCGCGATTCAAAAGGCTCGACGGCTTTGACGTGCGCTTCCTGACCGGTACCGATGAGCATGGCCAGAAGGTGGAAAAGGCGGCAGAGGCTGCCGGCGTGAACCCACAAAAATTCACCGACGAAGTTTCCGCCAATTTCCGCAAGTTGGCCGAAGTGATGAATTTTAGCTTCGATGATTTCATCAGAACGACCGAAGAGCGCCACAAGATTTCAACACAAGCCTTGTGGCAGCGCCTGTTGGACGCCGGAGACATTTACCTGGATGCCTATAAGGGTTGGTATGCGGTGCGCGACGAGGCTTTTTATACAGAATCTGAATTGGAAGACGGTCCCGACGGCAAAAAGGTCGGCCCTACGGGCGCTGAGGTGGAATGGGTCGAAGAGCCCAGTTATTTTTTCCGGTTATCTGCCTGGGAGGATAGGCTCCTAGAGTATTACGAAAACAATCCGGATTTCATTCTACCGCCGAGCCGTCGTAACGAGGTGGTTAGCTTCGTCAAAGGGGGCCTGAAGGATTTGTCCGTATCTCGGACGACCTTCAATTGGGGCATCCCGGTGCCGGGCGATGACAAGCACATCATGTATGTTTGGCTTGATGCGCTGAACAATTATCTAACCGCCGCTGGTTTCCCCGATACCGAATGCGAAACTTACAAAACATATTGGCCGGCAGATTTGCATATGGTGGGCAAGGACATCGTGCGCTTTCACGCGGTCTATTGGCCGGCATTTGTAATGGCCGCCGGGTTACCGGCGCCAAAGCGTATATTTGCTCACGGTTGGTGGACCAATGAAGGTAAAAAGATTTCGAAGTCCGTCGGCAATGTAATCGACCCGTTCGAATTGGTAGAGCGATACGGGCTTGATCCAGTACGCTATTTTCTGATGCGTGAGGTGCCATTCGGTAATGATGGCGACTTCTCCCACCAGGCCATGGTTATGCGTTTGAACAGCGACCTTGCTAACGATATCGGTAATCTTTGCCAGCGTGTTTTGTCGATGATTGCTAAAAATTGTGAGGCTAAGGTGCCCGGGAAAGGTGATTTCACGGCGGAAGATGACGCCTTGCTGGTGGCGGCCGCCGGCATGTTAGATGCTGCTCGGACGCATTTGGATCAGCAGAGCTTTCATAATGCGCTGATTGATATCTGGAAAGTGGTTGGCGATGCCAATCGATATGTGGATACGATGGCACCCTGGGCGCTGCGTAAGGAAGACCCGGACCGCATGGCGACAGTTCTTTACGTATTGGCGGAAACGATCAGACGGTTGGGCATCGTTGTGCAACCGTTCATGCCCGATGCTGCGGCTAGTATTCTGGATTTGGTGGCGGTTGGCGCAGACAAACGCTCCTTTGCTCATTTCGATGAGGTTTTGGAAAGCGGTGTGGCGTTGCCTAAGCCCGAGCCGATATTTCCCCGGTTTGTAGATGAAGAGGCCGCTTGATGCTGGTCGATAGCCATTGCCATCTTGATTATCACCAGCGTGACGGCGACATTGACGATGTGGTGGCCCGTGCTCACGATGCGGATATCGGCACCATCGTCACTATTTGCACGAAATTAAGCGAAGCGCATATCGTCCAGTCCATCGCGGCAAGGTATGAAAATGTCTGGTGTACGGTTGGCGTGCATCCGCACGATGCGGGCGATGAGTATCCCAAGAATGCTAAAACGCTGATTGATCTCAGCAAAAATGACAAGGTTGTGGGAATAGGGGAGAGCGGTCTCGACTATTTCTATGAACATTCGCCCCGTGACGCGCAACGTCAAAGCTTTTTGACCCATATCGAGGCGGCGCGGGAAACTGGCCTGCCGTTGGTGGTCCATTCCCGCGATGCAGATGACGAGATGGCCGATATTCTAAAGACCGAAATGGAGAAGGGGGCATTTCGGGGCGTCATGCACTGTTTTTCCAGCGGTCCGGCACTGGCGAAAGCGGCGCTTGAACTAGGCTTTTACATCTCAATCTCGGGCATTGTGACGTTCAAATCGGCCCATGAACTCCGTGAAATCGTCGCCGAGGTGCCCTTGGAGCGCCTGTTGGTGGAAACGGACGCGCCTTATTTGACGCCGGAACCCCATCGCGGCAAACGGAATGAGCCGGTTCATGTGCGCCAAACAGCGGAAAAAGTGGCCGAACTTAAAGGGATTGATGTGGAAACGCTCGCAGACGTGACAACGCGTAACTTTTTCACGCTCTTTGACCGGGCGCACGCGCCGATCCATCAGGAAACGCCGTGAAAATCACCATTCTCGGCTGCGGCGCGTCCTCTGGTGTGCCGCAAATCGGTGCGGGTTGGGGCGATTGCGATCCCGCAAACCCAAAGAACCGACGGCGCCGGGCGTCGATACTGGTGCAAACCGAGACGACCGACCTCCTCGTCGATTGCTCGCCTGATTGCCGCCAACAGTTGCTCGATGTGGAAATTAGCCGATTAGACGGTGTTCTTTTCACCCATGCTCATGCGGATCATTGCCACGGCGTCGATGATTTACGCTGGATCAATATGGCCATGGGCGCAGATTTGCAGGTTTATGGCCGTGCGGACCATCTCGATACGATCGAGCAGAAATTCACCTATGTGTTCGAGCCGTTGAACAAAGAGATAACGCGCTTTTATTACAAGCCGATGCTGGTGCGAAACGACATCACAGATCATGTCTCGATCGGCGATATTGAGGTGCGTGCGTTTGAACAATTTCACGGTTATTCCACAACGCTCGGTTTTCGCTTTGGGGACATGGCGTATTCGACTGACGTGGTTCGCTTGGATGAGGAAGGGTTTGCCGCCCTTGAAGGCGTAAAGACCTGGATCATTGATTGCTTCCGCCGGGAACCACACCAGACTCATTCCTGGCTCGACCAAACGCTCGGTTGGATCGAACGTGTCCAACCGGACCGCGCCATCTTGACCCATATGAACCAATCTCTTGATTACGACACAGTGTTGGCCGAAACACCGGGCAATGTAGAGCCTGCATATGATGGAATGTTAATAGAAGGTTAAAGGGATAAATGCGCGAAAGTCATTTTGTCCCGTGTTTATATAATGCTATTATTTTCCATAATA
>Ga0055584_100000793_pt1 | contig 30303 bp, 22 predicted proteins | sample OSDHelmetaG_FD_58716 | JGI IMG/M metagenome (GOLD analysis project Ga0055584, IMG submission 58716) | Pelagic marine sediment microbial communities from the LTER site Helgoland, North Sea, for post-phytoplankton bloom and carbon turnover... | ecosystem: Environmental > Aquatic > Marine >... | reverse complement strand
CGTGAAGGGCGGCGCGCCCTGCAAGGTCAGCGCGGTCATCTGCCTCGCCGAGAACGCCATCGGCCCCGCCGCGGTGAAGCCGGACGACGTGCTGCGCATGCACAGCGGCATGACGGTGGAGATCAACAACACCGACGCCGAGGGGCGCCTGCTCCTCGCGGACGGGGTCAGCTACGCCGCGCGCAAGCTGAAGGCGGACACCGTCATCGACATCGCGACCCTGACCGGCGCCCAGGGCATCGCCACCGGTGCCATGCACGGGGCGCTGATCGCCAGCGATGAGGACCTCGAGCGGACGATCTTCGCCGCCGGCCGCGCCTGCGGCGACCTCGTCCACCCGATCCCCTATGCGCCGGAGTTCTACCGGGACGAGTTCAAGAGCCAGATCGCGGACATGAAGAACTCCGTGGCGAACCGCATGAACGCCCAGTCCAGCTGCGCGGGCGAGTTCGTCCACTGGCACCTCGACGGGACCGACGCCCGCTGGGCGCACGTCGACATGGCCTTCCCCGCCGTCCGCGCCGGCCGCGGCACGGGCTACGGCGTCGCCCTCCTCACCCAGGCCGTTCGCGACCTCGCCTCATGATCCTCCTCAACACCGCCATCGGCGCGGCCCTCGCGCTCGCCGCCACCACCCCCTCCAACCATCCCTCGCCCGGCGCGGTCGCGCCCGCCGCCGCCTCGAGCCCCTCGGCGGGCGGCTGGGTCAGCCTGTTCGACGGCAAGACCCTCGACGGCTGGACCGAGAAGGGTGGCCGGTACGACGGTGACGCGGACTGGACCGTGGAGGATGGCGCCATCGTCGGCCGCGAGGCCGAGGGGGCGCGCGGCGGGCTCCTCTACACCGAGGGGATGTACGCCGACTACGAGTTCGAGTGTGACGTCAAGGTCACCGCGCCCTTCGACAGCGGCATCTTCGTCCGCATGCTCCCGAAGCAGCGCGGCGCTCAGTTCACCATCGACGACCGCCCGGGCGGCAGCATCTGCGGCATCTACTCCGACGGCTGGCTCTACAAGGAGACCGGCGGGAGCCAGGCCTGGCGCAGCGGCGAGTGGTGCCACGTGCGCGTGCGCTGCGTGGGGGACCCGATGCACCTGGTGGCGTGGATCGACGGCGAGCGCGTGCTCGACTATCGCGTCCCCGAGGGCCTCAGCCCCTTCGCTCGCTCGGGCCGGATCGGCATCCAGGTGCACGGCGGCCGGGATGATCCCGAGGACGCCGCTGTGCGCTTCAAGAACCTCCGCGTGCGGGAGCTGCCCGCCGGGGCCGACGAGCCCTTCACTCGCGCGGACGACGGGACGCTCTCCCTCACCGCTGTCGGGGAGGCTGCCGGTTGGGAGAGCCTCTTCAACGGTCGAGATCTCACCGGGTGGGCCCCCGCGGGCAAGCCCGAGGCTGGCATGGACGACGCCGCGTGGACCGCGGCGGGCTATCGGGTCCAAGACGGGCAGCTGCAGGGCCTGATGCGCGGCAGCGCCGGCCATATCCGAACCTCTCGCATGGACTTCGACGACTTCGAGTTCCGCATGGACTTCAAGCTCTCGCGGCTCTGCAACTCAGGCCTGTACCTGCGATCCACCGAGGAGGGCAACCCCTCCTTCAACGGCTGCGAGGTGCAGATCCTCGACGACTTCAACTGGGAGGCGGCGAGCGGCAGCAAGCTGGCGCCCTACCAGTTCACCGGCGGGCTCTACGGCGCCCAGGCGCCCGCGAAGTCGGCGCTCAAGCCCATTGGCGAGTGGAACACGTACCAGGTCAACTGCGTGGGGACGCGCATGCAGTGCGCCCTCAACGGGGTGATCCTCTGGGACGTGGACACCAGCACGATCACGCCGAAGCAGGGCGAGCCCTTCGCGAAGCGCGCCAAGCGCGGCTTCATCGGCATGCAGCGCCACGGCGCCGCCGGCAAGACGGACTCCGACGTCGGCATCGCCTTCCGCAACATCTTCGTCCGGGACCTCGACGTCTCGGGCGGGACGGACTGAGGGGGCGCCGGGGATGCGGCTGCGGCTCCTGCCGAGCTCGTTCCCGGGCTCCTCTCCCGAGATCTCGGCCCCTCGAGTCGCGGCCCAGCCCCTCACCAGCTTCGTGGTGGAGGGCGCCGGGGCGGGACCGCTGGCCGTGGACGCGGGGAGCCTCGGGCTCATGGGCGAGCCCGCTGAGATGGGGCGGATCGCCGCGCTGGTCCTGACCCACGCTCACATCGACCACGTGGCGTCGCTCCCCATGTGGATCGAGGCGCTCCTCTCCCTGGACCGTGCGCCGGTGCGCGTGCACGCCTCGGCGGGTGCCATCGAGGCCCTGCGGGCCCATCTCTTCTCGGGGCCCCTGTTCCCCGACTTCGAGGCCCTCCGCGAGGCCGACGGTCGCCCGCTGATGGAGCTCGTGCCCTTCACGGAGAGCGCGCCCTTCGAGCTGGCGGGGTTCCAGGTCTCGGCGATCCCGGTGGCGCACCCCGTGCCCACGCACGGGCTGCTCGTGGACGACGGGCGAGACGCGGTCCTCTTCGGCGCCGACTCCGGCCCCTGCGAGGCGCTCTGGCAGGTCGCGGCCAGCGCGCCCCGCCTGCGCGCGGTCGTGCTCGAGGCGAGCTTCCCCGAGCGGATGCAGGCCATCGCGGACGGCTCCGGCCACCTGACGCCGGCGACGCTCGCGGCAGAGCTCGAGCGGGTCCCGGATGGGGTGCGCGTGCTCCTGGCCCACCTCAAGCCGGCGTACCGCGGAGAGATCATCGCGGAGCTCTCCAGGCGGGTGGGGGACGCCGTGGAGTTCCTCGAGCCCGGCGACTGGGTGGACCTCGGTCAGTGACCGGGGTCGGGCGACGCCACCGGCGCCTCCGAGAGCACCTCGTCCAGCGTCGCGACCAGCCGTCGGACCTCGTCGTCGGTGAAGGTGATGGGCGGCTTGATCTTGAGCACGTTGCCGTGGGGCCCGTCGGTTCCGATCAGGACGCCCCGCTGCCGCATACGAAGGGCCACGTACCGTGCCGCGTCGCCGGCGGGCTCCCGCGTCCCTCGGTCCCTCACCAGGTCGACGCCGAGGTAGAGGCCGCGACCGCGCACGTCTCCGATGATGGGGTGCCGCTCCACGAGCGGCGCCATCTCCGCGAAGAAGAGCTCGCCGGCCTGCCGGGCGCGATCCATCAACCCCTCGTCGTCGATCACGTCGAGGACCGCCTGGCCGATGGCGGCGGACACGTGGTTGCCGCCGAAGGTGGCGAAGAACTCCATGCCGCTGGCGAACCGGTCGGCGATCTCGCGGGTGGTGGCCACGGCCGCCAGGGGGTGCCCGTTCCCCATGGGCTTGCCCATGGTCACGATGTCCGGTCGAGCGCCCTGTTCATCGAAGGCCCAGAAGTGCGTCCCCACGCGCCCGAAGCCCACCTGGACCTCGTCTGCGATGGCGAGGCCCCCCGCGGCGCGCACCGCCTCGAAGGCTCCTTGCAGGTAGCCCCGGGGGGGGACCACCTGTCCGCCGCAGCCGATGATGGCCTCCGCGAGCAACGCGTAGGGCGCGCGGCCTGCCTCCTCGAGCTCGGCAAGGAGCTCTCGAACCCGCGCGAGGTAGCGCGGGCCGCTGTCCGGGCCGAGGTGGTCACCGCTGTAGGGATCGGGGATCGGGAGGACGGTGACGCCGTCCGGCACCGGGAAGCCGCCGCGGCCCGCGAACTTGTAGTGGCTCGCGCCGACGGTGGCGCCGGTGTGCCCGTGGTACCCGTGCTCCTGCACGAGCAGCTCCTCTGCGCCGGGCGCCGCCGCGGCGCGCGCGATGCGCAGGGCGAGCTCGTTGGCCTCGGAGCCGCTGCAGACGAAGTAGATCACGTCGAGCCCCTCGGGGAGCCTCGCACGCAGGCTCTCCGCATATCGGTGCAGCCCCTCATGGAGGTAGCGGGTGTTCGTGTTGAGGAGCTCCATCTGGCGTTGGCCTGCGGAGACCACCCGCGGGTGACAGTGCCCCACGTGCGGGACGTTGTTCACGGCATCGAGGAACGCGCGGCCCTCGGCGTCGAAGAGGGTCGTGCCCTCACCCCGAACGATCTGGAGCGGGTCCGCCTCGTGCTGGATGGACATGGACCGGCAGAACGTGGCGCGCCGTTCGACGTGCAGCGCCGCGGTGTCCGCCTCCCCGGCGTCGCAGGAGTCGAGGCCCAAGAGGGTCGCGGGGTCGGGGCATAGCCCGGTCCACGCTCGGCGCCAGGTGGGCGCCGCCACGCCGGGGAAGTCCCCGGTCCTCCCGAGGCGGTCGAGCATGACCTGGAAGTGCAGGTGAGGCGGCCAGCCGCCGTTCACGGCCTCGGAGCCGAGGCGCCCGACGAGACCGCCGGCGGCCAGCGAGGCGCCGGGCCGCAGACGCTCGAGGACCTCCTCCTCGAGGTGCCCGTAGAGCGTGAAGAACGGGCGCCCCGCCTCCCCCGAGTGCTCGAGGATCAAGGTGGGGCCGTAGTCCAGGGGCGCCGGGTTGCGCTGGACGCTCAGCACCGTGGCGGCGAGCGGCGCGAACACCTCGGTGCCCTCCGGAGCGAAGAGGTCCACGCCCAGGTGGACGGTTCGGGGCTCGGCCCGGTCCTCCCTCTCCTCGGCGAACGAGTCCGACCGGTAGAGCAGCCGGGTCTCGTCATGGAAGCCGACGGCCGCGGCAGCGCCCTCCGCAACGCGCTGGGCCTCGATGTCCGCGGCCCACGCTGCGAAGGGCCGCTCCCGGCCCCCCTCCGAGGTGAGGGGGCTGTCCAGGGAGAGGTCCACGCGCGGGGCGTCCCCGAGGCCGCGCCCCAGGACAGGGGCGAAGGCCTGGTCCCGGGCCCAGCGCTGGAAGCTCGCGGCACGGGGGACGGGGGGGGCCCCGGCGGCGTCGCGGAGCACGGCGGTGGCGAGGGCCGGGTTGATCCGATCGAGGGCCTCAAGGGCCCGCCAGGCCGGAGCGGCGCTGACCTGGTGGTAGTCGTTCTCGCCCCCGTGTTCGGGCGCTCGCTCCGAGGAGATGGCGAGGCTCGTGCCCAGCCGGAGGAGAGCGAGCTCGAAGAGCACCGCGAGCTCTCCGTCGGAGAGCGGGGCAGCCGCGTGGTAGCCCGCGACCACGTGGGCCATGGCGGAGAGGGGGTCGCGCTTTCCGAGAGCCGCGTAGGCGGCGGCGATCGCGACCTCTCCGACTCTGGGCGCGACGGTCGCGTCGCCGAAGTCGATCAGGCCTGAGAGGCGGACGCCGGTCTCCGCCACCTGGACCAGCACGTTGTAGTCGTTGGCGTCGTGATGGATGAGCTGATGGGGGAGCTCGGTGACGCGCTCGACGAGGGGCGCCCAGCTCGCCCCAAGGTGCCGCTCCAGCAGGGCGCGGCGCGGCTCGGTGGCGACGAAGCGCAGCCTCTGCTGGATCGTGGCGGGGCCGTCCATGAGCCGCCAGCTGGGGGTGGACGCGGGGGGCAGGACGAAGCCCTGGCCCAGGTTGGCGAGCGCGAGGTCCAGCACCCCGAGGGTCCTGCCGAGCTCCCGGAGCAGCTCCGGGGCGTGGGGGGTGACCCGGGCCAGCGGCCTGCCGGGCAGGTATCGGTAGAGCGCCGCGTCGAAGCTCTCTCCCTCGAACTCCACGCTCTGGATCGGGTCCGCGGACCCCTCCCTGCGGAGCATGACCGGCAACAGGGCCGCGATGGCCGGCGCCCGCGTGGACAGGGCATCGAAGAGGTCGCGCTGTTGGTCCAGCGCGGGGCGCCCGGGGCGCGAGGTGAAGACCTTCAGGACAGCGGCGGGGTCACCGCCGTCCCCCGCATCCAGGAGGAAGTTGCGGTCCACGTCGCCCGGGAGTGGGGTCGCCCGGCTGGCGTCGAGCCCGAAGGTCCCACGAGCGATCGCCAGGGCGGGCTCGCCGCGCCCGGCCGAGTCCCCCGCCGGCCCTTCCTCGCTCCGCTTCATCGCGGCAGGGTACCGGGCGGCGCTCGCGGTGGGGGCGCTGGGGGGCCTGGGCACGCTGGATAAGGCGTTCTGGGCGTCACAGGGTGGGATCTTGCATATGGGGAGGGCGCGCTCCCCATGCCGGGGGCGCCAGCGCGCCCCTCCGGTGCTTCTGGACCCAAATGTTTCGGGCCGGATCGTCCGATGAACCCTCCGTTCCCGACCCACAGGACGACCTTGATGCCTCCCCAGACCCGATTCAGGGGCGATGCTCCCACATCGCCCATCGGCGCCATCGCAGGCGACACCGCCGAGCGCCTTCGCGTTGCACTCCAGCGCGTGGTGCACGTCCCTTCTCATGTGGTGGAGGCGCTCACCGTGGCGCTGGTCAGCGGCGGCCACGCGCTGATCGAGGGGATCCCCGGGACCGGGAAGACCATCCTGAGCCGAGCCCTGGCGAGGCTCGTGGACTGCAGCTTCAAGCGCATCCAGTTCACCAATGACCTGATGCCCTCCGACGTCGTCGGCGGGTCAGTCTGGCGTCCCAGCCAGGAGCGCTTCGAGTTCGTCCCTGGACCGCTGTTCGCCAACCTGATCCTCGCGGACGAGATCAACCGGACCAGCTCCCGGACGCTCTCCTGCCTGCTCGAGGCCATGGAGGAGGGGACGGTCTCCGCGGACGGCGAGACCATCCCTCTGGGGGCGCCTTTCACGATCTTCGCGACGCGCAACCCGATCGAGTTCCACGGCACCTTCCCGATCCCGGAGGCCGCGCTCGACCGATTCCTCGTTCACGTGGAGCTCGACTACCCCGAGGAGCAGCTGGAGAAGCAGCTCTACCAGGGCCATGGCGGGGCCACGGCCATCGATGACCTTCAGCCCGTCCTCACCAGGGAGGAGCTCCTGATGCTCACCTCGGCTGTCCCCAGCGTCCACGTCTCCTCCGAGGTCGCCGAGTACGCCTATCGGGTCGTCTCCGCCACCCGTGCGCACCCCGAGATTGAGCTGGGGGTCAGCCCGCGCGCGGCCGTGGCGTGGACCCACGCTGGCCGTGCCCGCGCCCTCCTCGATGGCCGGGACTATGTGCTCCCCGATGACCTCAAGGCGCTGGCCACCGTGGTCCTTGGGCACCGCATCACCACGAGCGGCGGCATCAAGGGGCGCCAGCGGATCAGCGAGGTCCTTGAGGGCGCCGCCGTCGAGCTGTGAAGCCGACCCACTTCGGCGTCAAGTCGCTGCTGTTCTTCGCGGCGATCACGGGAGCCTTCTACGCGGCGCCCTACGTCAACCTGTTCTTCCTGCTGATCGCGTTCTTCGGAGCCCACTGGGTGCTCTGCGCCTGGTGGACCTTCTCGAACCTGCGGGGCCTCCAGGTGAGGGTCCAGGATCCCGGACCGATCCCCGCCGGCTCTGCCGTCGCCCTGGACTGGGCGGTGCTCGGGTCGCGGCCGCGGTTCGGGCTGATCCTGCGGGTGGACTTCGAGTCCGGGGAACAGGGTTCAGCGGAGCTGGCCTACTCGGGCGATGGAGCGAGCTCTCGGCTCTTGCTTCCAGCCCTCCCGCGCGGGGTCCACAGGGCCCGAAGGGTCAGGGTCTCGTCCACCTACCCCTTTGGCCTGCTGACCCGCACGTTGTCCCTCGACCTCAGGCCCGAGGTCCACGTGTATCCCGAACCGGTCGGGGCGACCACGGACGCGTACCTGGCCGAACCCGCCGCGACCGAGTCCACCGCCAGCCGCCTCGGGCCCCAGGGCCGCACCCAGCCGGCCGGGCTCAGGCCCCACGTCGAGGGGGAGTCGGTGGGGGATATCCACTGGCGAGCCTCCGCGCGACGGGGCAGCCTCGTGGTCAACGAGTGGGAGGCGGACCTCGCCGAGGAGCAAGCGATCGTCCTCGACCGGCGGGCTGAAGGCGCAACCCTCGAGCAGCGGCTTTCGGCGGCGGCCGCCGCGGTGGTCGGCGCGAGGCGCAAGGGGGTCGCGCTGCGCCTCGTGAGCCAGGGGCTCGACGTGACGTACTCGGCCAGCGGCGTGCACTGGGACGAGGCCCTGCGTTTCCTCGCAGGCGCCGAGCCGCTTCAAGAGGGCGAGGCCGCCCCCGAGCCCGAGGCGGCCAGGGGGGCGCGCGTTGCCTGACCGGATCCGCAAGGGACCCTCGGTCCTGCTGCTCTGCATGATGGGCATCGTCGCGTGCAACGTGCGCTTCGTACAGCTCACCGGCGCCGCGGACCCGCTCTGGCTGGCGCCGCTCTACGTCGTCACCCTGGCCGCCCCGTTCCTGCTTCGGTTCCGGGAGCACGTGGTCTACCGCAGCGTCTGGAACCTGGCGATCGTGCTCGTCTTCCTCCGGCTCGTGCTGCACGCGAGCTCGGCCGAGCTCGCCTTCGTCCTCGATGACGGGCTGATGCTGGCGCTCCTGTGCCAGGTCCACGTGCTCAACAACCTCCGTCGCGAGCAGCGACCGGACCTGCTCTTCCTCAACTCGTACCTCATCGCGGTGATCACCGGGTACATCACCGTCGACATCAGCTTCGCGTTCACCTTCCTGGTCTACGCGCCGCTGTTCATCATCGGCCTCCAACTGCAGAACCTCGACCCCTACCACACCGGCCGGCATGCCGCCGCGTTACGGGCGGCCTGGCGCGCGAGCCTGCGTCGGTCGGCGCTCCTGGTGGGGGTGACGCTGCTGGCATTCTTCTTCTTCCCGCGCGACTTCAACCGGCCCGCGCTCTTCGCCAGCTACTTCGACTTCGAGAGCGAGGGGTCCTCCTACGAGGTCGGGTTCTCGCCGAGGTTGGAGTTCGGGGAGATGGACCAGCAAGCTCTCCAGTCCGACCGGCTCGTGATGCGGATCGATGTGGTCGACGGTGAGCCTGCTTCTGTGCCGCGCTTCTGGCGTGGTGCGACCCTCTCCGAGCCGACCCGCTCGGGTGGTTGGGGGCCCGCCGAGAGCGAGCCGCCGGCCAGCTCCGTTCTCCGGGACCCCCCGTGGGAACTCCGCTGGCAAGGGCTGCGACTGGCCCGCTCTGGCGGCGTTGAGGCGTGGTCGTCGCGGGCTGCGGCCGTGACCCGCGTACGGGTGACCCGCGCCGGTGGGCCCGAGCAGCGCCTCTTCCTCCCCCGAGAGTCCTTCGCCGTGGAGTTGGACCCCATCCACACGGCCGGCCAGCTCCAGGTATCCGCCGACGGAACGGCCGCGTACTCGAACCCGGGTGAGCTGCGGTACGAGGTCCAGCTCGGCCGGGAGCCACGCGATCCCGCGCCCCGCGCTCCGAGCGCACGGGAACTGACCCCATTCACCCAGCAGGCGATCTCGCTGTACAACCAATCGGCGCGGACCCTCGCGCGGGAGCTCTCGGGGAGGCTCCCCGAAGGCGCAGGCGCCGTCGAGGTCGCGAGCGAGTTCGCGGCCTATCTCTCCTCGCGTTACCCGTACCGCGTCCCCGGCGCCGAGGGCGCGGCTCGGACGCTGGACGACTTCCTGGGGACCGACGCGGGGGGGCACTGCGAGCTCTTCGCATCGGCGCTGGCGACCATGCTCCGCTCGCGCGGGGTCCCCGCGCGGGTGGTCAGCGGCTATGTCCTCGCGCGACCGCTCCCCGGGGAGAGGTCCCTGATGATCCGAGTCCGTGACGCGCACGCTTGGGTCGAGGTCTACAGCGGGGAGCAGGGTGGGTGGTTCCCCGTCGATCCGACGCCGCAGCAGGTGCTCTCGGGCACCAGCGGCGGCTGGCTGCCCGGGACGATCGCTGCCCTCGAGGAACGATGGGCGACCCTGACCAGCTTCGACGCGCGCTCGCGATCGAGGTTCCTTCAGGCGCTGAGGTCCTCGCCGGGGGCGCTGCTGCGTGCGGCTGAGTCCCACCTGGAAGTGCTCATCGCACTGACCTTGCTCTTGGCTCTTCTGGTCCAGCGGGCGAGGGGGGCGCGGCCAGGCCCGCCGGCGACCGTGATCGCCATGGGCCGGGCGTTCGACCGCGCCGGGCTCCCGCTGGGACCCCACGAGACCCCTCGAGAGGGGCTCCGGCGCGCCCGCGCATCCACTGTCGACTCGGAGCAACTGGAGGCCCTGACCTCCGCTGTGCGGGCCCATGAGCGCGACCGCTATGCCGGAGCAGGAGCCGGAGCGGCGCAGGGCGGCTCGTGAGAGCGCCGGGCGTCGTCGGTCGCCCTTCGCGCGACGCCGCCTGAGGTCCCGAGGGCTGCCCCCGCTGGCGCGAGCGAAGCGGCTCAGTCGGCGTCGCCACGCGACGCCGAAGCGGGCACGCCTCAGCCGCCGCCCGCGGAGCCGCTGAGGCTCCGCCGGAGGATCGCAGGCGCGAAGAGCGCGCCGACGGCGAGGGCGAGCAGGACGAGCACTCCCTCACGGCCGGCACCCCGATCGAGCCTCGCGGTCGTGGGCTCACGGGGGTCGTACCAGATGGTCAGCGCGCTCCCCTCCGACGGGGGAGGGGCGGCGCTCGAGCGGAAGGGATCGGGGAGCTCCGTCCGCACGACATCTCCGCCGCCGGTGCTGAACTCGACCTTGGCGTAGGTCTCCGGCGCCGCGTCGAGGACCTGCTTCTTCGTCTCCCGAAGGCTGGCGACGGTGGCGGTCACCTGGCGCGCGTTGTCCGCGAAGTCGTCGCTGTCGCGCCACTGCACCAAGGCCAGTGCCCCGAGGAGCGCGCCGATGGCGATGAAGACGGCGTCGATGGGGCGGCGGAAGGAGAGCACGGGAGATCCTCGGAGGGCAGAGTACCCGGGACCGGCTGGCTCCGCACGCTCAGTTGTTCGCCGTCTTGACCTCGAGCTCCAGCGTGAAGGTCGTCCCGACGCCGGTCGTCGACGCGAAGCTGACCTCGCCACCCATGAGCCGGGCGACCCGAGTGGCCACGGTCAGCCCGAGGCCGCTTCCGTCCATGAAGCGCCCGTCTGCGCTGGCAGCAAACGGCTCGAAGATCTTGCCTGACAGGTCACCGTCCACGCCGCAGCCGGAGTCTTCGATCTCGAAGCGGAGCCGGACAGAGTCCCAGGACCCGGTGGGCTCCCGCACCAGCCGGACCGCCACGAAGCCCGCCGCGGTGTACTGGACAGCGTTCTCCACGAGGTAGCTGAGGATCTGGATGAGCCGGTGCGGGTCGGTGAGGATGACCTCCGGGACCGCCTGGGCGACCTCGAAGCGGAGATCCAGGCCCTTCTCCTCAGCGCTCGGGGCGTAACGCTCCCTGATGCCCTCGAGGACCTCCCTCAGGTGGCATTGCTGGTCGGCGAGGATCAGCGAGCCGAGCTCGACCTGGGTGAAGTCGATGACCTTGTTGATCATCCCCAGCAGCCTTTGGCTCCGGTCGAGGGCGTCATCGAGCCCGGTGACCTCGTTGCTCTCGATCAGGCGGTCGAGGATCGCGTTCAGGTGCGTGCTCATCTCCGTGGTGAGGCGCATGATGAAGTCGGACTTCATCGCAGACGTGCGGTCCGCGCTGGCCTTGGCGGTGGCGAGCGCCTTGTTCAACGTCTCGAGCGACGACGCGTAGGCCCGGGCCTCGACCTCCTTCTGGGAGATGAGCTCGATCGCCTTCTGCTCTCGCTGGGCCGCGTTCCACTTCTCGGTGAAGGCGCTGGCGATCTGGCAGATCTCGGTCGGGTCGAAGGGCTTCTTGAGGATCAGCAGCTTGTCGGTGTGTCCGAGCTCCTGGATCATCTGCGGCCACGAGTAGTCGGAGAACGCCGAGCAGATGACGCACTGGATGTTCGGGTCGACCTCCCAGAGCTGCTTGATGGTCTGTACGCCGTCGATGCCCGGAGGCATCCGCACATCCACGAACGCGATGGCGAACGGGTTGTTCTCCTCGACGCTCGACTTCGCCAGCTCGAGCGCGTCGAGTCCCTGGAAGCAGCACGTCAGGTCGTAGTCCTCCTCGGCGGAGGCGTGCTTGGAGGCGCCGCCGCCCGGCGCGGGCGGGGCCTCGCCGAAGAAGGCCGCTCGGGCAGACGCGAGGCCGTTCTCGACGGAGCCGCTGTTCGCGAGGATCTTCTTGAAGTCGTCGTGGATGCCCTTGGTGTCATCCACGATCAGGATGCGACGGTTCACGCGGCACCCCCTCGTTTGGTGATCCTGGGGGCCGCGGCCTCCTTGGGGCGCCCCAAGGGGCTCTCAGGGACCTCGAGCGTGAAGCAGGCGCCGCGGCCGACGCCGTCGCTCTCGACGCGCAGGCTGCCGCCCATCTCCTTGGCCACGTTGGCGCACGAGTGGAGGCCGAAGCCGTGCCCGTCATCCCGCGTGGTGTAGCCCATGGAGAAGATCCGGACGAGGTCATCCTTGGCGATCCCGCAGCCGTTATCGGCCACGGAGAGGGCGATCATCCCGTTCTCTGCCTGCCGTAGTTCAAGGAGGACTTCCTGGCTCGGCCCGCTGGTCGCCTGGCGGGCGTTCTGGATCAGGTTGACGAGGATCTCAAGCAGGTGGTGCTTGTCGATCTCGATCTCGGGCAGCTGCTCGTACCGCTTGATCACCACGAGCTGCGAGCCCTCACCCTGGGCCTTCTGGGTGATCATGAGCGCCTCGTCGAAGCGCTCCGCCAGGTTGGTGAACTCGAGCAGGCTGGTCTTCTTGGCGATCCCCTGCTGGCTCTTGATAAGCGTGCAGATGTGCTCGATGCCGTCGACCAGCGATTGGACCTCGTCACGGAGGGAGGAGCGCTCCTCATTGAGCTGCCCGACGAGGGCGCCGAGGAAGGGCTCGATGTGCTTTCCGCGGGGGTCCTCGGTGAGGAAGGCGGGGAGGTCATCGGAGTGCTGGTTCAGGACGTCCGCGAGGCGCTCCAGGTCGCCGATGCACAGGTCATCGAGGCGTTGGCCGATGAGGGACGCGGAGATGTTGACGCTGTTGAGGACGTTGCCGACGTTGTGGAGGATGCCGGTGGCGAGCTCACTCTTGCCTGCCGTGCGCGCGGTCTCCAGCAGCTCGCTCCTGGCCGTCTCCAGGCGGCCCATCATCTGGTCGAAGCCGCGGCCGAGGGCGCCGAACTCGTCCTGGCGGTCCAGGTCCAGCCGCGCCTGGAAGTTCTCCTCCGTGCCGGTCTTCTGGATGTGCTCCGTCAGCTCATGGATCGGGCGAAGGACGATCTGATTGAGGATCAGGATCAGGCAGAGCAGGACGACGAAGCCCATCGTCGCATCGATGATCGCGCCTGACGCCATCGCGGTCCCACCCGTCCTCGAGATCTTGCGCTCGGCGTTGGCCCTGACGACGATGATGGGCTGGTGCCGCATGTCGTCGAGGGTGGAGTAGGCCATGACCCGTTCGGAGTCTTCACTGCTGTCGAGGATCGGGGAGGCCGAGCTCGTGATCTCATCCACGCGAGAGGCCACGTCCTCTGGCATCGCCGGCCCACCCTCGAGCTGCCAGAGGTCGAAGGGCTGACCCGTGGCGACCCTGATACGGTCCCGGGCCGTGTCGAAGATGAAGCGGCCGACCACGGCATAGCCGCTGGCCTCGCCGCTCTCGGTGGAGGAGGAGGTGCCCGGGAGCGCCGCTGCGGCGATGCAGATGGGGCCCCGGGAGGTCGGCAAGATGCCGCAGGACCGCTGGCCCTCCAGGTGGAGCATCGGGTCGCTCCACGCGAGCGCAGGGTGCTGCAGGCTCAGGGTCGCGGGGAACTCCTCGAGCGTGATCGGGGTCCTCGTGGCTGGGTCGAGCAGGATCCGTTCACGAACATGGCCCGCCTCATCACAGAGGAGCAAGAGGTCGAGCTCCTGCGCGAGGAGGCTCTCGACCGTCGCCGCCGCGGCGCTCAAGGCCGGCGGCGCCGTCGCGTACCACCGGGAGATCCGGTCGAGGTCGCGGACCTCCGTCTCGAAGGCGCGGGTGACCTCGTCGAGGTGCTTGACCGCCTCCTCTCGTTCCAGCTCCTCGAAGGCGCCCGAGAAGACGGTGTACTCCACGATCGCTCCGGTCACGGAGACGATCACGATCAGCGCGGAGATGATCGAGGCGACCTTGACCTTGAGAGACATTGACGGGGCGCTCAGGCGGCTGCCTGGCGCTCGCCTCCTCGGCCCGCTTCGGGGTCGCTTGTGTCCTCAGGTTCCTGGCGAAGGGGGCGCGTCGCCTCGTTCAGGAGGCTCGCGAGCTCCTTCAGCTCATCCCCCGAGCGCAGGCGAATGTCCGCGGGCCTCTCTCCGGCAGCGACGGCCTTGAGGAAGACGTCGAAGCGGTAGAGGGGGCCAGCGAAGCGGAAGCTCGCGATGACGCCCACGAGCAGCGTGAGCGGAAGGAACACCACCGCGGACCAGCCCAGGAGCTGGACTCCGACCGACCACATCGGGTCGGCGAGGAGCAGAGTGCCCTCGGGCTCCCCGGCGGCGGTCTGCCCGATGAGCGCGTCCAGGAGGACGAACTGGAGCCCCAGCATGAGGGCGATGAGGCCGACGAACTTGGCGCTCAGCCTGAGCTGCAGTCCGGGCCGGATGAGCTTGCGCCGTCGTCTGAATCTCTGGGCCATGGGGAGGTGTGGGGAGCGGGCCCCTGGGGTTGGATCGGAACTCGGGAGAACGCACCTTGAGGCGATCTGAGCATCCCGAGGCACCCCCGCTGGGGGACCGATGGAGGCCCGCGCGGACCACCTCAAGGGGCTCCGAGGGGCCGCCAGCACCGGTGGCCCGGCCTACCTCGATATGCCGGCTGCTCGGGGGGCGAGGCACCCCTGCGCCTGCTGGTAAGACCGCAGGGCGGCCAGGGCCGCCTCACGCACGGCGGCTTCGGGGTGATCGACGTACGAGCGGACGAGGTTCAGAGCCGAGGGCGAGCGCAGCGTGCCGAGCGCGCTCAAGGCGAGGCAGAGGGTCGGCGTGTCGCTGCCGTGAAGGAGACCACCGACGCTGACCGCGATCTCCTCGTGGAAGAGGCGCTTGGTGCAGACGTCCCTCAGGATGGCGAGCTGACCGGAGCGTGGAGCGAAGGTCAGCTCGTCCAGTTGCACCCGGCCCTCCGCGTCCCACCAGGCAAGCTGTCCGTCGAACCACTGGCTCCAGCGTTCGGCATCGGGTGGCAGGGTCATGCCGGTCAAGCGGTGGAGGGCGGCGTGGGCGGCGGTCCCCACTGTGGCGTTGACGTCATTGAGGCGCTTGATCAGTGGGCGGACGTGTTCCCGCTCGCCGATCCTCGCGAGGCAGGCGGCGGCCTCGTGACGGGCGAAGGGACGCGAATCGTCCAGGTACGCTGCCACGGCATCAGAGACGTCCGGGGCGGGCCCCGCGGGGCGTCGTTGCAAGGCGAGGTGGACCCGGTTCAGGACAGATGGGTCGCTCTCCGGCACGGAGCCCAACAGGCGGACCAGTGCGCTCGCTGAGAAGTCAGGATTGGACCCGGCGGCGACCCCGTCGAGGACCGATCGCCGCAGCGGATCCGGTGCGTGCCGGTAGAGCCGCTCGAGATCGGGGAGCCCGTAGAGGCGCAGGGACGTGGCGTCCCCGATGGCGCGCTCCAGGCGTTCGGGCGCTTCGCCAGCCCGATCGGGTGCCATTCTGGTGGCGCTCTCGACCAGCTCGGCCAGCTCCCTGAACCCCGCCGGGCTGCGCTTCGCGCGGAGGATCTCGATGCCGAGGGCGAGGGCGTGGGCGTGGGCCTCAGCGGGGATCGTCGAACGGGAGAGCAGCCCTCGGAGTACCGCGGGGACCTGCCCGGTCCTGCGCCGAAAGTGGTCGAGGTCTGCGGCTCGGCCAGGCGAGCGCCGAGCGCGTCGCGGCCCCAGCGCGAGGTCGTCGAGCCAGATCGTCACCGCCTCGAGTTCCGCCTCCAGAAGGAAGACGGCGAGCACCTCTGCCGTGAGCTCCTCCGGTTCTACCCGGGCGATCTTCGTGGCCAGCTCGTCTTGACGAGGAGCAGAGCTGCTCGGCACGCCTTGGGCAGCGGCGAGGGGCGTGACCAGCAGCGTCAATGTCGTCAGTGAACGAATCATCTAGGGCCCGCCATCGCGTCCATCGCCACGGTCCTCTTGATCAGCGTGTCCACCGAGAGCTCACGCGAGAGCTCACGGAGGGCGGCCTCGTCGATGTCGTAGAGCGAGGGCACCGTCATCGACAGTGACTCCCGGATCTGTTCGTACTTCTCCCTGCAGGCGTCGATCGTCCCGTCGATGTCAGCCCCGGTGGGGCGGATCCAGGGCCGAAGAGTCCCGTTGCGCGTGTCAATCCAACGCATCCTCATCAAACGCTCGGAGCCACTGGCGAGGCCTTCGAAGTGGCCTGTGTAGATGGTCGGCTCGCCGGATTCGTCGAGGAGGATCGCCTCGCACTCGGTCTCGGGCGCGGCCCTTGGCGAGGGCACGGGCGTGATGCCCTGGAGCCGCAGAGTGGTCCTCGGGTCGGTCGCGAGCCGGCGGGCGAGCCCGTCGCCGATCGGTACGATCTGCCAGGAGGCGATGCGCGGCGTCGCTGCGATTCCCTGGCCCCCGGTGGCGAGGGCGGTGTCAAAGCTCAGCCGTGCCCCCGGCTCAGTCGCCAGCCGTCGGGCGGTGATCGCGCCCAGCCAGCGGAGACCTGCCGGAACAACCACCCGGTCGCCGGGCGCGTAGAGCATCCCGTGGAAGCTCCCCTGGGGGGGCAGCGAGGTGTGCTCGCGGGGCTCCGCGGGCGGCGCGACAAAGATGGACGTGCCCTGCGACTCGGGCTGGGGAGCGAGCGAGTGCATGGCGCTGGATGGGGCGGAGTCCGTGCCCTCCGAGAGGAAGACGTGGATGGGTCCCTTCGAGTCGTCGAGGAGCAGCTGCGCGTCGGCCTCGAGACGCAGCGCCTTCGCGCTGACGACGAACGGCCCGTTCAGGCGCAGGGTCGCGCCGGAGGAGACCACGAGGTCACCTACGATCTCCACGCTAGACTCAAGCCCCAGGCCGACCTCTGCTCCCCTGACGATGTGGTCGCCGTTGATGGTGGCGACCGTGTTGGGGCGGAGGGTCGGGGGCGGGATGAAGCCCTCGGGGTTGACGTCGATGACCCCGTGGAGAACGGCGTCACCGGAGGAGAGGACAAAGCCCTCAATGTCGGCGTGGATCAGCGTGGAGGCTCCAGCCGAGGGGGCGGTCGCCGTCTGGGTGACCCCAGTGGAGGATGTCTCGGAGGACGGCTCCGTGGCGCCGGTGCCAGGGGCGCGACCCATGGTGGACTCGCCGCTGGACTCGGTCGCCCCTCCAGGGGGCGGTTGGACGACCCACTCTCCCCAGGCGAACGTTGTGGACTCAGGGGCGGCGGTGCCTGATCCATCGAGGTTGATCTGCCCGAGGGAGCCAAGCCGCCCGCTCAAGCCTGTGGTCGCATGGGGTGCGGTGGCCGTGACCTGGGAGTCGTAGGTCCCGTTGGAGGAGTCGAACCCGTCGATGAGCGTGCCTTGACCGACCTCCACGCCCTCGATGCCGAAGAAGCCACGGCTCGTGATCGGGTTGAGGTTCGGGACGATGATGCTCCTGAGCACGAACTCCGCCGTGCGCACCTGGGCCGTGCACCGCAGCTCGATGGACCGGTCACGGCGGTCCTGGGCCTCGACCCAGAAGAACCCCTCTCCGAATGCGGCGGGGATCTCCTCGGAGGCCATGGAACCGCTCCTCCCCTGGCTGATGGCGAGCGTGGCCTCGGCGATCCCGGCCTCGGCCACGTACAGGGCGGCGCGGCGATCGATGCAGAAGCGCTGGTCCCCGTCGATGGTGGCCTGTACCTGGCGCAGGGTGGCGCTGATGGCGCCCACCGCGAGGACGGCGAGGAGCGACAGGAGCAGCGCGGCGCCGCGGCGCTGCGAGTGAGGGTGGAGTCCGACCAGCATGGCGCGTCAGTTCCGGCAGAAGATGTGCTGGGTCCGCTGCATGGGGCGAGCCCGTCCGTCATGGCCCACGCGTTCGACGGTGACGTGGATGTCCACCCGGGGCCCGTCCATCGTGAAGGCGAGTCCAGCCTCATCCTCGATGGCGTTTCCGTTGTCGTCGACGCCGTTGCTGGGAACCTCGTGCATGTACGTGGCAGGGACCGCAGAGGACCAGACGACCCGCCGCTCTTGGGCGCTCGACGGGTTCTCTCTCCAGAGGATCCTCCCCGCTTCGGGGGTCGTCGGCGCCCACTTGATCTCCTCCAGGGGCCCGTGAACGACGCTGCTCTCCTCGACGCCGAGACACGCCTGGAAGCGGACGTACTCGGACGACAGCGGCTTGAGCTGGGGGCCGTCGAGCGCTGCTGCGTCGGCTCCCATGAGCGCCAGCGCGATCCTGTCCACGGTCAGGTTGAGCTCGTTCGAGATCCGGGCAGCGAACGTCCCTGTGACCGCTGCGGCGCGGCCGGCGCGGAGGACCATGGCGATGTTGGTCGAGATCAGCACCAGGATCGTGAACGAGATCAGCACCTCCACGAGCGTGTATCCCGCCTTCCGTGAGTGAGCGATCAAAGGTCCGTCTTCTCCAGGTCCATGAGGAGCGTGGATACCTCGAGGGAGCGGTCGCCGAGCTGGCTCCGCCACTCCACGCGGACCGTGACCGGGAGGACGAGATAGTCCCGGGAGCAGTCCCCGGCGAGGATGAGGAGGTCTCCGTTCAGATCCCTCGGGAGGCCGAATTCCGGCTGCTCGAAGGTCTCGTCGAGGGTCGTGCCATCCCCGGGAAGCAGGACCCGACCGATCGGCTGCGGCTGGCCCTGTTCGTCGAGCACCGGGGACAGCCCCACGACATCGAAGTAAGGTCCGAACGCCGTCCCGGCACCGTCGGGGTCGTCCTCAGGGTTCTCATTGAAGAGTGCGAAGACGAGCTCCATCGGCCTCGAGCGGATCTGCTCCATGCAGTTCATCGCGCCCTCTGCCGCCACGGCGCGCTGCTGCCGTGTCACGGTGTTCGCGACCGCGGCGGTCACGGAGGTCGAGAGCATGTAGGTGGCGACCGTGCCCACCACGACGGCGATCATGATCTCGATCAGGGTGAATCCACCCCGGCCGTGGGTCCCGTATGCGGATGATCGTGTCGCCTTCCCCTTCAAGTAATCTTCCTAACTCCCTGCTGGGAGATCGACGGAGGCGGCGAAGGGCCTTGAGTCACGCGAGGGATTCGACGGTCCTGGATCACACTGCGACGACCGCGTCCCTTGCACGCTCAGCGGCGCCCACGGGTCTCAAAAGGAGAGGCGAGCCTCAGAGGCCGAACTGGCGGCGGACCCAATCGGGCCGCGAATAATCCCAGTTGAGCTCGGCCATTCCCGCCACCAGCGCCGGGTAGAGCTCGAGCAGGACCTCGATCAGCCTGTGGTCTTGCCCCGCGGCGTCCAGGTACTCCACGAACGCGCGCTGCTCCGACGGGCGGCGTCGCTGGGGGTCGAGGACCGCGCGCCAGGCGTCGCCGAAGGAGCCCCCGGTCTCCTGCTTGCGCTGGTGGATGACCAGGTGCAGCAGGTCGACCAGGGGTAGGAAGCGCTCCTCGCTGGCGCCCCAGTCCAGGTAGCCGGTGATGCCGCCCCCGTGGTCCAGCTGCAGGTGCTTCGCGCGCAGGTCCGCGTGGTAGACGCCGAGTCGGATCGAACGGCCGACCAGCTGCTCCCTCGCGCGCTCGATCATCCGGCGGATTCGATCGCGCGTGCCCTGGCTGTCGATGAGGTCGAGGACGAGATCAAACCGCGGTTGCAGGAGCGCGTCGAAGAGCCCGTCGTTCAGGAGGGTCGCCTCGGGTTCGAGGAGGTGAACGAGCTGCCGGGAGGCGTCGGTGAACATGCGCTCTGTGAGCCGCTGGTCTCCGGTGATGTCCGTTCCGTTGAGGCCGTCGATCCTGCGCTCGACGGCGACCTCGGCGCCCTCGATCTCGCCGTGGAACAGCGGCTCGGGGACGGGGACCCCAGGAACGCCGGTGTGGATACGAGTGAGCCACTCGTGGTGGAGTCCGACCATCCGCCGCTTGGCCGGCTGGAGCGCGACGTGGACGGTCCAGCGGCCCTCGGGACCCGCGTGCCCGGGGATGACGGTGTGCATCAGGGCGTCGTTGCTCCGGGTCGCCACCAGCATGTCCACCTCCGGACGGATCTCTCCGCTGCTCCTCGCAACCTCGTCGAGGAGGCGCTCGATCCGGCTGGCCCCTCCGGGTTGGCGTCGGGCGAGGATGGCGAAGGACGGGGTCAGCCAGGGGAAGAGCCCGACGCTGGCACCGAGGACCTTCAGCCGGTTCTTGCGCTCCCTGGGTCCGATGGTCAGGCGGGGGCGCGGCCGGTCCAGGGCGACGACATGGCTGAACTCCCGGGCGTGGGGGTAGAGCGAATAGGCCTCGGCCTCGTCCCAGGGGCCGCGGACAGCGGCGCGCGTTGCCGGGAGGGCGCGTTCGCCACGAGACGGGCGGAAGATCTCCCGGAGCAGGTGCAGCGGGTGCCTGCGGAAGGCGCCGCGACGGCCGGTGGAACGCTTGTATCCGAGCCGGTTGTCCGCGGTGACGAGGAGCTCCCCGCGGCTGACCCGGTGAAGCTCATCGATGGTGAACCCCCAGCCGGTGTCAGGGCCGGGGAGCCCCCCCTCCAGGACCACGAGGTCGAAGCTACCCTCTCGGAAAGGGAGGCGAGCGTCCGCTCCCGCCGCCACCGCGTCTGTGGTCCCAGGCGCGAGCGCCGCGGCGCGGTCCCTGGCGAAGCGGAGGCGCGCCGGTTCCTGCTCGACCACGGTGACCTCATGGCCGAGGGTCCCGAGGGCCACCGGGGTCCCGCTGAAGCCGCTGCCGAGGAAGAGGGCGCGTCCACGGCGACCGCCGAGGAGCATGGCCCAGGCGCCCCGGCTCTCCTTCATGAGCATCATGAGCTCATCGGACTCGCCCGCGGGCAGCTCCAGGACGAGGTGCTCCAGCCGCCGCTTGAACGGTCGACCGCCCGCGAGGAAGCGTTCGAGCGCCTCGCCCATGGCGGGGCTCAGGTCAGCTGCCTGGGGCTCGTTGGATGACGCGGGCGACATACCCCTCGAATCATGGCCGCGCCGGCGGAGGGATGGAACCGGGAGGCGGCAGCAAGCGTGGAAGTGACCCCGGGTGGGGCCGGGCAGGTTGGCGCACGGGGTTTGGTCCGCTCGGGCCGGTTCGCCATGATCTCCCCATGCGCGTGGCGACCCTGGAGATGGACATTGGCGCCGGAGACCCCATCGGGAACCTCGGGACGGCCCTCAGGGGCATCCGAGCGGCGGGTGAGGCCGGAGCCGAGCTCGTGGCGCTGCCGGAGATGTGGCCCACAGGCTTCACTTCTGGCCCGGGAGAGGCGGAGATCGCCCAGGCTGCGCACGCCCTGGAGGCGGTCGCAGCGCTCTCCGGGGAGCTGGACATCGCGGTGATCGGCTCGGGCCCCGCGCCCGGAGGCGAGGGGGCGCTCCCGACCAACCGGGCCCACGTCATCGTGGGTGGACAGCCGGTCGGCGGTTACGACAAGGTGCACCTGTTCTCTCCCACGGCGGAGACCCTGGCGTTCACCGCTGGCCACGCGCCCCCTGCGCCCGTGGACCTCCCGCAGAGCGGTGCGCGGATCGCGCCGATCGTCTGCTACGACCTCCGCTTTCCGTCGATCTCGCGGTCCGCGTTCCGGGCTGGCGCGGACGTCCTCGTCGTGGTGGCGCAGTGGCCGGAGGCACGCGCGCAGCACTGGACTGCGCTCCTTCGCGGCCGCGCGGCGGAGTGCCAGGCGCATGTGATCGGCTGCAATCGCATCGGCGAGGACGAGGTGGGGCGTCGCCGTATGCGCCTGCGGTTCCTCGGAGGCTCGGCGGTGGTCGGCCCGGCGGGCGTGGACCTGCGGGCCAGCGAGCGGCAGACCGTTGACGGAGGGGCGCGCCGGGCCGCCGCTCTTTCGATCCACGACATCGACCTCGAGGAGAGCCGACGGCTGCGCCGCGAGGTCCCCGTGGCTCGGGATGAGCGTCGAGACCTGTACCCGGGCTGGATCGAATGAAAAGACCCCGCCCGATCCGCGAGCGGATCGGGCGGGGTCACCCTTTTTCTCGGCGTGCGCGTCGGCCGCGCGGCCTGCACGGATCACGGGTGGCTCAGAGCCGCCGCGGTCCGCGGTTCGTCAATGCCCGGGGCGGATCAGATGGGGGGGAGCTTCTTGCGCTCGAGCGGCCGGCTCTTGTCGCGCTTGCGGTGTTCCGCCGGGGCCGGGACCGGTACGTGGGTGGCGGCCTCTTCGAGCTGCCCGGCCATCTGACTGGGCTCGGTGGAGCGGTCCGTGGGGACCTTGCTCAGGACCTTGCCGCCCAGCGTGGAGAGCCACCCCGAGAGGTATCCAGAGGCCTGGGTGAGGAAGACGGTCCTGGGGCTGTTCACGTCGCACTCGATCGCTCCGCTGGCGAGGAGCGCGCCGGTCCCTGACCAGCAGAGGACCTCGACGGAGACGCCCTCGGCAGCGCCCTCGACGATCGGGAACAGCACCCGAGCGTGGGGGGCCAGTCGGTGCACCCGACGCATCCCGCCCTCGGCGTTCTCGAAGACCAGCCACTGGTCCACCTCGGAGTGACTCCGGGCGGCGAAGTGAGTGGGGGTGAACTGGAGGCAGGTCGGGACCTCGGAACGTTGGATCGCCGGAGGGATCACGTCGAGGGTGGGGACCTGGGAAGCGCTGGTGGAAGCGGGGATTCCAGCGACGGCGAGGCTGAGGAGCGCGGAGAGCATGGCTTGCCGCTTGTATCGACGCTGCGCCGGATCCCCTTGAGGCGCAGCGGGGCCGACCACGAAATTTCTTCACGGTACGCCCTCGGGGCGCTCGCGCCCGGGAGGCCGCAGGTCAGGGCGTGCCGAGATAGCGCAGCGCGGCCCACTCCGCCGGGGGAGCACCGATGGCCACGAGCGCGCAGCGCGCGCGCCGCAGGGCCTCGGGGGCGTTCGCACCAGCGCGGAGCGATGCGTGGAACGTGAGCGACGCGGCGCGGCCATGTCGGTCCGAGAGGGACCACCCCGTCACCACCACGGCCCGCGTCCCCGCATCCAGTGCCACCTGCGCGAGGCCGCGCGTCGAGAGCCCGTCCATCGCCCGTCCAGACGCGGAGTCGCACGTGGCGAGCACGAGCAGCGGGAGGCGCGGGGCGGCCGCGGCGATGGACGCCGCCGAGACGCTGCCGCCCGTGCTCGTGACCAGCCTGAGCGGGGTGATGCTGGCCCCGCCCCCGGCGCGTGCCACGTGGGTCGCCACGTGCACGGCTCGGTCCCCGGCGAGGGCGAGCAGGAGCTGCTCGGAATCGAAGTCCGCCCCGTCCACTGCCTCTAGCCTTGGGTGGAGTCGGTCCAGGTCCCGCAGCTCCCGGCGTGCACCCGGGAGATCGGGCAGGTCGGTATCCGTCGGGGCCCCGAGGGCGATCCACCGTGCTGCCGGCCCGTCGAGCGGGGGCGGCAAGCTGGTCGGCTCGCGCAGGCAGTCGACGATGGAGAGGGCGAGGCTCAGCCCCATGGGGCCCTCGCCAGGCCCGGCAGGGAGTGCTTCGAAGGGCATCTGCTCGAGGGCGCCGTGGGGGAGCAGGGCGACCCCGGGCACCTCGGCCCCGCGTGGCCCCGAGCGCCACTGCTCCAGGGCGCGCAGGAGGGACGCGGGCATGACCTCCCCGGCGATCTCCGCGCACAGCTCTGTGGGGGCGGCATCCGACGCACGGCGGGTGAAGAGCAGCGCCTCCCGAAGCCGCCCTGCGGCGCGCAGGATCGCCTGCCGCCCGCGCGGAATCTCCGAGGCCTGTGCGGTCCCGTCGGGGCGCACGTGGATCACCAGCGAGCGGTCCGCACCGACGACCCAGGTCACCACGCCGAGGGGCTGGGTCGCCGCCAGCTGCAGCAGTCGCGCGCGGGACTCCTCAGTGGAGCAGGTGGCGTGGGCCGCCTCGATCGTCGCCGCGGCGTCAAGGGGGCGGGAGACCCCGGCCAACGCGCGGGCGAGGGTCTCCACGGTGGAGAGCCCGAGCCACTCGCCGATGGCGCTCGAATCCCTCGGGGTTCGTTCGTCCACCCGGCGCCGGGCTGCGTCGCGGTCACGCGCTTCATCGAAGGCTCGCTGGAGCAGCGGGATCGCCTCGGCGGTCTGACCCGCGGCGAGGAGCGCGCGACCCCTGAGCACGAGGGCCTCGACCCGGCTGAGGTCGGTGGAGGTCGCGGAGGCCTCCATCCGCTCGAGCGTGGCGAGGGCCTGCACGTGGTCCCCTCGGTCCAGGAGGAGCGAGGCGTGGGTGAGCTCGAGGACCCCGTCATGGCCACGCCGCGACACGCGCCGAGCCTCCTCGAGGACCGCGGCCGCGCGCTCATGGTCCCCGGCTCTGAGCAGAGCGGCAGCCTGGAGGGCTCGCCACTCGCCGTCCGCTTCGAGGAGCTCGATCTCGGGGTCGAGCCCCGAGGGAGGGAACGACTCGAGGAGCTCGAGGGCCCGCCTGGGGCGGTCCTCGGAGAGTCGCTGGGCAGCCAGCTCCCGGGTCAGGGCCCAGCAGTGTGACGGGCGCCTGAACGTCGCGAGCTCGTCGAGGGCGGCGGCGGCGGCGAAGGGCGCCCCCTGCTCGCGGGCGACGCCGACGAGGCCGAGCAGGGCGCGCTCCCGCCAGCGCGGGCGGCCGACCTGCTCTGCGAGGCTCGCGAGGTCGCGGAAGACCGTCTCGGCGTCGAGCGGCTGGCCGCAGGCCAGCGCGAGCCGGGCACGCACCCAGAGGGCCTCGAGCTGCGGAGTGCGCTGACCAGCGAGCCCGTACCAGCGGAGCGCCAGCTCTGCGTGCTCCTCGGCCCGCCGGACAAGCTCCGTGCGGCCCGCGGCGCCGGGCCAGGAGCGCTCGACGTCGCGCACCTCGATCCGGGCGAGGAGCGCCGCGGTCCGCGCGGCGGGGGAGAGGTCCGCCGCGCGTCGTGCCTCTGCGAGCAGCGCGAGCAGGTGGACCTCGAGCGCCGCCGTCGAGTTGAGCCCCGACGCCTCGACGGTCTGGACGCCCGCTCGAAGCTCATCGAAGCGCGCCTCCAACGCCAGACCCTCTCGCCGTTCGGCGGGGGTGAGCTGGAGGTAGTAGTTCGCCACGGCGGCCGCGTCGTCACGCCCGAACCTCGCCTGCAGAGTCTGCGCGAGGCGCCGGAGCGCTGGCTCGGCGCGGGGGTCGCCGCTTCGGACGGAGGCGAGCGCCTCCATGAAGGCGACGGCGAGGCGCTCCAGGGGCTCCTCCGCCGTGGCCTCGACGCTCGCGGCTCCTGAGGGAGGCTGCGGCGCGGCCGATGGCGCTGACTGTGGCCCGGACGGTGGCGCAGCCAGAGCCGCGGTGGCGAGCAGGGATGTCGCCCAGGGCGTGCAGCGCCGCGAGAGGAGGGAGCCCACAGCCGCCCCAGCCCGTGCGCGTGGACGGACCTCGGGGCAGCCCTCGCCAGGTGGACTCAACGGTCTTCGGCGAGGTAGGCGGCGCGGTCCTCGCCCGGGGCCAGGTCACGCGCTCGGAAGCGGGCGTCCGCGAGGTAGCCTGCGGAGTGGAGCCGGCGAACGTCTTCCCGCGTGGAACCAGGCTTGGCCTGGGCACCGGTCGCACACTGGATGAGCGCGGGGTCATCAGCGGCCAGGACGACGAAGGAAAGCGTGCCAAGGGACTGCTCCACTCCGTTGACCGCAGCCCAGGCGGACCATTCGTAGGCGCCGGCCTGCAGCCGGTCTGCGGTGGCGGTTCGCGAGGTGGACTCCGCCTCCCAGATGGTGTCGCCCGCGTCGAAGGCGCCCCCGGCGTTGAGCCGCAGCTGGAAGCGGAAGCGCTCCGCCCCCTCGACGTCCGCGACCTCGAAGAGCGGGCGGGACGAGTACGTCTCCAGCCCATCCACGGGGGCGAGCACGCGCCCGCGCGGGAAGAGGAGGGGCGTGGAGCTCGCGCTCCGGAGGACGGGGGACTCGGGGAGTCCGCCATCCATCGCGTTGGTGGTCCCAGAGGTGTCGAGGGCCATGGTGATCGCAAGGGCGGCCGCCGCCGCGGGGATCCAGGCCATCCAGGGGGCGAGGCGCCGGGGCGCGCGGCGCCCCTGACCGTTCGTGTGGGCTCCGGCCGAGCGGTGCGCGGGACCCCTCGGCGGCATCGCGTCCGACCCGATCAGGTCCTCCACCGGCTGGATCGACGGCGTCGCGCTGCGCGGGCCGGGGAGGTGGACCGGGGGGAAGGAGTGTTGCGGCGTGACGTCCAGGGGGGAGGGGATCGGCTCGGAGAGCTTCTCTGTCCAGCGCGCCTCCTCGGGGTGCTCCTCGAGGAACGCGGCGACCTCCCGGTGGCGCAGGTCAGTGAGCGGTTCGGAGCCTCGGCCCCTTCCGAAGCGGTAGAGCTCCTCCGCGGACACCTCGGTGTCGGCGTCATTGCCTGAGACTGCGGACTCCAGCCACCGGTCGACCTCACGGAGCCGCTCGAGGATCTGCTTGGCCGCGGGATTGCTCACCAGCTCGGCCAGGCGGTCCTCCTCGAGCTCGTCGAAGCGCGCGATGGCCTCGAGGGAAGCCTCGTCCTCGCGGATGGGGAGGGCCGTCTTCGAAGTGGGGACGCTCGGTGAGGCGACCTGGGTGTCTTCCGTTTGCGGTTGATCGAGAGACATCTTGATGGGGAGTGTTGCGATGGGGTGGGGGGGGCGTCTCGCGTCGTTGACCTGCCGCGAGCCCGAGGCCTGACCGGGGGGAGTCAGATCTCTGTCAGGGCCTCTTCGTGGGCGAAGTTATGCACGAGGACGCGCCGGAGGCTGATGGTCGCCCTCCGGATGCGGTACTTGGTCTGTTCGAGGGAGATGGCCTGGCGGCGGGCGATCTCCCCGAGGGTCTCTCCCTGGACAAAGCGGAGGTCAAGGAGCGACCGCTCCTCGGTGGAGAGCTCGTCGAGGGCGTCCCTCACGACCCCGCCGACCTCGGAGATGCCTGCCATCTCCGACGGACCAGGGCTCTCGTCCGGGCGGTCGGGGATCTCCTCGCCAGCGCTCTTCATCCGGGGCCGGCCGCCGGCGTTGTCCTTGCGCTTGAGGTCCACGCACCGACACCACGCCACCCGATAGAGCCAGGTGCCGAAGGAGCCGCGGTCGGGATCGAAGGCGTCCCGGTCAAGGCGCTCGAGGACGAAGAGGACGATGTCCTGATAGCGGTCCTCCCGCGCGACGGCATCGGATTCGAAGTGTCCGATGCAGTGGTAGAGGAGTGACTTGTAGCGTTCGAGGAACGTGGTCACTGCGGCCTCTCGCCGGGAGCGGAGGCCCTCGATCAGGGCAAGGTCGTCCAAGGGGTGTCGGAACGGGCTCAGCACATGGAAGAACCGCCGTCCGACCCCCTGAATAGACAAGCGCCTACGCCGTTGCAATGTCCGAGCGCAAGGCGCGGTTGATGGGGGTGCCGGGCGGCGTAAGTCGATTTATAGGTGATGATTGCGGAGGATATGGGTAGTCTGATTTGGCCGGGTTCGGTGGGTCTCGAGGCCCCCGCGTCCCATCGCCGAGCCCCGCATCTCCGGTGAGTTCCCGGGCCCCTGGGTCTGTCATGGGCGGCGGCCGACCGAGTAGACTGTTCGCCCAAACTCCTGCCTGGGAGCCGGCGGCGACCCATCGAACGCGCATTTGGAGTGGGCTGGCCACCCCGCAGCGCGCTCCGCCACGGGCCCAGGCGACCCCATCTGCCCGGCGGTTGATCCCGCCTCGTCATCCCCATCACCATGACCGAAGTCGTCCTTCTCAGCGCGACGCGCTCTCCGATCGGCAAGTTCCAGGGAGGACTGTCCGGGTTCCGTGCTCCCGACCTTGGTGCCCTCGCCGTCGCCGAGGCCATTCGACGCGCAGGGATCGAGAGCTCCGCCGTGGAGGAGGTCATCATGGGCAACGTCCTCCAGGCGGGCCTGGGTCAGAACCCTGCCCGGCAGGCGGCGCGGGGCGCCGGCGTGCCCGACGAGGTGGGGAGCATGACGATCAACAAGGTCTGCGGCTCCGGGCTCAAGTCCGTGATGCTCGCCGCCCAGGCGATCCGGGCGGGGGACGCCCACTGCCTCGTCGCGGGCGGAATGGAGTCCATGTCCAACGCGCCGTACCTCTTGCCCGACGCGCGCCGCGGCATGCGGCTCGGCCACAGCGAGGTCGTGGACTCCATGGTCCACGACGGGCTCTGGGACATCTACAACGACTTCCACATGGGCATGACCGGTGAGAAGGTCGCGACCGACCTCGACGTCTCCCGGGCCGACCAGGACGCCTACGCAGCGGAGAGTCACCGCCGGGCCGCCGAGGCCACCGGCGCCGGCCGCTTCGACGCGGAGAAGTTCGCCGTGAAGATCAAGCCCAGGAAGGGGGACCCCTTCGACTTCACCGAGGACGAGACGATCCGGGAGGGAATGACCGCTGACTCCATCAGCGGGATGCGCCCCGCCTTCGCCAAGGACGGCTCGGTGACGGCCGCCAACGCCTCCGCCATCAACGATGGCTCCGCCGCGCTCGTGGTGGCCAGCGCCGAGTTCGCTGCCGCCCACGGCCTCAAGCCGCTCGCCCGCGTGACGCACTACGCGACGGGAGGGTGTGCGCCTGAGTGGGTGATGATGGCGCCCGAACACTCGATCAAGAAGACGTCCGCGAAGGCCGGGATGAAGCCGTCGGAGTTCGACCTCCACGAGATCAATGAGGCCTTCTCCGCGGCGGCGATCGCCCTCACCCGCAAGCTCGACCTCGACCCGTCGCGGATCAACGTCAACGGCGGGGCGGTCGCCCTGGGGCACCCCATCGGGGCCTCGGGCGCGCGCATCCTGACGACGCTCCTGAGCGCCATGGAGCAGCGCGACGCCGCCAACGGAATGGCCTCCCTCTGCCTCGGCGGCGGGAACGCGATCTCGCTCTCCGTCGAGCGCATCTGAAGGACCCAGGACCCCTACACCCACCGGATACGACTATGAGCAGCAACGATCTCTTCGAACGGGTCGCCGTCATCGGCGCGGGGACCATGGGCAACGGCATCGCCCAGGTCTTCGCCTCCTGCGGCAGCGCCGTCACCCTCGTGGACGTGGACGGGGAGGCGCTCGACCGGGGCGTGGCCGCCATCGGCAAGAGCCTCGCACGGGTCGTCAAGAAGGAGCGCATGACCCAGGAGGACGCCGACGCCGCCATGGCGCGCATCAGCCGCTCGACTCGCCTGGAGGACCTCTCCGACCGGGAGCTGATCGTCGAGGCGGTCTCGGAGCGCGCGGAGCTCAAGGCCAAGGTGTTCCGCACGCTCGATGAGGTCGCGCCGGCGTCGGCCATCCTCGCCTCCAACACGTCCTCCATCTCCATCACCGAGATCGCCGCCGTGACCGGGCGGGCCGACAAGGTGATCGGCATGCACTTCATGAACCCGGTTCCGGTCATGAAGCTGGTCGAGGTGATCCGCGGTCAGGAGACCAGCGACGAGACCACCGAGGCGGTGATGCGGGCGAGCCGCGCCCTGGGCAAGGAGCCGGTGGAGGCCAACGACTACCCCGGCTTCGTCTCCAACCGGGTCCTGATGCCCATGATCAACGAGGCGGTCTTTTGCCTCATGGAGGGCGTCGCGACCAAGGAGGGCATCGACACGGTGATGAAGCTCGGGATGGCCCACCCCATGGGCCCCCTGACCCTCGCGGACCTCATCGGCCTCGACGTTTGCCTCGACATCCTCGAGGTCCTCCACCGCGGGCTAGGGGACGACAAGTACCGGCCCTGCCCGCTCCTGCGCCGGATGGTCGCGGCCGGGCGCCTCGGTCGGAAGTCCGGAAAGGGCTTCTACGACTACGAGTGACGGGTGCGGCAAAGAACCTCGGCACGGGCTGGGGTTAGCCGTCTGAACGACCGATCTAGATAAAGGGGCCGCGCTGATCCTCGCGGACCTCACCTAACACGCCTCCAGAACTGTCATGACCATGACCCATTCGGATATCGACTCGGCCGCAGCCGGACTCGGCTTTGACCTCGGCGAGGAGCTCTCGATGGTGCGCGACTCCGCGAGGGACTTCGCCGACGGCGTCCTCGCGCCGCTCGCCACGAAGCACGACCGCGAGGAGTCGATCTCTGACGAGGTCTACCAGCAGCTCGGCGAGCTCGGCTTCTGGGGGCTCACGCTGCCCGAGGAGTACGGGGGTGCGGACCTCGGGAACGTCGCGCTGGCCGTCGTGCTCGAGGAGCTCAACCGAGCCTGCGCCTCGACCGGCGTCGCGGTCTCGGTGCACAACTCGCTGCTCTGTGCGCCGCTGATGAAGTTCGGCACCGAGGAGCAGAAGGCGCACTGGCTGCCCAAGCTCGCCTCGGGCGAGGCCATCGGCGCGTACTCGCTCTCCGAGGCTGGCTCGGGGTCGGACGCCGCGGCGCTCGCGGCCACCGCGGAGAAGGACGGCGACGACTGGATCCTGCGGGGCACGAAGCTGTGGGTCACCTCGGGGGACCGGGCGGGCCTCTTCCTCGTCTACGTGCGCACCAACGCGGAGCTGCCGAAGGCGAAGGGGATCACCGCCTTCCTCATGCCGGGCGACGCC
>Ga0055584_100000792_pt1 | contig 30305 bp, 1 predicted proteins | sample OSDHelmetaG_FD_58716 | JGI IMG/M metagenome (GOLD analysis project Ga0055584, IMG submission 58716) | Pelagic marine sediment microbial communities from the LTER site Helgoland, North Sea, for post-phytoplankton bloom and carbon turnover... | ecosystem: Environmental > Aquatic > Marine >... | reverse complement strand
TCAGAAGTCTCTCTTAGAAATCAGCTCAATTCTGTCTCATATGCTTTGACGGGATACATACGCTATTCGATTGCGCACACTGGTTGTTGCAAATTGCGTCGCATAATGCAAAAAAAAAGTTGCAAAAACGCTCTAGCCTTACGGGTCATCTTCTTATTTGTTTTAATGCTGTATTTATGTTTTTTGTGGTATTCTTTTAGTAAGTTTTTTTGAAAAAATCGGCTTCTTTTCTGGTCAGGTTCAAAAATAAATAATTTCAAAAATAGGAGTGGTATATGGAACGGTTTTTAATTGCTCCTGCTTACAGGATTGTTCTTTTATTTATTCTTTTATTATCTTCAGCTAATGCTGATGATCTTCTTGGGTTATACCAGGAGGCACTTCAGGCTGATCCCAAATTAAACACAGCAATCTTTGATCATACCGCAACCCAGGAAGTCATACCCCAGGCCTGGGCTGGCTATCGACCAACGGCTACTTTCGAGGTGGATAGGATCGAAACCACCCAGAAAATCAAGCGCAGTGATAATGCTGTGTTTGAACAGGGTAAGACCAGCTTTCCTACCACCACGTGGACACTGTCGGTCAGTCAGCCAATTTTCAGGTATGCCAATTATAAGCGTATTGGTCAGGCAAAAGAAGAATTGAAATTGGCAGATGCGAAACTGATACAGGCACAGCAGGACTTAATACTACGGGTATCCGAGGCCTATCTTTCTGCCCTCGCAGCTGAGGATGAAATCAGTTTTCTGGATGCAGAACGCATCGCAGTAGGAAAACAACTGGAATTGGCAAGGGGCAGGGAACAGGCTGCGGTGGGTCGCTCAGTTGATACCTATGATGCCCTGGCAAGAATGGCATCTGTCGAAGCGGATTATGCTGCTGCGCAGGTTTTGTTGAGAGACGCTCAAGAGGCACTTTATGAAATCGTGGGGAGAGACGCAGACTCTTTAAATGCCTTGCAGGAAGAGATCACCCTGCGGAGTCCTGAACCCGCAGATGAGCAGCATTGGGTGGATGCTGCCATGAAACAAAACCCGGCACTGGTGGCCCAGCAGCATGCGGTTGAGGTTGCGAGTACGGAAATTACCCGCCAGAAAGCCGGGCATTATCCGACACTGGATGCAGTTGCACGTTATAACAATCAGGATACCAAAGGAACGCTGTTTGGCGGCGGTAGCGAAGTTGGGACCCAGGAGATTTTGCTGAGATTTTCAATGCCCTTGTACTCTGGCGGTGCGGTTAGTTCAAAAAAACGCGAAGCGATTGCCCGCCATAGTAGTGCCTTGCAAGAACTGACTCGAATCATGCGCGAGTCACGGCGTCAGTCCCGAGATGCTTACTGGAGTGTTGAGACAGCGGTAAAGAGAATAGATGCATTGAAACAGGCACTTTCCGCACAGCAGGCAACACTGGATCTAAGGCGTGCAGCCTATGAAGCACGGTTACAGACAGCCATTAGTGTGCTCGATGCGGAACGTGATCTATATGCCGTTAAACGAGACCTGGCAGGAGCAAAATATGATTATTTGTTGAATGGGCTCAGGCTCAAGGCGCTGGTTGGTATTCTGACTCCAGATGATCTGCAACAGATCAACCAGATGTTGGAGAGGTAATATTGTTCATAAAAAAACGTAATGGATGTGGGCCAGTTCAATAAAACAAATAACTTGTTATAAAAATAGTAAATAAAACTTTTAATAATTATTCATAAGGATGACTGGACATTAAACCAGTCAGATAAAAACACCTAAGGACATTTGAGTGAATATCAGCGTTAACGTGAATTTCAACTGTTTTACAAAGCCTCGGCTCAGGTATATCGCCAATTGCGAATTATATGGCTTGCTGATACTCAGGATTAGTTCAGGTTAATGTTAAGTCTCTCGAAACGAAATCTTAACTCTCGAAAAGCGGCAAAGCGAAAAGAGAATCTTCAGTTTGAACAGCTGGAACCAAGAATCTTATTGTCTGCTGATCTGGGCATTACGCTTGGCGATCTGGAAAATCATTCAGATATAGATGATAAACAGGTAATTGAATCGGAATTACAGCTTCAAGGGTTTGACAGGAGTGAATTTCAACCGGAAACCATAGCGGTTGATGACAGCTTGACCAGGTTGATTACCTCGCTGGAAATTGCCACAGATGACAGTGTGGAAGCAAACCTATCCGAACAGCAAGATGTTGAGGCGATAGAAGTTGCGCCTGCGACAGAAAAAACGTCCGGGGAACCTGTAACGGAAGAGCCGTCAGCACTGACCCCCGATGCCTTGTATTTCGCTGAACGGATGATGGCATCTGAGATTGTCATTATAGATTCAGCCATTCCGGAATTTGAAACCCTAATCAAAGAGATTGAGAAGGCTGAATCAGTCGATATTGATTCCCTCATTGAATCCGCAAGGATCCAGGAATCATCAGAATTATCCGAGGTAATCATTCCAGCAACACCCGACGAGTCTGATGTGACAGCCATCGATGGCTTTACCTTTGGCACAATTTCAGAGCAACTACAGACAAATGCCGACCGCGACATCAAGATATTCGTAATCGATAGCAGGGAAAATGGTATTGAACAAGTCAGTGGCATACTCGACTACTTCGAGAATGTTGCAGCAGTCCATTTAATCAGCCATGGTTCCGCCGGGGCATTGTTTCTGGGAAATAGCAAACTCAATGTACAGCAATTAAAAACTAACCAACAACAACTCAAGCGTTGGGGAAATGCCTTATCTGCGAATGGTGACTTATTACTCTACGGATGTAACGTTGCAGAAGGAGACTTGGGCCTTGAGTTTGTAGAGGAGTTAGCTGCGGCGACCGATGCCGATGTTGCCGCTTCCAATGACCTGACCGGAAATGCATTACTGGGTGGGGACTGGGACCTTGAAGCCACGATCGGTGTTATTGAGTCGCCCCAATTCTTCACGGCAGGTTTCGCTGGTTATTCCGGTTTGTTCGAGACTATCAGTGCCAACACGGTAATTGCAGAAGCCGCAGATCTCTTGTCCGCGGGTAATATAATAGATCTGTCCGCCGGTAACACTAATATCGTGGATCTTCGCCAGATCACTGGAGATTATACTGCGACACTGAGCCCTGGGACCTCCGGTAGCATTAAGCTCAAGCTTGAACATACAAACGGTAATTCTGCAACGTATGTGGTCAAGGCCGGCGATGGCGGACTTGAGACACTCATGGTTGGCAGTACGGCGGACTCCGATCAGAACATCAAGGTTATACTCAACAAAGTCGGCATCGGTGAACTCGATGCCCGTAACATACTGTCTCTACAATTCGCAATTGGTAAAAATGAAACCGACACCTTCGCCGCTGTGGGTACTGCCGGTTCGGTCGCAGTTAAAGTCAACGAGGCGGTACTCGATCAGCTTCATTTTGGTAAAGCCGGTTCCGGTAATATTGACCTTATTCTCTTAAAGGGTGGTCAGGTAAATGAACTGATCAAGGCTACAGACTTCCCGTCAGCATCAAAACTCAATATCAATTTGCCTGATGGTGCTCTCGATAGCAGCGACTCAAATCATCCCGCACTCATCAGCGTAATAAATTCAGACCCATTACGTATCCCCGGCATTATAAAATTCACCAACATCTCGGCCAGTGATTTTGGCGATATACGAGTTGATAAGGGTTATCATAAGATTGAATATGCGGGAAATATTTATGGAGGAGAAGATTCCGATATCGCAATTGGCAGTTCTTCTGCCCAGACATTTGAACTGGGTGCCGGCAACGACGAGATTCGATTCGATCCTAACTGGGGCACCGATACCGTCAAAGAGTTACCTGATGCAGGAACCGGCGATCTGCTGAATTTCTCTACTGTCGCTGCCAACCTTGAATTCGATATTTACCATTCAGCAGCTGCCGCCGGACCTAAGGGCGTTCAGGTTAAACAAACGGGAAGCAGCATAAATAAAATCACTGATGCGGCAAACATCGAAAAGCTGGAGGGTGGTAGTGGCACCAACATTTATCGCTTCCATGACTACTGGGGTTACTTCGATCCCGATCCCCCGGATGATAAGACACCCATACACGTCTTCACGATCGATGACTCCGCAGCTGGTTTGAACAAGGGTACCCTCGATTTTTCTGACGTTGGTATTGACCATACTCTACGGTTTGAACTCGAAGGAGACGGCGTAGTGAAGGTTACTGCAACCGTAGTGCGTCATGAGGGTTATCCATTCCAAAAAAATTATGAGTTTATTGTGAAAGCCAAGGGTATTGCCAATCTGGTTGGTGGTAAAGGCGTCAATACCTACGTTATAAAAGCCGCCAATGCTCTCAGCGGAGAGGTCAAGGCCAACACCCCGGTGGCGCCCGACCAACTCAATATTCTTGATTATTCGGAATATGAAAACATTGCTGCAATAATCGATTTAACCACAGACGATGCACCAGGTTTCAGTAAGTTTCTCGCTCCAGTTCATGAGGTTATTGGTGGTGGTACCGGGATTACCTTTACTGCAGATACGGACAACAAACAAACTGTAACCGGATCCTCAGGTGATGACTTACTTAACGCCAGCATTACCCAGGATATTCTTGATGGTTCTGTTGGTAATGACACTTTAAATGGTAGTACGGGGATTGATAAATTACTCGGTGGTTCAGGTCAGGATTCTATCTATGGGCTAGATAACGATGATTACATTGAGGGCGGTACTGGCAACGACACCATCGAACCCGGCGCAGGAAATGATCTTGTATTTGGCGGCGGTGGTGACGACATCCTGATTGCGGAATTCGATAGCAATATTATTTATGGAAATGCCGGCAACGACCGCATTGAAATCAAGGGCGGTATAGACAACGAACTCACCGGTGGTGATGGCGATGATACCTATGCGATCAGTGAAAACTGGGGTACCGCCGAAATTTTTGATGGTAAAAATGGTGGTAACGATACCATTGATTTTTCGGGAGTCACCACCACCTTGACCCATGTGCTGAATAAGGGCGCACTACGAACAGGTGATGGTATATTTACGCCTACCAATACCGACTCCTGGCAACGCAGTTTTACTGCGACTGGAGATTCCTCGGGCCTCTATACGGGTAGCAATCTGCTTGAAGTGCCAAATGTGCAGAAGATCAACCCGATACAGAACGTCAATCTCGGCAACAGTGCCTCTGGCAGCTTCACACTGAGCTACCAGGGAAATCCAAGCATATCTATTCAGTATTCCGAGGATAAGAATGTTCTTGCCGAGACCATTCAGAAGTCCCTGACCGAGCTCATTATCGGCAACGTATTCGTATCAGCCTTGAAGGGTGCCAAGATCACCGTAATGGCCGGCAATGCCAATGAGTTCCTGGTTGAATTTTTGAATTTTAATGAGCCTCCCCCGCTGCTGATAATCAATACAGCCGCCCTGAAAGATGAGTTTGACGCCGCCGTTACTTCAACCGGTGTGACCTTAACTAATGAAGTCGAGCTCGGAAAACTTAATGAGAAACAGCGTATTGATTTTTCACTTGCCGGTGCGCCCACTGGTACGTTCAAGATCGACATCGGTGGTTCGATTAGTGATGCCATTCAAATTGGTACCACCGATGAGGAGACACGGACAAATATTGATCAAAAGCTGGATTTGTTGAGTCAGAAGAACGGGTTTTTGTCGACGTTGACCAAGCTTATCTCCGATCCCAAGTTCACTGTTACGGTAACGGTTAGTGGGACGAATCAGTTTGATGTTCAGTTCAATGCCCCTGAGCTGAAAGACCTACCAGAGGTTATAATTCTTAAACAGGATGGTTCGAAGTTTGTTGAGGCCCCGGGTTTAGTCACCACCTTGCAGGATGGCAAGGAAGAATCAGGTCTTGCTAATATTGAAAACATCGTCGCCGCCAATGCGAGCAACCGTTTTATCTTCGGAGATGACTGGGGTGTGGAGACTGGCCCCGCGAAAGAGATCACCGTTGATACCAGCCTGGTTTCGGCCGGAGGTTATGAGCTTGAGATCGATTTCAGTAATGTAACTAATGAACTCAATTTTAAGTTTGAGTCTAAAGTTTACTCGGTCCAGGCACTCGATCATGATCTTTCAGGTGGTACTGTCCAACTGATATATAAGGATTCTGAAACCCTGACACTCAACCTTAATAGCCAGACTTCCGGCACCTTTAATTTAAGCATGACAGACCCGGATGGTGGTGCCACCCTGAATATCAACGATATAAAAATTGTGAGTGGTGTTAAGGATACTGCCTACAATATTGAACGCGCGATTGAAAAAGAAGTATCAAGTTTCTCAGTCAAGACGGGTGTGAGTGTGCGAGTTCTAGATGAAACGCTACGTACATTCAGGGTCACCTTCCACACCAAGGGTGTCACATCAAATCTCGCAGTCACTGCAGGCTCTGCTAGTCTCAATGTCGAGATCGCTGCACAACAGACCACCGCACAGATTAACTTTGATGCTGATGCCGCCACCGTAGCGGCGGAGCTTAACAAGCTGAAATATGCCAATGGCGAAAATCTCGATGTCACGGTCATAGATGGTCCCAGTGCCGCCCAGCGCTGGATAGTCAGCTTTGATAAGGCCGATACCACTACAGATGAAATCATCGCGCTCGAAATATCCGGTGGTGGAGCAGGCAAATCCGTGACATTACTGGACAAAGACGTGCGTACAAGCCTCAGCGTCAGCAAGATAGATAATTCTTCCAGTCTATTTGCGAACGCTTCCCCAATAGGTAAGTTGGTAGAGAAAAAACTCATACCTCAACCGACACATTATAACAAAGTGACCTTTAGCAATGTCGATGCCAATACCATTATCAAAGGCGGCGGCAATGCAAATACCTATACCCTGGGTAGCGGAGCAAGCTATGCCGGCACGCTCGAAGGTGGAACAGGTTTCCGCCCGGCGTCAGCATTACTCACGTTCAACAATCTTAAAGAGGCCAGCGGCCTGCAGGTACCACAGCTGCTGGTTACCAATACCGTTGATATCTCTAAGGTACCGCAGGGGAACGTCAAAGGGATCCCTTACTCCACCGGCTCCCTACTGACTTTGCCAGACAAGTCTACAATTGGTGCCACCACAGCAGTACGCGGTGATAGCGGCGTTGCCGTGCAAAGATTGATACTGCCAACTGGCGCCAGCTTTGGAGGCTTCAACCTCAACTTCGACGGCCAGACCACAGCAAGCCCCATTGAGCTGATTGCCGTCAATCCCGAGTTCACCGCAGCTAAAATCAAGGAGGGTCTGGAAACCCTTAGTAATATCAGTGAGGGTGACATCACGGTCACTCCCGGTGCATCGGATGGCATTTATGAAATCAGCTTTACCACGGCTGGTACCAAGCCCCTGATTACCGCCTCGTCCATTATCGTTGGGCGCACGGTGGAGGCGCCCGCGGTTAAAATCATTACCAAAACCGAGGGTGTAGCCGGAACACCTGGTACCCAGGAACAACAATATATCTATGTCACAGGCAAGACCGGCGGATTCAAGTTGACCGTGGTCGATCAAGCAGGCACGACCAGGAACACCACCAATATTGATCTGAAAAAGGTCGATGGCACACGTGCAGAACGTGATATTGATTTTAACGGTGACAAAACTGCTGAGGCTATACAGGCAGCGCTCAATGATGATAAAACCCTGGGTGCGAACGCTGCTGTTGTTGTATGGGAAAATGCCGACGCCCGTTTCCTGGTGACTTTCCAGTCGCCCCGAGATGTGCCGACCATGAAGCTGGAAGGTGACATTATATTTGAAGAGCTCGGTGGCGAACTTGTAGTGCTCGGCACACTACTTGACGACCAAAACACCCTCAATCGTTCAGTTACGCAACATCTCATTATTACCGACACCGCCATAGGTAGCTTCAATCTTACCATTGAAGGTAATCCAGTCGCCAATATCCCGGCTGCTGTGACTGCCAGTGCACTCGAAAAACTGCTGAAAGATAATATTGATATAACTAAGTTTGAACAAAACTCTGTGAAGGTGACTGGTAGCGGTGCGGCCACAGACCCCTTTCGCATCAATTACACAGCCAAGGCTGGTTTTATTCCGGCTGGCCTTAGTAGTCTGAATCTTTCTGGTCTAAGTCGAGCTACCAATGCACCCATCGCGCAGATAATCACCCTGGAGGATGGACATCCCGCAGCACTAGAGGCATGGGTCTTTTCCTTTTCGGGCATGGCCGATGGTGATACCTTTACCCTTGGCTACGGCGGCAAGACCACCAATAATATCACCTGGAACCAGAATCTCGACAGCGTATTACAGGCGATTAAAATTGAGCTTGGCCAGATTAGCGGCGGTTCTTCTGCCACCAGTGCATTCAATAGTTTTAAACTAAGCCGCGCCCTGAACGGTGACCCGGCCTTCACCCTGAAGGTTAATCCCATAGCTGCCGGCAGCTTAACGGTACAACTGGGTTCAGGATCGAGCGGGTCACATACCAATAACAAACTCAATGATGTCATCGCCGCATCTAACGAAAAGCAGGAACTGAAATTTATTGCCAATCATGGCAGCTTTACCCTCTCGATGGATGGCAGTGAGACCGATGCATTGGCCTATGATATCTCCAAGGCCGACCTTGAGGCCGCCCTCATGGATAAGCTCAAGCTTGAAGTCATTGCGACCAAGACTATTGGTCAAAACATCTGGACTCTTGATTTCACCGGTACGGATGCCGGTAAAGACTTTCCTACATTAGTATTGAATTCGGCAGCACTAAAACAAACACTGGCAAATGACAATGTCATTGCAGTAGAAGTCAAGGCTGGTGGGACTGCGGTCAAAGAAGTCCAGCACCTGGTCAATCAGCTCAAGTCCGGAGAATACCGGCTGGTCATCAATGGTATTGCGACCGGGGTACTCGATCATACCGCTGATAAGGATGCAATCAAGCTTGCCCTGAATACTGCGGGGGAATCACCCCTGATTGAAACTGTCGATGGCACTGGTACCAAGAATGATCCCTTTGTTATCACATTTAATACTGCGGGTGCACAGGTACCAATTCAGGCAATCACTTCCAATGATGTTAGCCAGTCCCTGTCGGGGTTCAGTGGTACTCTGAGAAATATAACTGGTGTTAACTTCGGATATGGCCTGAATGCCTTTGTCGGTTCAGACCTGTATATTGACAGCCTCTTTGAAACGGCTAATGGTGGTGGATTCAGTGCCGTCGGTGGAAATATCCTCAGCAATCTTTTCGGCGGTGATGTCTTTACGCTGAACAAGGGTCAGACACTGTTTGACTATCTGACCAAGCAACTCAAAACCGGCGGTACCAAGATCTTCGAGGGTACGGCCTTACTCGATGCGAGTAACCCGAATTCCAAGCTCGGCCAGCTGATGGCGAAATTCGGAGCGCTTACTGCTAATCCACCGGAGAGCGATGTTGGTAAGGCTGCTGCGTTCGTAGCTAAGGCCTTGAAAACCGAGGCACAAAAGCTCTTGCTAAAAGAGCTAAAAGCTAAGCTGAAGGTGGAACTGGGCAGTTTAATGGATACCCCGTTTAATCCGGGTGTTCATGTGCTTGCTGGACTCAGCGGTGGTGATACCTACAAATTCAATGGTTTCTGGGGCTTGGGTGCGGTACTTGAACTGCCCAATCCTATCCCATTTGTTGGTGATCTGACCGATGGTCAGGATACCCTGGATTTTTCGGGTATCGCCTCCAATATGCGCTTCGATATTTACGAGGTGACCTCACAGAACAAGGATGCGCTTGCCGGGCAGTTTCAGTCCCAGGTAAATGCACTTCAGGGAGCAACGGGGCCCAGTAATCTTTCTGATTTCCTCGATGTGGGCATGACCTTTATCATCGCCCGCGACAGTACCATCGCCGACTTGCCGATCATCCGTGATTTTCTGGCAGGCACGCCATTTTTTGAGGTGGTGTCCGGTAGTGTTGTGTTCGCCACCGATATTGAAAATATTATTGGTGGTAAAGGGATAAATACCTTTGTCCTGCATGACGGGGCAACCCTGCCCGGTACCATAACTGCCACTGGTCTCACCGGTAAAGTTGTGCTGGATTACTCTAAATATGGCGACCCTTCCGGCATCATCAAGGAACGGCAGGTCATCGATTTGCGGGGGGCCAATCACGGTCAGAACTTTACCCTCACCATCGATGACCCCGATAATCCCGGAACCCCCCTGCCGCCGACCAACAATATTGCCATTGACCTCGCGCCAACAACCACGGCTACTAATATCAAAACAGAACTAGATATCCTGCTCAGTGCGGCGGGCATCACGGTGGCGGTGGAACCCCTGAGTATCGCCGCCGGTGTATTTGAGGTCACCTTCGATTCAACTGCAAATCTTGAAAACTTGATAGTCAATGCCTCTGGGTTGGTCAATCCCGATGGTGAAGCTGTCTCACCCTTTGCCTATACCACGGTCGACGGCGGTGCCGACGCCGGTATCATCGTCGATGCTAGCACCGGTGAGCGCGTACTGATTCCTTCTATCACAATTCCCCTGCTTGGAAAGACACAGGGAATAAAACAGAACTTCGGACTTGCGCAGGGTTTCCTAGGCTATCGGTTTGGAGGTATCGGTGAGATCTTTGGTGATGCTGGCGTGGCCGATGATTTTTTCCGTAAACATGCGGTTTCGGGTCTGGATAATGTTATTGGCACTTCTGGAAATGATTTTATCACTGGCAATCGGGATGCCAATCTTTTTGTCATCGGTGCTGGTGGACAGGACACGGTCAACGGTGGTAGCGGTGCTGATACCATCAGTTATAAGGGCAATACCACGGGGGCCACCATCGTACTGGAATCAACTGGTGTATATGAATTCGATGATGATGGTGATCTAAAACAAATCGTCGATATCGGGAATGCCGACGGTGGGACGTTCAAACTCAGTTTTGAAGACGATAGTGGTGCCCTGAGTGAGATCGCTGGATATTTGGGTGTGACGGATCTTATCGGGAAACCTATTGCCAAGCGTATACTTACCACGGAGGTAATTTCATTTGATCCCGATGCCTCTGTGCTTCGTCAGAACATCGCCAATGCACTGAATCTTGATGGCGGATTTACCCATTTCAAAGATGTCGATGGAAATAATGTCACCATGCTTGAAGATGGCAGGGAACTCAATGTTGAGGTTACGGCGGGTACCGAGGCCGGAACCTTCGTCATCAGTTTCAAGACGCCCGATGGCACGCAATTCAAAACCGATTCTACCACCGAGATAAAATCAATCTCTCTTGATTCCAGTGGTCTGACCTTTGCTGCTGGGACAATTCTATCTCAGTATGGTTTTGCAAGTGGACCGTCGCCGGGTTCGGCGACCATCGAGGCTATCGAAACTCAGGTCGTCACGCTGGATCAGACCAATACTCTGGTTAATGGTGATATCTGGAAGATCACTGTCCAGGGCATCGACTACGAGGTCACTATCCCGTCCACACCACCCACCCACGACCAGCTTGCGCTGGACCTGGCCGCACTCATTGATGCAGCGGAGGGTATCACCGCCAAAGCCTTGAACAACGATGTAATTATCTCGAATATCCTGGGCGGTTTACCTAATGCAAGCATTGACGGGGCACAAGGATCTATCTCAGTACTAAACAGCGCCTCCACGACACTCATCGCGCTACAGGGCACACCGGTGGTGGGTGATACCTGGGTCATCACGGTTGATATAGAGGACTTCACGCATCCTGTAGCCACGGTCAATCTCGCCGATACCCTTGCCGGCCTTGCATCTGAAATAAATATGAGCGGTGATGTGGTGGCAATGGTTGAGGGTCTGAGCATTGTCATGGTGAAACCGGGTGCGACCGTTGTTCCTGTGATTGAGACGCGCATTGAACCTGTTATGAGTGCTCCAATAGATACTGTAACTGCAGTCTCCGAAACGATTCAACTCACCGGCACTGTAAACGCAAGTGATATTTGGCGAATCACCTACGGCGGGACGGATTACGAATATGAAGCCAAGTCCAGTGATACACTCGAAATTATCGCTGCCAAGCTGGCACGCAAACTTGATGCCTCGGAGACCATTAATCTTGCTGCTGCAGCCGACGGTTCGACGATTATGGTTACAGATCCGAGCGGGACGGCCACCGCGTTGTCGGTTCTGGGTCCCAATACCGCCGATATGACTCTGGGGACCAATGTCGTTACGGTAACCATCGACCTTACAGCGGTGTCTGTTGTCGTTGGTGACGAATGGGTCGTGACCGTGGACACTAATGCTTACATGTACACAGTTACCAGTGGAGACACTCCCCAGGATGTAGCCTCCGGGCTTGCCGCCGCAGTTAACGGCATTGATGGGGATGCTTATATCGGTAGCGCCGAGGACATTATGCTTGTTATCGGTAAAATTGGCACCGTGCCGCCAGGAGTCAGCATTGCCGTCAATGCCGGTGGCAGTCTGGCACAAGTCTATGAAGTCCTCAGCATCGATGCCGATGCTGGTATCTTCTCAATAAGTGATGGGGCCGATAAAACCTCACAGATTTCATTCGATGCCAACGCATCAACCCTTATGAGTGAACTTGAAGACCTGGGTGCGGTTGGCAGTGGCAATGTCAATGTCCTCATTGGCGCTGCTGGCAAAACATGGTATCTGGTGACGGACGGTGTCACACCAGCCCTCACCACAACCACAACCGGCATCATAGCAGGTACAAAAATGATTGCCGATGCCCCGGGATTGATTAAGTTCAGTCCCGCACCGAACGATGCCAGTATTTTTACCAGCATTGAAAACGCCCGTGGTGGCGAAGGTAATGATTTACTTATCGGTAATCATGGTAGCAATGTTTTCTCGTTTGAATCCGGCTGGGGCCACGACATTGTCATCAGTGGTGGTGGTCTCGATATCCTTGATTTCTCAGCATTACCGAAGGATACCCTAATACGACAGGCAGTCGACGGGATTGCCAATCTATTTAGCGAGAACCCGGTCGGCGATCTGATCAGTATCATCGGAGACAATTCACCAACTATTTATTATTTTGAGGTTGGTGGCGTAGTCACAGATTCGGTAGTGGCATATGGCAATTTTGAAGTGGTAAGCACGGACTCATTCGGTGAAAAGCTTGCAAAAAAATTAAAGAAAAAATTCTTCCTGCCTCAGGTGGCTGCCGATGGGCCGGGACCTTCATTACAGGGCAGCACCCTGACCCTTGGTGACGACATCGCCCAGGAAGTTAAGGATGCGGCGATTGCCAGCTGGGCCATCGGCCCGTTATCAGCAGATTCTCCGGTTCTGAACCAGCTTGATACCATCAGTTATGAAGTAATTGACTTTGAAACTCACCCTGACTTTCTTGATGACCTGATCCTCGGGCATGCCGGACTTAATGGTAGTGGTGAATTTGTTATTTTTATAGACGATGATGCCGCTGGCTATGGTTGGCATACCAATGCCGCCACCGGGCCGGCCCCCGGCGATGGCACCATTGACCTGCTTACCGTTGCAGCCCATGAGATTGGCCATGTACTCGGTCTCGTCGACATCAGCACTGTTGGCTCAATCATGAATGCCGAGGTTTCCGCCGACGTCAGGGCGTTGCCAACGACCACGGATGCCGCTGATATACTCGGTGTTGATAAAAACGCCCTGGGTCATGGCCTGGACCAGTTTTCCGACTGGGCGGAGAATATCGGAGACGATATCGCTGATTATATTAATAGTGCCGGTGATCTGCCTTTTACCGATAAAAGTATCTCGTCGCTGCTTGGACTGGATGGGGCATTGGATTCCATAACACAGTTGATATTAGACGATCTGGGTGCCCTCGCAGATGAGGTGATGAATTACTTCAATGATATTGATGTGCTTGAACCTGATACCGACGAGCTCCGCCAAGTGGTCAATTCCAGATTATTGTCGGCAGGACGTTCCATATCCCTTGCTGCGACGGATTCCTCAAATCTTACCGAGTTTCGCGCTGAAATCGATCTTGCCTCTTTCAGGCAGGAGATTGACCTTTCTCTTGATGGCCTGACGCTCGACTTCCCGGGCGATTTTAACTTTCCTGCGATCGACATTGGTCTGGAGATTGAACAATCAAACCCGTTTATATTTAGTGCAGATCTGGGTCTGAATTTTAGTTTTGGTCTGTCTGATAATGGCACTTTCTTTGTAAGTGACCCCACTTTCGCTGCAGGGTTGAGTTTTGGTGATGCGCCCCTCGAAATTATTGCTGTGGATAGCGAAAATAATAGTTTTACTGTTACCGGTAATCATACCGGCACCGATCGCTTTGCAGTAAACCTTCAGGTTGGTGATACTTTTTATGTCACAGGTTCGCTTGATAATCCAGGTGTTTACACTGTATTGGATGTCACCCTGGTTGATGGGGATACTGAAATTCTAGTCGAAGAGTTCATTGATTCTGATACCGTCAGCGGTCAAATCCGTAAGGCCTTCTCACTTGAAGCAAGTCTAGGCCCTATCGGTATCGCAGTTGAAGATGGTCTGGCTTATTTTGATACCGAAATTGAACTTGGTATTCCAGGGAGGTTGACACTGGATGCTATCACGGGTGATAGCAATGGTGGTCTACTCGGTTTTCCATCTCTTGGTGGCAATACGGAGTTAGAGCTCTTATTGCCTATTGTTCCAACCGGTGCCTTTGGCGAGTTGAGTGATGGTTCGGCACTGATATCGGCGACTTCAAGTGCTTTACCTGAAGATGCTGGACTGGCAGGCTTTTTGCTGAATTTGCCGAATATTATCGAGATTTCAGGTCTTGAAGATTTATTCAGCTTCAATGGGATTTCCCTCGACCTCATCCTCGAAGCTCTGGAGACTCTGGTGGATGAGATGGTGGGTGTGGATCGCGACGTACTGGGTCGGATCGTCGGAGGGACATTAAACAGCGAGGGCCAGCTCGAAAATGGCCAGCTTGAGATTTATACCGAACGCTGGTCATCGAGTGGAACCACGTTTGTTACAGGTATCTATAACCCTGTTAACGGTGTTGATGGAGATCAGATATCGAAGGTTGTAATTCTCGAAGATGGAAGCAAGTTGCGCATGTATGAATGGGAGTATTTGGGAACCTCATATTTTGGCCGCGAGGTACGTCCATCGGGTGATCTGATATTGGAAGTGTACGAAGCGACCGCCTTTGGTCTTGACAGGGTGGAGGAAGCCAACGATGTTCTTATCCGCGAACTAAACGCATTAAGTGAAGATAATGTTAACTTGATTGATGATGCTGGCACCTCAATGGGTGATTTGGGCACATTTAATATAAAAAATGGCGCCCTCTATGATGAAATAGCCTTACTTGGCAAGAGCACCGCCGACCTTCTAGGCGGGGGATCTGTCAGCTTTGCTCGCGGTATTGGAGATGCTGTGCGGACTGTGCGGGAAACTGCGCGTAATATTAAAGAGGCCGAGGCGCTATTAAACAGTGAAATAAATTCATTCCTGCAGGATGTGACCGGTGACGTAACACTGGCATTAAACCCGGTCACGCTGAAGTATGAAAATTCAGCTTTTGATTTTGATCTCGACTTTGCTTTTGATCTTGAAGATCGTCCCTTGGCGGATCGTACATTTGATCTCAACCTTGATATCGATGAACTAAACCTGCAGCAATGGCTGGGCTTCAATCCAGGGGATGTGCTTGATATCAGCCTGACAGCACCGATTGAGGTCGATGCTCATGCCAGCCTGCATCTGGGTTTTGGATTTGATCTAAGTGATATTTTTGAACCAATATTCTATGTTGATCAGGATACGGGTATCGCCGCAAGTATTTCGGGTACAGCACCGGATATTGATGCCACGCTGGCAATCGATCTACCGGCCGTTGGTCCGATTAACTTACCGCCGCTCGGTCTCTTTATAGTAGATGGTTCAGCACAGATAGATCTGGGATTTTACGCCAATCTGGGTGATCCTTCTGCCGACCGCGATGGTGACGGTATTCTTGATGTTAGTGAGTTAAACGGTGCCTTTCAGGCTGAGGCCTTTGGTAGTGCCATGGCGGATCTGCCAATGTATTTTCCAATTAAATCCTTACCGCTTGGTGGTTTTGAGACAGACCGCGACGGAAACGGTTTTGCTGATAACGCACTATATGCTAGCGCAGAATTCTCTATTGATGAAAATTTCGACTTTCAAACAGACTTCGAGTTTTCTCTACCAAACATTAGCCTCGATTTTGATGCAGTGCAGGCCTTCATTGCCTATATTGACAATCCCGTCAACATGCTTAATGGTATTGAAGGATTTTTCGATGGTATTGATCTTGTTGCAGATGGTGTTGATTCCATTGAACTGCCCCTGATCGGCGGTGAGGCCTTTGACGATCTCGCCAATAGTCTGCGTGGTTTGCGTACCAGTGTGCTTGGCGAATTAATCGGTACTGATTACGACGGTGAAAAACTCGGGGAGTGGTTGCAGGATAAGATAGACACCGGCGTAACCAGTGTTTTTGACTCTGTACTAGACGAGTTACGTAAGGCCTTATTCAGTGGTTTTGATGATCTCAACCGTTCGCTTGGCCTGGATCCAGATACGGACACTGTCGAGGATGCCCTGTTTGCCTTCGTGGTTCCTATTGTCGATGCAGATGGAGCCTATCTCTATGATGATAATGGCAAGTTACAGGTACGCCTACCCACCAGCTTTGAAGATATTGAACTCACCTTCACACCAAACGGCCTATTAACCTTTAATCTCAAGTTTGGTGGTGTCCTGGTTGATGGTGAATTACCTATTGATTTCTCAGCCGGCATCCCAGGACTGAATCTGGATGTTGACGTCGCCATAGACACCCGGATTGATTATCTGATGGGTATCGGACTGGGTATTGGTAACCTAAGCCAGAGCGGCATACCAGACATCGGTGTCTTCGTTGATACCAGCGGCGTTAATATCGCAGGTGAAGAGATCGCGCTTGATGTTGATGCCAGTCTTGTCCCTGGCTCGACCGCGACGGGGACGCTGGGTTTTCTGAAGATGAATTTTGATACCGAGGATGAAAATGGCAATTCACTTGGCAATACTGGTCTCAGCGGTCATCTTGGTCTTGATATCCGTGATGCCAATGCAGATGGTCGCTGGGAAATCGGAGAAGGCGTTGATTTCGCCCTTATTGCCTCGGCGTTTGCAGAAGCCAACCTGTTTGGTGAAATCGAAACCGTTGCTGCAGAATTCCTGCCGTCTGTCTCTGCTACCATCCGTTACAGCCAGTTACTGGGCGAGATCATGCTTTCCACCGATGGTGGTTTTGAGATCGATGTTGGTTCACCTTCGTTAATTCTCGAAGATGTAACCCTGGATGTTGGCAGCTTATTTGATAGTTTCCTACTGGAGACACTCGAAGGCATCTATGAAATTGTTGAACCGATCAAACCGGTAATTGACATTCTATTGATGGAATTTCCCCTTGGCGGTATCGCCGATCCGCCGATCCGATTTATAGATATCGCCCGCATACGGTTGCCAGGCCAGACGGTCGATACCATGACCAAGGTCTTATTGGTTATTCAGAGTACCATCGAGTTTCTGGAAACCGTGGTGGACCTGGCTGATGCTGGTGAGATTAATTTTGGCACCTTTAATCTCACTGAAAGTACGCTTGAAGATCCGGATGCAGATATTCAGGAAGAGGATGCTGCCGGTGCGGTTATGGATGATTCCAATCTCACTGATGATCAGAAGAAAAAGCTGCAGGGCCCCGATCAGCAGGGTCTCGATAACAACGATTCCACCAAGAGTAGCGCGACGAAGACCAAGAAACGTCCCCCAACAAAGAATTTTAGTATCCCGGTTCTGGAGGACCCACTTACACTGCTTGATTTCGTGCTTGGCCGTGGTGAGGCCGATCTATTCTGGTACGACCTTCCGGATCTCGCACTGGAATTTGAGCATGAGGTTACCTATCCGGTATTTCCCGGACTAAACGTAGGTATCTTTGGCAAGATTGGTGCCTATACCAATTTTGATTTCGGTTTTGATACCACTGGTCTGAGTGAGTGGATGGCTCTTGATTTTGATCCTGCAGAGTCCTGGCGCATTATCAACGGCTTCTATCTGGACGATCATGGTCAGGAAAATACGGATTCAGACGAGCCAGAAGTTACGCTTATCGCCCAGCTTGGCGCTATTGCCAGCTTGGGGATCGGGGGCATCGTTGAGGCGGGGGTGAAAGGTGGTATCGAGGCTACTATCGAATTTGATCTCAACGACAAGGAAACAGAAATTCTCAACGATCTACCAGTCGGTGACGGTAAGTTCTTTGGTGGTGAAATACTTGAACGTATCACCCAAGGTCCGGAATGCCTGTTCGATGTACAAGGCGAGTTAACCGTTTTCCTTGAGGCCTTTTTCTGGATCGGGATTGATCTGGGATTCAGTACCATCACACTGTTCGAGGCTATGGAGCGTTTTGTCGATGAGGTCATCGCGAGCTTTGATTGGGAATGTACTCTTGATGCGCCAACTGACATAGCCCAGCTCGATACAACAACAGATACACTTACACTGAGTTATCGAGATGCAAGTAATAATGTATATCTGAACGACCATGGCCATGTTGCCGCACATCAATACAAGATTGAAGTGTTAGCCGTTGATGATGATCTCACCCAGGCATTCCTGATTGAGAACGGCTATCTAGATCCCGCCTATACCTCGGTATCTGAAGAACAAGCCCTTGCTAACCAGTTAGCTGCTCTCCGGGCCGGATCCGAAACCGAAGTATTAATAGTCAGTAATAACATCAGAGTCGAGGTCTTTGAGCTGTCCGAGATTGATACCATTTTTACCGAAGGCACGGATGGTAATGATGTCTATGATTTTAAGAAAATTGACGGACGCATCGATCATCTGAATTTGACTTTGGGTGATGGTGCTGATGTCGTCATCTCGGCAGGTGATGTTGATAACGACGGTGTTGACTGGATGCAATCAATCACCATCCTCGGCGAGGATGGAGAGGACTATATTAATATTGATGCCTCTTTACTGGGGCTGGCCGCAACCGTTGGTAATCCGCTGCCTTACAAGTTGCAGGGTGGTCTCAAGGATGATCGTGTCAAGGTCACGGGTGTCAATACCCTTTACGATGGCGTGCTGCTTCAGGGGGGTCTGGGTGACGACACAATTATGGGTGCGGACGGTAGTGAGCGTGCAATTGGTGGCATAGACGATAATGGTGATGGTAGTAATACCGTTTTTGATGGTTTCGATGTTCTGATTACCAACGGCGGTAATGATTATCTCGATGGTGGCGATGAGTATGATAAATTCGACGCACCGGATAGTACTGCCGATATCGCCCTTTATTCAACCAAGAAAGGCTCTGGATATGCCGCTGGTGATCAGGTGCGTGCCTCTAATTTCTATCAGGCAGATGGTACACCTTTTGATCATTATGATGCGATGGGGCGTCCCATCGACAATACGCCGGACCCTACGACTGGTCTTGGTACACTGGTTGTACTCACTGATGATAACTTCACCGTGCGTAATTTCAGTGGTGATATCATTGATGGAGGTGCTGGTGATGATATTATCCGTGGTGGTCACGGCTTCGATGAAATCATGGCTGGAGACGGTTTTAATACTATCTACGGTGAACAGGGTAACGATATTATCGATGCGGGTTCCGGTGCAACTGTTGTCGATGCCGGTAGCGGCAATGACACCATTTCCTGGCTTTATGAACCCATCGCCCCCGGTGCCATGCTCGATATGTCAGGTGGTGAAGGTGATCTGGATGTGCTTGATCTCAAAATCGCGGAATCTGCTGATGGTGCCAATGTCATTCTACTGGAACATGCCGCACCTGGAACGACTGACACCACAGCGCGGCTGACCGTAGACGGAAATCCGCTACTGCTGGATCTCATCGAAAATGTACGCATTAATGCTCGCACCGGTACCGATAGTATAAATGTCACCGATCTTCTCGATACCAATATTCAGGTAGTTGAATTGCAGTTAGGTTCAGACCTGGCGAAAATGTGGAGTGCGCTACGGGATACTGATGGAACACATACTGTTTTCCCTGGTAACTATGGTGTCTCGGCCGATAATCCAGACGGAACCGTGGCCAGTGATCCTGATTTGCGCGAGAGCCATTATTTTTATCGATTTGATCTTGCCGCCAACGGCGTCTATCTATATGAAGATGACGGTGCACCGCAATTGTTTGCAGTCAACCAGGCGGCTAATTTTGATCCCTCTGTTGCAAACATCGATCAACACCTGCAGGAAGTTTTTCTAACCGACGGTCTTGATCGTGTCAATCTGTTCTATGGCTACGATGAAAATGTGACCGAGTCGGGCCGCATCCCCGACACCATCGTTGATAATGTCCTTGTTCCCGGTAACAGTGTTGAAATTGCCGCCGGTATGAGTGCCGCTGAAGTTGAAAGTAAGCTGGAGAGCCTGAGCCAGGTTGGCGATGTCATAGTAACAGGTGCCGGAACGCTGGCAGATCCCTGGAAAATCAACCTTATCTCAGCCAATACCGATACCAGTGGCAAGTTCAAACGTTTTGCGCATCACTATGATGTGCAGTCCTACATTGGAACACTTGCACCGCGAGACGACACGCGGGTGGATCAGCGTTTCTATCGCATCAATGATCCGGATGCCGAGTATCTGTACCTGGATGATGGTGACCCGGCGACAGCCGATCAGCCTGTGTTGATTGAGAAAGCTACGGCGGCAAACCTGATTGAAGCGAATCGTATCCAGCTCCTGCATATTAACACCTGGGAGCTTGGGAGCGGTCAGGATGCGATCCTCTGGTATGGTGATGAGGGCATTGTTATCGAACAGGATGATGCTGCCAATGACATCCGCGGACGTCTTGAAAGCAGGATTGCGGATATAACTGAAGTTATTGTTACAGGTAGCGCCACTGAAGACGAACCCTGGTCATTCGAGTTTACCAATACCGCGCAACTTGCCGGTGGTATCAATAACCTGCAACTGGAACTGACCGCAGGAGGTGGTAACCTTGACCCGAGCACTACTGTCATACGCACCACCATCGGCACCACCATACCGGCCGCTGATGTCAATGATCATCAGCTTATCGGGTTGCCGAGTAACGCAGCTGAAGTAGAGTTCCGCTATCTAGACCTGGCAGTGGTATTGCTGGGCAGCGATATCGATAACGATGAAGACATCCAGGCCGGTAAATTACAGATATTTCTGCGTACCATTGCTAATCTGGGAAGCGTCACGGTAGCTCATGATGGCAGCGACTTCATCGTTACCTTCCCATCGGCGGAAGCCGAGGACATCCTCTTTGATGCAGGCAAGGGTATCATGGCACTCAAGCGCGGCAGCGGCGGTACGGATGACGCGACACGGGTTCTTTCAGCGTCCATAGTTCGTGAAGGTACCGAATTTTATTTTGGCCGAAATACGGCAACTATCACCCTGGCTCGTGACACGGGTACCTTTGAGATACTGGCAGCCGATCTTGAAACAGCCCTGGAGACCCAGCTTGATGGTGTCAATGATATTTCCATAGTTGCCGGCACTAATCCGGCCGATGCCTGGACGTTCGCGTTTAATGATGCCAATAGAAATGGTAGCGATGCTTATCATCTGCTTGAATTTGCGGTGACACGCCAGTATGAATCACGCATTTCACATGCCAATCTTATCCAGCATATCGATCTCAATGGTGCCACAAACGGCATTGTTAGTTATGGCGATGCCACTATTCCTGTTGACGATGAGATGTCGGCAACGGAGCTTGAAAATGCATTTAATATTCTGACTGTACTGACGGATCATAGTGTCTCTGTCACCGGCGCAAATGGCGTGTTTGAGGTCATCTTTGCACCTGATGATGCCGATGTTACCGGTATAGAATATGAGATCCTCAGCTTAACCATTGGCGGAGAACTGCAAGCGGCGTCTACCGTTGGTAATTCTGTGCAGCGTATTGTGCTTGACGACATGCTCGATATCAATGGCCTGGATAGTGAGGGTTTGGCCAAGCAGGCTATTATCGGTTATGGATCGCGCGAGTATGTAATTGATTCCACCATGAACGCGGCAGCTATTGAGGCCGAGCTCGTGAAACTTTATGATTCCCTTCCATTAGCCACCGGTTCTATGGTGATGGTGCGGGAGTTGTCCAATAGTACTCTGGCAGTAACGGGCGATCATGGCGACTGGACTGTAACGCTGACACCAACCGACGGTAGTAGCAATGACTTCAAGCGCTTCACATTCAGAGTCATTGAAAATGTCAATTCGCCACAGCATAGCAGTGCGAGCATTGCCGAGCCCGGTAAGCGTGTTCAACGCTTCGACGCCACGGCAGCAGACAACAGCAAACCGGTTACAGCCTGGTATGGTAATAGCGGCGTCGACATCAACGGTGCCTTCACCCAGGCTGATCTCAAGGCAGCACTGGAATCCATTAAGGGTGTTACGCGGGTTGATGTGCTTAATACCGTTACTGCCGGCGTCTGGGATATACGTATTGTCATAGCCGATGTAACATCTAATGGCGATTTCTTCGACGTGAGAGTTGAACGCTTTGAACAGGGTGCCACTGTTATCCAGACCACCCCCCGCGATGCTGTCAATAACTTGTCTTTCTCGCGCAGCATGCGTAGTGCTGAGCTCGCAACGCAATCAATATTCCTCGCCGGGTGGCAGGACCATGCCGCGATTCGTTATGGTAGCCAGTCGGTTGAAATTACCCGGGGTATGAGTGGCGCAGAGATTACAGCGGCATTGGAAAGTATGGGTAATATCAATGATGTCTGGGTGAGTGGCACCGGTAGCAGTATTATCCAGGACACACTTACACAACAGACGGTGCCAACAGCAGCCGTAATCGAGGGTACACAATTTCGTTATAACGGTAGTATTGTCACTCTCGGCGCCGGGGATATTGATGCAGACGGTAACACTCAGGCAGGGCTGTTGCAGACTCTTCTGCGCACGCTCGATCCTACTCTCAGTAATCTTACTGTAGGTTTTTCCAGTGCGACAGATCCCTATAGTATCGATCTTGGCACCTCGACCGTACAACAATTATTCTATGATGATGGCAACGCCGATATCGGTGCCACTGTTACAAATACATTACAGAGGCAGGCTATCGAGGCCGGGTCCATAGCAGTCGGTACGCAGTTCCGATTTGCAGGCAGTCTCGTTACACTTTCCGCTGCAGATATCAGTAATAATCCGCAAACTCAGGCAGGTTTATTGCAAACCGTGCTCGACCCACTTGTCGATCCGGCCAATCCCGATGTTGTCACGGTACGTCACCGCATTGAAGACAATTATTTTGAAATAGATTTCGTGAATACAGTCACCAGTGTGTTGCGTTTCAACGATGGACGCAATGCGGTAGCCGCCGACCCGGGCCTTGAAACGGTCGAAACGCCCTGGAATATAGTTCTTCGCGATCTGGAGACTGACCAGTTCGGTAATCCCTTTGTGTTCGAGCGTGTTGTCAAGGTACAGGACATGGTCCGTGCCCTGACTGTCTCCATAGCGCAGACCTCCCAGACTCAGCTTATCCCTGAAGCAGCCATAGTAGACGGCACCCAGTTTTCCGATGGTGACAACATGATTACCCTTGTGGCATCGGATCTTGATGCCGATACCGGCATACAGGCAGGCCTGTTGGAGGATAAATTTCGTGCCACGGCGGTACCGGGTTCATTATTCTATAATAATGGTGCCGGTAATGTGTCGGCCAACACCGGCGCAGATTCACGGCAACAGATCATTCCTAAAGTCAACGTCACGGCGGCGATGACCTTCAGTTATGCTGGCAATTCTTCTGCACCACTTATCAGCAGCGGCAGTCTGAATACTGATCCGGAGATCATCGCCGAGACCATACAGAACCGTCTACGTGTCGTTTCAGGTCTGCGTGATGTTGTCGTTAGCTATGATGACCTGGGTTCAAATTATCGGGTAGATTTTGTCAGTATCCCCGGTCTTGTCAATATTAATGTGAGTTATAATGCCGGTTTCTATGAGGTCAATTTTGCGGCTGTTCAGCAGTTGAGTTACAACACCGGTGCGGGCGCAGTCAATGCCGCAGCGAATCCCACCATAGGTCTTGACCTGCAGTCAATTGACGAAAGCGCAATAGTCGATGGCACGGTGATTACCTATAACGGTACTAATATCACTCTCGGTGTTGCCGATATCGATAACATTGACACTGCAAACCAGGCACAACTACTGAAGATCAGACTTGCTGATGAACCCTTGCTCGCTGATGTGACGGTATTTCATGATGCAACGGCATCAACTTATGTTGTAGCCTTCCCCGGTCCCATTGATGTTCTCTACAATACCGGTGGCCCCTTTGCCGAGGTTGCCATTCCTGCTGATATTGTTGTCGGTTCGCTCGAACTACCGGCCAACATCGAAACTGCAACCTTTAGTACAGCCACACAGAGTGTCACTATTGACGTCACACCGCCGCCAAGTGAAGGGGACATACGAACGCAACTGCTGAACCAGATCGACAGTCTTGGTACCGGGGCTACCATAGCTGTACAGGGTGCAGGCACTCCGGCTGAGCCATGGGTAATTCGCCTTAACAATTATAATGAGACCAACCCAGTAACCGTTAGCTATGATTTTGGCAGTTTTGGTGATCCGACACCGGACTTTGATGTTGTACCGAGTACTGCTGTTGCGGGCACGGATATACTTGCAGGCACGCAATTTTTCTTTGATGGTGCGGGTCTTATCCTGACAGCGGCTGATATCAATGCTGCCGACAGCGATGCTCAGGCGGCACTGTTACAAATTCGGCTCGCTACGCTCACGGGTCTCAATTCCTTGCAGGTCATTGCCGATGGTACCGACTTTCTATTTATATATGACAGCGCCGATGAACAGGCGTTAACGGTAGTCAGCGCGGCTGATTTTATGGCGTTGCTGAGCGGTACGTCCCTCAATGACCAGGTCGTCCCTGCGAGTGCACTGGTCGCCGACAGTGCATTTGCTTACGACGGCAGTATTATCACCCTCGGTGCCGCCGATATTGATGAAAACGACATTACCAACCAGTCACAATTACTGCAGGACCGACTACGGCTGCTATCCGGGCTGGAAAATGTCAGTGTCAGTTTTGCTGCGGGAGGATTTAATGTTAATTTCGCCAATGCCCTGCCACTTTTGAATGGGGCCCCTGGCTCAACCGTTCCTGCCCGCGTTATTAATAACAACGCAAACATCCAGGCGCTTGCCGCAGCGGATATCATCGACGGTCTCGAAATTGGCTATGACGGTGCCAGCCTGTCTCTGTCAGCAATAGATATTGATGCCAGTACTATAATCCAGGCATCTAATTTACAGTCGAGATTGAGAACGTTGCCGGGCCTAGAACATGTCACCGTGGCTTACGAGGCCGTTAATGATGAATATATTGTTGAATTCGTGCAGGTGCTTAATTTTGTCAGTGCCAACGATAGTGTTAACAGTATATCTGCTGATTTCCATGTAGCGCAGATCGACTTACCGACCGCCGTTGAGGTTGCCCGCTTTTTCTATGAGGGTAAGAGTGCCACCATCGTTTTGCCAGAAAACAGCCTTAGTCTTGCAGGTGTAACCGTATCCACGCGCGCAGATATCCAGGCGAAGCTCGATTCACTGGGTACTGGTGCAACGGTGATAATAGATGATTCTGATCCGGACAATAAGAACTGGCAGATTTCCATCGAGGGCTTCGACCCGGACAATCCGGTTGTCGCAACCTACGACTACGGGCAATTTATGGCCCTGTCCAGTAACACCCTGGAAACACGCCAGGTTATTGAAAAACTTGATAGTGAGAATGAATTTCAGCCATTAACCACGATCCTGGACAGTAATCTCATACTCGCCAGCTTTTCCGCTACAGCTAATCTCGCTTCGAGCAGTGTGTATATCTCCTCGGCACAAACCATTGAGCGTCTTGGTCCACGTCTCGTTGAGAAACCGACCTGGGCCGATCTCGATGGTGACGGTACCGTTGAACTGACCGGCAAAACAGACTTTTTTGCCGACCCGGTCTATGTCACTGACCATTCCATCGACACCGTGAATATCGGTGGCGGTGCAGCTGATGAGCGTGACTATTTTCTGGTGGGTCATGAGGTCTTCGATACTGGCGAGATAGATGAAGATGGCAATCCCATCACAGAGACCCAGATCGATACCGTGCAGGTCACGCATCGCCGTCTGAATAGTGACGGTACACTTGATGACAGCGACAGGGTCATCATCACGGTGCGCGGTATCGATCTTGATGACCTTGTCAATTCTGTCGAACACGACATCATAACGATTGATGGTCGCGCTGGTGATGATCGTATTGTTGCCGGCTTCCTGCCCAAAGACCCTGATGACCCCGACCTCGCGGTCACCCTCCAGGACATCATTTCAGCCCGCGCGGCCGACAACCTGGTTTTTATTGGTGGCGCGGATAATGATCGCATCGTCGGTACAGCGCGTGAGGATATCATCGATTCCGGTAGTGGTGATGACTCAGTCACCGGTGGAGCCGGCAAAGATACCTTCATAGATATCTCGGGCACAGACACACTACTTGAAGTGCGAGATCTTAATTTCTCTCTGACTGATAGCTCTCTGACTATCAGCGGACTGGAACAGAACCTTCTGGATTTCACTCAGTTTGATCCCATCAATGAAATTGAGGGAATCCCGGAAGGCTTTGAAAATTTTGAGATATTTGAGCTTTTCGGTGGTGCCAGTAATAATAATTTTGCTGTTACGGGTTTTACCCAGACCGCGTTCCTTGATGGTACCGAACTCAGCGATACCTATGTGGTCACTCTGCAGGGCGACCTGGTCGGCCCACCGCCGATCCAGTCGAAGGTATTCATCGTCGACACCGGAACTGGTAGTGCTGATAGTGACCAGGTATTGATGGTGGGAGGGGATGGTGATGATACTCTGCACCTTGATGCCGACCGATCCCGTCAGCAGATTGAGAGCGCGGTTGATGGTAATTTCACTCTCACCTATGCCGGGGAAACAACCACCGCTGTCCTCGATCAAAACTCAACAGCGTCCCAGATCGAAGCTGCACTAGAAGCCCTGCCCAATGTTGATCTCGATGTTGATGTTGAACTCGATACCAGCGGTCCGCGCCCGCTCTGGAACATCATTATTAATGACGCCAGCACTGTTGGGCGTAACTCCGAGGGTCGTTTTTTCCGCCTGCTCAGCGATGATATCGAAATTAAATTGCATGTGACCCGGGCAACGGTGACCCGTATTACGGCAGACCTTGCACAGTCTCTGCTGGATGGTAAACCCGATCTTGATGCCCTGTTCGAGCGGCCGGCAAACGAAACACAATTATTTAATATCCTGCCGGGCGAAACCGGTGCCTTTGAGGTCACCTACAACGGTAATACCAGTACTTCTGGTCTTTCTCACCAATCCAACGCTACGGACATAGAAGCTGCACTTGAGAGTCTGGACGATATTACGGTGGCAACCGTCACCGGTGCAGGTACAAGCCAGTCACCCTGGCGTGTTTTTCTTGATGATGCACTGCTTGATGACAAGGAAAACTTTTTTGCCATTGGCGTTACCACGAACGTGGCCAGCACGCCGCTTGATGTTGCCGATGCGGCAGCGACGACGCGCGAGTCAATATCCGTGTCTGATCCTACGGTTTATCAGCGCGTTTACTATGATCGCAGCGTAGAGGTGATTGATATCCGTGGCGGTAAGGGGAACGATACATTTATTTCCGACGATAGCATGGCCGCCATGGTGGTGTCCGGTGACGAAGGCAAGGACAATTTTCTTATCGGCCGCGTGATTAAGACCAAGACCGTCGATATTGGCGGTCTCATGGTTGAAGTGGTTGACGGCGAGAACGGTATTACACCCGGAGTCAGCTTCAACGCGGCCTTTTTTGGTGGCGGTAATGATGACTACTTTGAGGTCAACCATAACATTGGTGAACTTGAACTCTTCGGTGAGGCCGGTGATGATACCTTTTTCCTCAAGGCGCAGTTGCAGGCCAAGGGTGCCCCCGGTGCCATGACCACCGAGGAAATTGATGGCGGCCAGATCACCGCCGGTGCCGGTGATGCCGAGAACAACATCGCCGAGGAAGATGAAGATATCCTCATCGATTATGTAGAGAACAACCGCGTTGAGATTTATGGTGGTAGTGGTTTTGACACCGTGGTTGTAGCAGGTACCGCGCTTCCCGATGAATTCTATGTCTTTACCGACGAAGATAACCGCCAGTATCTCTTTGGCGCCGGTCTCAAGCTCGAGAATATCGATAGTATTGAACGACTCGCGCTGTTGACCGGCTCCGGTGATGATACGGTTTATCTCTATGGAATTGACCCCAGTCTCAGTTTGTTGATTAACATGGGTTCCGGTAATGATGAAATCATAATTGGTGGCGAGGAGCGGCATTTCTCCGTTACTTATCCCGAGTCCAGTGCGGTGTACACCGTCGAACAGGACCTTGCTGTCGAGTTCACCGCTGATGAGAATGCTTTTTACAATGACGCATTTTTTAATCATCGTTATCGCTCATTGGACAGCCTGCTTTCACAAACCGATAAAGATGAAGCCTGGCGTGACTTCTATAAGAAATGGGTTGCCCCTGAGATAAGTGCCTCAGACTTGCTCAACGTCGATATCGGTCTGAAACACTGGGCCCTGCTCGAAGCAAACCTGGCCGTTGCACTTAAACTGTATGCCCAGGCAGTTGAACTGGCGGCATCGACTTATCGTGTTGTCCCCCTGAAGAATTCACCCAGTAGCTGGGGTGCTAGTGCGCGTAGTGAGAAGAACGAATTCTTGACATCGCTGAATACCTTCGAGGCACAGTTGCAGAATACTAACCAGTACCGCTGGGATTATCAGACTGTCGATTCCTATGGCTATTATCATGGCTTCCTTGGTCTCAGCTATAGCGTCGCCTACTATAGCTCATTAAACAATGCCCTGAACAACGACTGGTCACCGATTCTCCCTACACAGGTTGATTTCGATACGCTGCAAACCATTGCACCAAACACAAATTTCAATGCCGGCGGCATAACGCTGGATCGGCATTTATTCAATTATATGAACACCGCTATTGCCCATGCTATTGCGGGTGACATGATCCGGGCAGAGCCGGTACGAGAGGGTACCGGGCTTTTCAGTCCTCGCGTTGAGCAGACCTTTACTACTTCTTCCGGAAGTTTCTGGGGTTTTGCTGATTTTAACTGGCTGAACAACGGTTTCTTCTATGAGCCCGATCTATTCCTTACCGATCTTTATGCTCACCAGGTACCTGCCAATGGTTGGCTGCCACATATAACAGGTGAGGATGGTGTATGGATGCCTACCTATAGTATGGGTGGTGCCCAACCGCTATCAGGCAATAACCTGTTCTGGGATGTGATCAGCCTGTTCTATGAAGTCGATTTGCCAGCACCTGATAACACGATCAACATTGAGCGTATCAAGCACACCATGATAGAAAAGGGTGCGGCTTCCTATCGCTTCGATGAATTACCCGAGCGTACGGTAATTAAAACCCTGCCAGAGAACTATGACTTGAATGAAATTGAAGGGGTAGTGCGTATTGCAGGCGGCCTTGGTGATGGTGACAAGTTGACTATCAATGCCCGCGATAACAGCGGATTTGACCTTAGCATTGAGGAACAAACACTGCTCCTTGGAGATTTTATTTATGATTATAGCAAGCTGCCCGTGCTACCAAGTGGTGTCGAACCTATCGATGTCCAGGATGCGTTGTCCAGGGCACATAAGGAGAGCCAAATTGGTATACTCGATCAGCTTGCTGACAACACCGTTGCCAATGCCACGGTGTCACTGCAGGTTGATACCCTCACCCATATCTTTGAGCTCTCTACAACACTCAATGCACTGAACACGGCGAGTATCGCACTTGACACCGCCCTGCAAAGCGGCACAAATGCGGAGCGGGCTTATGTTGATGCTGTACAAAATTTTGTAAACCGTGGGCTAATTCTCAACGGTAATACCACGCTTGTGAGTGAAGCTGATTTCTCCCTTGACGCGCTTGATGCCTTACTTAATAACGTGACCTTGTTCGAGTTGCTGGATAAAGATGCTTCTATTGCGCTGGCCAATCCCCTTGCCGAGGCAGTTACCATTGAGACGCGCCTGAACGAGCTCAAGCATTTTGTTGAGTTAACCTCTGTCAGCCAGGATCTTCGGACTACCGAAGGTTTTTCCTGGACCGGCGATACGGCGCTGCGAGTGTACAAGCAGGACTCACCAGTGCTGGCAGCGCGGGAATCCACCTGGCAATATAAC
>Ga0055584_100000790_pt1 | contig 30353 bp, 24 predicted proteins | sample OSDHelmetaG_FD_58716 | JGI IMG/M metagenome (GOLD analysis project Ga0055584, IMG submission 58716) | Pelagic marine sediment microbial communities from the LTER site Helgoland, North Sea, for post-phytoplankton bloom and carbon turnover... | ecosystem: Environmental > Aquatic > Marine >... | reverse complement strand
TGCTGAATAAGGCGGCTCACACCCAACAGGAGCTGCGCCATGCCGAGTCCGATGATGATCGACGTGAGAACTGATATGTATTCGAATGCATCCATTTGGCTAGACCTGTTGCGGTGGCTAATCTACTAGTCGGGATCGTGCAGTTGAGCTACTACTGCGACCTTGACGGACGTTGAGATTGTATCTGGAAAACCTGACATCAAGCGGGAAGACTTGATCCACACTTGCTGTTGAGTCGAACGTCCGCTCTCACCAATAGCGGTCACTCAAGTCATCGGAAATCGAGTAAATCGAAGGGCAGCTTCCGGCCATGAGCAGCCACTCAATCATGGATCGCTCGTCTTTTGGCAGCCGTCACGGCTGCTCATAAGAATTTCGACAGGCAACACAGGCACGACTCTTGCTCTACTCGACAATGTCCCAGACTCTGTCCGATATCCGCTTTGCAAAAGTATCAACCTCAGAACGCACTCGTGTGCCATTGTCTGCCTTCCAGTCATCGAATGACAAGTATGGCCCAACAAGCGTGAACTGCCTCCGGTCGAACTTGCCATTATCGCCGACCGCGACCAATACGGTCGTCGTCATTGCGACCTCTTCCTGCGATCTGGCGTCCCAAAGAAACTCGCCTGCGACCACGTGAAGTGTCCGACCATCGGGATAGGAAACGACGTTTTTCCCACGTCCGATTGCCTCACGCTCAAGCATTTCTTGCAGCTTCTCGTGCCAAATGTCTTGAACCGAAATTGTTGGGCCCTGTGTGGTTCCCGTCCGCCTCGGGCTCCCGTCAACACCAGGTTCTGGCCCACCAATACCGCCCACTGCCGCTCCCAATCCGCCGCCCGCTACAGCACCGATTGTGCCGCACAACGTCCCGATAAGAAGCGAGGTCAGCGGATCACCGAAAATCGCGCAATCGGAGAATCCGGCCTGTAACCCCGCTGCGGCTCCGGATCCCATCGTCAGGCTGCGATTTACCTGTCTGCTATCGTTCAAGATAAGATGATATTCGGACTCATCGTAAAGACGGACAGAGATTTCGACCGCATTTCGAAGTGACGGACCCGTCGTGCATCCGGCAACCAATATCATGCATGTTAATGAAAAATGAATTCGATTCGACAATCGTATTTGACAACTTCTTACGATGGACATTCTTGCTTGTAACCTCTTCAGAATCCGAGTGCCATTATGCTGATAGCACCTGCTACCAATGAACTGGTGCATCAAGTCGACATTTGTCACTGCGGCACTCTATTGGCAAAGCACCAGATACCTTACAAGCGTCCGCTGTGGGTCAGTAGCAGCCCCCGAACCCCATTCTAGCCCAATGTCTGCTTCGGAGGGTAAAGCAGACGCTCGCTGGCTTGCAGATTGAAGCAGGTCCGAGCCTACGTCTCGAGTGACCGCTTTCATCAATAGCAGTCATTCCGATCATCCAAAAACATAGATGTCGACAGGCAGTTTACGGCCAAAAACCGTAATCGCCGCTGCCAGGAAACTCGTCGTCATCGTACACCGAATATGGTCGATGACACCCATTTGCGATGGGGCGCAGAGGCAGGAAGGTCCATCCCATTTGCTTCATTCAAAACCTGATGGTGTACACCAAGTCTGGCGAATCGATTGAAAAGTGTCCTCTTTCGTACGCGTCAAAAAACGATTCCAGAACGCCCTGTCAGCAAGTCGCCGTCTACGATTTACCGGCAATACGCACACACCGCAGGGGAGTTTCGCATGTGCGTATATCGCCAGAGCCAAGGGAGTGCCAGCATGCCCGCATGCCAAAGACATCCAGGCATATGTACGCGTGGCCGGGTATTTTTGGCAAATCGTTTTCTTCCGGGCACTTAAGGAGTACATCATGAAACGCTTATTGAAAGTCGGGATCGCCGCAGTACTTTGCGTTGTGCTTGCAGGACCGGCAATCGCACACGAAGCTGGTCAGTGGATATTACGGGCCGGCGCGGGCCAGGTAGCTCCCAAGAGCAACAACCTGAGCGAAACAGTTGAGGATGGAGGCACAACGATAGGCGTGGCGCTTGACGTTGACGCAGGCACCAGCCTTACCCTGATGGGTACGTACATGTTCACTCCGAACTGGGCGTTCGACGTCCTGGCGTCATGGCCATTCAAGCACGATGTCAACGGAAATATTTCCGTTGATGATGGCGTGAACCCCGTCGAGAGCTTCACGGCCAAGATTGCGGAAGTCGAGCACCTCCCGCCAACGTTTTCGGTTCAGTATCACTTCTCACCGGATGCCCAGTTCCAGCCCTATGTTGGCTTGGGCGTCAACTACACCACGTTCACAAGTGAAAAGTTCACTGAGATTGTTGTAGATGGCGAGAACCTTGGCACGCTCGGCGACAGCCTCAGCCTCGACGACTCCTTCGGCGTCGCCGCTCAGTTCGGCGCTGACTGGGTATTCAGCAACAACTGGCTGGTGAATTTCGACCTGCGCTGGATCAACATCGAGTCCGATATGACGGCCGATGGCCTGGCTATCGGTACTGTCGAGATTGACCCTTGGGTCTACAGCCTCAACGTCGGTTACCGGTTCTGATCCGTTATCGATGGGGCTATTCCGATCAGGGTGCCCTCGCCCCGATCAGCCTTTGGAGCAAGCAGAGGGGTCAGAGTGCATTCTGCAAATAGATGTACTCTGACCTTTTTTACTGACACGCACGTGGTCCACGTGATATCAAACTCGACGGCACAGGGTGTCGCAATTCGCTTTTCCCAATAGCAGCCGCGACTCGAACGCTGCCGAGTCGTCCGAACTCTTATTTACAGCCACGATTTGACTGCCCGAGACAGTCATGCGGCCGCGTTCTTCAGCACAGACAAAAACGGGTGCCCCTATCGGAGCACCCCTGTCGTTGTCATTCAAAAACCCCAGTCTTAGTTTGGTGTCGTGCCCCCGTTGTGGAGCGGTGAGAAGTGCCAGGACTTGCTTTTCCACTCGCCGTCTTCTTTTACCCAGATATGTGTAACGCGGGTCCGATAATTGCTGACAGTTACGCCGTCGGCCGCCATTGAACCCTCAAGATAATAATGGGCGAGAACAACCGTATCGGACAATGAAACTGCATTCGGATACATCACTGTGACGTCATATTCACCTGCGAGGTCTTCGGAAATTTCTTCGAGTGAGGGTTTCTCATCGGTATAGAAAAACGTTCCACTTGAATTGGCATTAAGGTGAGTGCCATCTGTTCTTAGATCCAACTGCGTCTTGTAATCGTTGTTGTTGCGCGCCTCCCAGTTCTTTTCCACCAACGCAATAACTTCATCTGTCGCACTCAAATGATTGTCCGCAAGTACGACTTGCGAAAAACCAATTGCTACACAAACCAATAGTAAATTCTTCATGATACTTCCTTATTTTTTTTAACTTAAAGGTATCGGACTTCCACTTAAATAGGACCCCTGATACTTGCCAGATAGTGTAGATCAATTACCTGCTTGGAATGTTGTACTACTAATGCCGATTCCTTGTCCAACTTTGCTCGGACCAAGACAGGGGTCAAGTGATCCATCAGATACATTCAAAGGCGTGAGCAGCCCTGCCAGGCCATTCCAAAACCCGCTTTCAGAAGATTCGGGCGTGAAGCTGACGCTCGCCGGATTGTTCTACTCGATGACGTTTGTAATCACGCTCAGTCATCATCTACGGTTGTGGAGTTCGATGACTGCTAATCCTTAGCCACTAGTACTCCTCAAACCAGGCGAGAATGTGGTCAATCTTGGTGATCAGTTGGCTCGGTCGGTTCGCGATGTTATGCGCGGCGCCCGGCACTTCAACCAACACAGTATCGATTCCGCGTATCTTCAGGGCGTTGTACATCTGTTTGGCCTCTGAGATCGGCGTGCGTGTATCCGCAGTGCCAACCATTACCAGCGTCGGCGTTTCCACATTGCCGATCAGCGAGATGGGCGAGAACTTCATGTAACCCTCGATGTTCTCCCAGGGCTGACCCGCATAGCGATAATTCGCATAACCGTAATAGTTATCGGCCGTCAGGGTCTTGCTCATCCAGTTCATGATCGGCTTTATGACAGCGGCGGCACGAAAGCGAGTGTTCTTGCCCACGATCCAGGCCGTCATGATGCCGCCGGCGCTACCACCGGTAACGTAAAGACTGTCTTCGTGAGCAATACCCGACTTGATAAGCATATCAACGCCATCCATGACGTCCTGATAATCGTCGCCCGGATAGTTATTGAACAAGAGATCGCCAAACTCCTCACCATAGCCGGTGCTGCCACGAGGGTTCGGATAGAAGACGATGTATCCAGCCGCTGCGTATAGCTGAACTTCGGGAGAAAAACGCGGGCCGTAGTTTGAGATCGGACCACCGTGGTTTTCGACGAGCAGAGGATACTTCTCCGACGGATCAAAGCCTGGCGGTTTGACAGTCCAGCCCTGAATGTCTCGCCCGTCCACCGACGATTTGTACCAGACTTCTTCAACCTGACCGAGCTCACGCCAGTCCAGAAGATCCTTGTTGAAGGATGTCACCACGACGGGCTCGGAACTCCGGGCCTCGATGATCGCGAGCTCCGCGGGGCGATAAGGCGTCACGTGGGTATAAGCGATACGTCCCGTTGGTGCGACTGAGAAGGATCCCTCTCCGTAGGGCCGGCCTATCATTGTGCCGCCAAGATTGCCTGCTATGTCGCGTGATTTGCCGGCCAGTGTGGTCACGGCGATTTTGGTGTCGCCGTGCTCGTCATACTGGAAGTAAATATTGCTACTCCCCTTGTTCCATGCAAGTTCCGACACACTTCGGTCAAAATCAGAAAGCAGTTCGCGCTTGTCAGAACCGTCGATATTCATGACGTACATTTTTGTAAGCTGATAGGTCCGGACTTTGTCCTCGAAACCAAGGTATGCGATTTTCTTGCCGTCCGGCGAAACCACAGGCGAATGATCCGGTCCGTTTCTGTCTGTCAAGGCGATGACATCGCCTGTGTCGATAGCGACCCGGTAAACCTCTGAGTTCGCGAACTCATGCTCCCAGTCTTCATTACGGTTGCCCGAGAAAAAGAGTGCCTTGCCATCTGCAGACCACTGGGGAGTGCCGGTGTGATGAAACATCCCGCTCGTAATTTGCCGCGGTGTGCCGCCAACGGCCGGTACGACGAAGTAGTGCTTGTAACCCGTCTCTATGTATCCCGATCCGTCTCGTTCGTATTTAAGGCGCGTGGTCACTCGTGGCGCATCGGCCCACTCGGCATCATCGGGCTTTGTGGGTGGTGAAATCAGGACGGGCGGCTCTTCCGGCACCAGCATCGAAAACGCGATCTGCTGCCCGTCCGGTGCCCAACTCAGACCACTTGGCGAACGCTGCAGCTGAGTCAGTCGCGCCGTTTTTCCTGTTTCGAGCCAATAAACGTGAATCTCGGAGCCATTGTCGGTGGCACTCGTAAACGCAATCCGTGTGCCGTCAGGCGACCAGGTGGCGTTCGATTCCGAAATGTCGCGACCGGTCAATGGCAGGTTGCCCGAGCCGTCTGCGTTGACCACCCAGAGGCGACTCGTCTTGCTGTCTTTCATGACGTCCATGCTGTTGCGGTTGTAGACAACGCGGCGCCCATCCGGCGAAATCTGAGGATTCGATACCCACTCCAGCTCAAAGACGTCCATCCTGTCGAACAAGGTGCTTTCGTTTGCGTTTGAAACGCCCGGAATGGCCAGAACGGCCAGAAAAACGCCAGAAATAAGAACTCGAGTCATCGTCTATGCCTGTGTCGATTAGCTGGCCGCTCAGTCTACCTGCCCTGACGCTGACCGTCCCGTGTTCTGATATAGTCGCTCGATTCAAAATTAATTCGGAGCAAAAATGAGTCAAGCGAAGTCAGGCGACACAGTCAAAATACACTACACAGGGACACTGGATGACGGCACCCAATTCGACAGTTCGGCCGGTCGTGAACCGCTCGAATTCTCACTCGGCAGTGGTCAGGTCATCGCCGGATTCGACAACGCGGTGGACGGCATGTCCGTTGGCGATAGCAAGACGGTGACCATTCCTCCGGCCGAGGCCTACGGCGAACGGCACGACCAGCTTGTCCAGCAGGTACCGTCTTCGTCATTGCCCGATGACATGAAGCCCGAGGTCGGTATGCAGTTGCAGAGCCAGAGTCCGGATGGACAAGTGATGAACCTTGTTGTTTCCGAAGTTTCTGAAGAATCGATTACAGTCGATGCGAATCATCCGTTGGCGGGCCTTGCCCTGACCTTTGCTATCGAACTCGTCGAGATCGCCTGATCCGGATACATGAAGTCGATACTGGTCATCGGCAGCTCGAACACGGATATGGTGATCCGGGTTAAGGCATTGCCCTTACCCGGGCAGACCGTGATGGGCGATAACTTCCAGACTTTCGCCGGCGGCAAGGGGGCTAACCAGGCCGTCGCCGCGCGACGCGCGGGCGGCAACGTGAGTTTCCTGGCCGCTGTCGGCAATGATGAACTGGGAAAATCCGCAACTGACCTTTTCGAAACCGAAGGAATCGATACATCCCTGATTCAGGTCATCGACGATTTACCATCCGGTGTGGCGATGATTTTTGTCGACGATGCCGGCGAGAACTGCATCAGCGTCGCACCGGGTGCCAACAACGCTCTCACGACCGAAATCGTTCGGCGTAACGCCAGCGCAATCTCGACTGCGGACGTGCTTCTCCTGCAGCTTGAGACGCCCATCGAGGCCGTCATCGAAGCCGTGGATATTGCGGCCCAACATGCAACGCGCTGTGTGCTCAATCCGGCACCAGCCGCAGAAATACCGGATAAGACGCTGGCAGAGCTGTATTGCATCACACCTAACGAAACCGAGGCAGAAATGCTGACCGGTGTCGCCGTGGTCGATGCAGAAAGTGCAGCAGGCGCGGCAGAGAACCTGTTGCGGCGTGGCGTCGAAAACGTCGTTGTAACCCTGGGAGGGAACGGTGCGTTGTTATGCAATTCGGACGGCACGCACCATCAAGATGCGCCGTCTGTGCCGGTTGTCGACTCGACAGCGGCAGGCGATACATTCAACGGTGTGCTGGTCGCTCTGCTCGCGGAAGGACTACCGATCAAAGAAGCGATTCGTCTGGCCGTAGCGGCAGCGAGTCTTTCAGTGCAAAAGGCCGGAGCAATTGGCAGCCTTCCGCTGCGACGGGCGTTCGACGTCGCCAGTCAATAACTGACCGGCGCTGATATCGCCGCTAGATGGTATCAAACCAGAAGCGCAATCAGATCAGCGCCAAACAGTGAGATCAGCGCGAAACTCACACCACCGATCAACACGGCAGCGAATAAGCCCAACGCGAACGGCCGAATGCCGATCTTGATGATGCCCGCAAACATCGACGTCAGTCCTACCGCGGCCATTGCAACTAAAAGACAGCGCTCGGCAGACTCCTTGAGAAAGCCGACGGTTTCTGCCCATTGCTCCGGCTGTAGCAAGCCGAATGGCTTGTCGCCGATATCACCGACAGTACGAAAAGCAGACATGAGAGCGAAGCCGACGATGAACCAGGGAATCATAGCCAGGAAATTTATCTTTGACGTATCGCCCTCGCGACGTTCCGCGCCATACAAGATTCCAACCAGCGGAATGACGGCGATCATGCAGAGATTTCGGACCAGTTTGGTGACCGTTGCGATGTCCAGCGCAACCGGGGCGTTGTATTGCGCTTCATACATCATGCCGGCACCGGCAACCTGCGCCGTTTCATGAATCGATGTTCCGAGAAAAAGGCCGGCGAGCTCCGGTTGAGTAGCGAAAACCTGATGGGCCAAAACCGGATAGAAGAACATGGCGGCCAGGCCGAAAACGGTAATACAGGCGATTGCGTAGCTGACCTCGGACTCATTCGCCTTGATTAACGGAGCAGTTGCGACGATCGCCGTGCAGCCGCATATGCTGGTACCAACCGCAATGAGTCCGCTAAGTTGACGGGATAAGCCCATGTAACGACCCAGAAGGCCCACCGTGAACAAGCCTATGCCAATTGCCGCGATAACGAACGGTAAAGCGACCAGCGTGAACTGACCGGCACCCGTAAGACTCAGTCGAATACCGAGCAGCATGATGCCGATTCTTAGAATAGCCGACGTGCAGAATTTCAAACCCGGCTGGATGCTGGCCGGAAGCCTGATCGTGTTCGCAATGAGCATTCCCAGTACGATAGCCATCATGATCGCGCTAACCGGGCTTTTCGAGAAGCCGAGGATCGACACGCCGAACCAGTCTGCTACGTAACCGGCGGCTACGGACACGAACAGCGCGAGTCCTATTCCGCTCCACCAACCCGGTGATTTCAGGCTTTCTGTCACAATATTGCTACCGTCTGCATGTGAGTGCGCGATGATAGCGTAAATTGTCCTTCGATTACCCTTCCCTGCGCGCACGTAGGCAGGCAATATCGGTCATTCTTCGTTAAATCGAGACTTCCATGCCACAGCAGGCCGAAACGGATAACCTGGCTTCGAAACCCGATTTCAGTGCACTGTTTTCAAATCTGAAGGCCACCTTCAATAGTGGCAAGACTCAGGATCTGGCATGGCGGCGTATGCAGCTGAAGGCCATCACGAAAATGATGAGCGAGCGTGAGAATGAGTTGTTTGAAGCTCTGCACTCCGACCTTGGCAAGTGCGCGATGGAATCGTTCACGACTGAGACCTCGTATGTGAGCTCAGATGCGGCCTATAGTTACAAGAATCTGAGCCGATGGGCTCGAAAGAAGCGCGTCTCGACACCGATCGTCGGTCAGCCCGGCAAAAGCTGGCTCCAGCCGGAGCCCTTAGGCGTCGTTTTGGTTATCGGCGCTTGGAATTACCCGCTTCAACTCAGCTTGGCCGGCATGTCGGCAGCGATCGCCGCCGGCAATTGCGTGGTGATAAAACCTTCCGAACTTGCTCCGGCGACTTCTGCCCTGCTGGCCAAACTGCTACCCGAATACCTGGACCCTGATTGCGTAAAAGTTGTTGAAGGCGCTGTGCTGGAAACAACGGCGCTGCTTGATCTGCCGTTCGACCATATTCTCTACACCGGCGGCGGCAAGGTCGGTCGCATCGTAATGGCTGCAGCGGCCAAACATCTCACTCCGGTTACGCTGGAACTGGGCGGGAAATCGCCCTGCATCGTCTTGCCGGACGCGAATCTGGAAGCAACCGCCAAACGTATCGCTTGGGGAAAATTCACCAACGCCGGCCAAACCTGTATTGCGCCCGATTACGTACTCACAGATGCCGATACAGAGGCGCTACTGCTGCCACTCATCGATAAGAATATCCGTGAGATGTTCGGTGACGACCCTCAGACATCCGATTCCTACGGCCGCATGGTGAATGACCGCCACTTCGAACGAGTGAGTGGTTTTATCCCATCCGGTCACATTGCAATTGGCGGCCAGTGCGATGCAGGCGACCGCTACATTGCTCCCACTGTGCTAACCGACATCGAGGTCGACAGCGCAGTGATGCAGGAAGAGATTTTTGGCCCTGTTCTGCCCATGGTCCGTGCGGAAAATCTGGAGGAGTCGATCGCATTTATTCGAGCGGCCGACAAGCCTCTTGCAGCCTATATTTTCACAAACAACAAAGGCGCCGAGAGCAAGTTTCTGGAACAGGTCAGTTGCGGCAGCGCCTGTATTAACGACGTCATGATGTTCATGACTGTTCATGATCTGCCATTCGGGGGCGTCGGCCCAAGCGGTATGGGTGCCTACAGCGGCCAGCGCGGATTTGAAACCTTCAGTCATATGAAAGCCGTTATGAAACGCGGCTGGTGGCCTGACCTGGATATCCGCTACGCGCCTTACACCGAGAAGAAATTCAAGTTTCTAAGAAGAATAAAATAGTCAAAATAAGATAAACGACAAGGACCTTGCCATGACCCTAATTTGCAGATCCATTGCAGTTGTTTCACTGCTCGCCCTTTGCACACATGCGACGGCAGACACCACGCTAATCCACGCCGGGGAATTGCTGGCCGTTCCAGGCAAGTCCACGCTGAGCAGACAGACGATCGTAGTTGAAGACAATCTCATAAGCGAGATCGTGAGCGGTTTCGCCGATGCTGCAGACTACGATGGGGACGTGACCGTCATCGACCTCAGCGATCATTTCGTTCTTCCTGGCCTGATGGATATGCACGTCCACCTGCAGGGACAACTCGGACCGAAAAACGACAGTGATACATTGAAAATGTCCGATCAGCTCATGCAGATGCGCAGCATCTACTATGCGATGAAAACCCTTCGGGCCGGATTTACAACGGTCCGGGACGTTGGCTCATCGTCACAGGAAATGTACGCGATGCGCGATGCCATCGAGAAAGGTTGGATTGACGGTCCAAGAATCATTGCCGCTGGCGGCGTTGGAATAACCGGCGGCCATGCCGATATCAGCGGCGTAAGCCCCGACCTGATGGAAATGTTTACGTCGCCGAACGTCTGTGACGGGCCGTACGACTGTCGCCGTGCCGCGCGCAACACCATCAAGTACGGCGCAGACTGGATCAAAATCACATCAACCGGCGGCGTGATGACAGACCGGGCTACCGGCACGGGCCAGCAGATGGAAATGGACGAACTGCAGGAAATCGTTCTGGCCGCCGCTCGCATGGGGCGTAAGGTTGCGTCACACGCGCATGCCGAAGAAGGCATTATCGCGGCGCTCGAAGCCGGAGTCGCGAGCATCGAACACGGCTCATACACGGGTCCGCGCGCCATCAAGCTTTTTAAAGAGACCGGCGCCTACCTGGTGCCGACATTGCTTGCCGGAAAAACTGTCGCAACACTCGCTGTCGAATCAGACTTCATGAGTGAGGCCATCAAAAAGAAAGCCGCCCGAGTGGGTAATGATATGGCCGGATCATTCGAGAAGGCTCACAAGGCGGGTGTGAATATCGCCTATGGCACCGATAGTGGCGTATCACCTCACGGAACAAATGCCGAAGAGGCTGTACTCATGGTCGAGAACGGCATGTCTGAATCTGATGTACTGGTTGCCGCGACTATTAACGCCGCTGACCTGCTGGATATGAGTGATTCCATCGGGACTATAGAAACCGGCAAGTTCGCGGACATCATTGCCGTTGATGCTTCACCGCTTGAGAACATCGATGAATTGCTGGATGTCGACTTCGTCATGAAAGGCGGCAAAGTCTACAAAGACTAATGCTTCACATTGCAGGTGTTGTCCGTGGGATTTTTTGCGTCCCGACAGGGTAGAATAGTCTGCCTATGCCAAAGATGACCCCAAGCACGCTGCGCATCGGTCGCCGCTATCGACAGAACCGCCTCGCTGAAAACTACGATGCCATTGTCATCGGCTCAGGAATGGGTGGACTGACCACCGCTGCACTTCTCAGTGACCTGGGTTGGAAGGTTTGCGTCCTTGAACAGCACTATACGGCCGGTGGCTATACGCATTCTTACGAGCGCAACGGCTACGAATGGGACGTCGGCGTGCATTACATCGGCGACGTTGGAGCAAAGACCCGCACACGCCAGATGTTTGATTATCTGTCGGGCGGGAAACTCGAGTGGGCTCCGATGGACGAGGAATACGACCGCTTTTATATCGGCGACAAAGTATTCAATGCGCGAGCAGGCAAACGACAATTCCGCTACAACCTGATCCGCCAGTTCCCCAACGAGGAGCAAGCCATAGATCGCTATCTGCGCCTGCTCGACAAAGTCGGAAGTGCGCTGCCAGCCTTTGCAATGAACCGGATTTTGGGATTCTGGCAACGTCTCGCACTCTGGCCATGGTTGAAGCTGAAGTCGTCACGTGTTCTGTTCAAAAATACCTACGACGTACTGAGTGAACTGACTGATGATCAGGACCTGATTGCGGTCCTTTGCGGACAATGGGGCGACATGGGCTTGCCGCCCAAACAGTCAACTTTCCTGGTTCATTCGATGATTGCTCGCCACTATCTTTACGGTGGTTTTTATCCGATTGGCGGATCATGGAAGATTGCAGACAGCATCATCCCGAAGATCCAGGCGTCCGGGGGAGAAGTGTTTACCTACGCGCGCGTCAGCCAGATTGTCATAGAAGAAGGTGAAGTAAAGGGCGTCGAAATGAGTGATGGTCATCGCATACGTTGCGGTTGCGTCATCTCTACTGCCGGCGTTAACAATACATTCAATGAGTTGATACTCGACAAATTCGCCAGGACCACAGGCTACGCGCAAAAACTCGAGACTGTAGAACCCAGTTTCGCACATCTTGGCGTCTATATCGGACTCAAGGAAACAGCGGAAGAACTCGGTTTGCCAAAGACCAATTTCTGGATCTATCCCGATCGCGACTATGACGCTGCGGTCGATCGCTTCATGGGCAATGTGGACGAAGCATTTCCGGTAGTCTACATATCCTTCCCATCCGCCAAGGACCCGGACTATCTCAATCGACATCCCGGTACCGCCACAATCGAAATCGTAGCCCCGGCGCCCTACGAATGGTTCATGCAATGGCAGGACAGGACCTGGGGAAAACGTGGTGAAGATTACGACGCGTTCAAGGACGGACTCGGTGAACGACTGATGGAACACCTGTATGAGCGATTGCCCAATCTGCGCGGCAAGGTTGATTACTACGAAGTATCTACGCCGTTGTCCACCAACTGGTTCGGCGGCTATCAAAACGGTGAGCTTTACGGCCTGGCGCATACGCCGGAGCGCATGCAGCAGGATTGGTTGCGGCCCGAAACATCGATTCCGGGTTTGTGGCTAAGCGGTCAGGACATTCTGACCTGCGGCGTGACGGGCGCGATGATGGCCGGTGTGCTTACGACGACCAGTATCGTTGGCATGCGCAAAATGTCACCTTTGATGAAACGAATCTACGCCTGACCCATTGACCTGAAAAATCAGAACGCCTCTTCCGCCAATCCCATCACCGCATCAGCACCCACCATCGCCGCATCTGCCAGTGAGCGCGCCTTCGGCATAATGTGCTGTGCGTAGAAACGCACTGTCTGCAGTTTCCCTTCAGCGAAAATCGGGTCGTCGGACGCGGCTCCCTTAACGATCGCCAGCGCCGCCCGCGCCATCTGCCAGCCACCAACAACGGTTCCAGCAAGCATGAGCAGATTGACGGACGCTGAGCCCGCGGTATTCGGATCGAGAGGACCCTGTTCGAGCAACCAGGATGTCGCCGTCTCTAGCTGATCAACGCCTCCTGTCAATGCAGCGCGAATTTCAGTCGTGCGCTCATCAGCGGCCAGGGCCTCATCCAGGGAGCGCATCTCGGCAATCAGTTCTCCCATTGCTCTGCCTTCATCGGCCATGATCTTGCGGCCGACGAAATCCAGTGCCTGAATACCCGTTGTTCCCTCGTATATCGGGAGAATACGTGCATCACGCATATGTTGTGAGGCGCCTGTTTCCTCAACGAATCCCATGCCGCCATGTATCTGAACGCCAAGAGAGGTTAGTTCCTGTGCGAGCTCAGTCGGCCAGGTCTTGATAACCGGCGTCAGAAGCGCCACCCGTCGCGCAGCCGCCTCTCGTTCCGCGTCATTATCAGAGTGAGCTGCCAGGTCCTGCTGACCGGCTGTGTAGTAGGCCGCAGAACGCGTTGCTTCGATTTGCGACTTCATGACCAACAGCATGCGACGAACGTCAGGGTGGTGAATAATCGTCGCGCTGCCTTTTTCGCCTGGCGCCCGACCCTGTTTTCGATCGAGCGCGTAGGAGCGCGCGAGCTGATAGGCACGATCACTGATCGCTACTCCCTGCAAGCCGACGCCGAGGCGAGCATGGTTCATCATGGTGAACATACAGGCCAGGCCCTTGTTTTCCTCACCGAGCAGATAGCCAATAGCACCGTCATTTTCACCGAAGGCCATCACGCAGGTCGGGCTGCCGTGTATACCCATTTTGTGTTCGATACTGGGCGTATAAACATCGTTACGCTCGCCGATACTCCCATCATCATTTAGTAGAAATTTTGGAACGATAAAAAGCGAAATTCCCCGCACGCCTTCGGGCGCATCGGGCAAGCGAGCCAACACCAGATGGATGATATTTTCGCTGAAATCCTGATCACCCCAGGTAATAAATATCTTGGACCCTGATATCCGGTAGTGATCGCCTTCCGGCACCGCTCGGGTCGTCACGACCGAAAGGTCGGAACCCGCTTGCGATTCGGTCAAATTCATCGTGCCGGTCCACGCGCCGCTGGTCATATTCGGAATATAGGTGCTGCAAATCTCATCCGACCCGTGAGCTTCAATCGCGTACATCGCACCGTTGGTCAACATCGGAGCCAGCATGAAGGCCATATTGGCCGCCTGCCAGGCTTCGCCGGCCGCCGCCCCGGCGACACCGGGCATTCCCATGCCATCGAATTCAGGCGATGCCTCGAGGCTTTGCCAGCCATTTTCGACGAACTGGCCGTAGGCGTCGGCGAAACCTGGCGGTGCAACCACACCATTGTCGATGACTTTGCACCCGATCTCATCGCCGGAACTATTGAGTGGGGCCAAAACTTCAGCGGCGAACTTGCCGGCCTCCCCCACGACCTGATCAACAACGTCACTGTCATAGTCGGCAAATCGTTCAAGCTGTAAAACACGCTCGAGGCCGGATAACTCGTGTATGTTGAAAAGCATGTCTTTGAGCGGTGGGACGTAATCTGTCATTGGAGTCTCGGGATGATGTTTCGATAGGCATTACAATTGTAGTCGGCTACCGGGCTTGGCTGCGTACCCGAATTAAGGTAGAACTACGTTGCTCTCGAAATTGTAGCCCACCTGAATAAAATAAGAATAGGGGTTCATTCATGAATTTGGGAACACTGGATCTTAGTGTTGTAGCCATCTACGCGATCGTACTTTTGGTACTTGCGCAGTGGGTATCGCGAGAAAAAGCCGGGCACGAGAAAGATTCCAGCGACTATTTTCTCGCTGGCCGTAATTTGCCCTGGTGGGCTATCGGCGCCTCATTGATTGCGGCGAATATTTCGGCTGAGCAAATCATCGGCATGTCAGGATCTGCCTTTGTCATGGGTATTGCCATCGGCGCCTATGAGTGGATGGCTGCGATCACGCTGGTCATCGTCGGTAAGTGGTTACTGCCGGTATTCCTGAAGCACAAGATTTATACGATGCCGCAGTTCCTTGAGCAACGCTTTGACCACCGGGTCAGGAACGTCATGGCAACCTTCTGGTTGGGCATCTATGTGTTCGTGAACCTGACGTCTATTCTCTGGCTGGGCGCTTTGGCTGTAAACACAGTCACTGGCATTGACCTCACTTACGGAATGACGGGCCTTGCAGGCTTTGCGATCGCCTACTCTTTATACGGTGGTCTGAAGGCCGTCGCGCTCACCGACATCATTCAAGTCACGTTGCTGGTCCTCGGCGGCATTCTGATCGCCATCATTTCATTGAATGAAGTGTCGGGCGGCCAGGGCACCTTGGCTGGCTTTAGCATCCTGATGGAGAAATTGCCCGGTCATTTCGACCTGATCTTCACGAAGGACTCACCTCACTACGCGGCCTTACCCGGTATCTCGGTGCTTGTCGGCGGCATGTGGATCATGAACCTGTCCTACTGGGGCTTTAACCAGTACATCATCCAGCGGGCACTGGCGGCCAAAAGCACGCAGGAAGCACAAAAAGGAATCATGTTTGCCGCTTTCCTGAAAATGCTGATGCCGCTGATCATCGTCTTGCCGGGTGTCGCGGCTGTCATTTTGGCGCCGGACCTGAATCCGGCAGACAAAGCCTACCCAACGGTAATGAACCTGTTGCCTGCCGGAATTCTGGGCCTGGTATTTGCCGCGTTGATTGCCGCAATTGTTTCCTCGCTCGCATCAATGATTAACTCGATCTCGACTATTTTCACAATGGATCTCTACCGCCATTTCGCCGGTGAAGAGAAAACAGAAAAACAACTGGTAACAGTTGGTCGGATGGTCAGTCTTTCTGCGATGATCATCGCGCTGATCATCGCCAAACCGCTACTCGGACAATTCGAGCAGGCGTTTCAGTACATCCAGGAGTTCACCGGCCTGTTCACGCCGGGTGTTTGCGCGCTGTTCCTGCTGGGCTTCTTCTGGAAGAAAACCACGGCAAACGGCGCATTGGCTACAGCAATCGGCTCGGCGGTCTTCTCTGTTGCCTTCAAACTGGGCTGGCCCGCGTTGCCGTTTATCGATCGGGTCGGACTGGTGTTCCTCCTGAGTGTCGGTGTCGGAATCGCCGTTTCGGCCATTCAGGGTGCTGAGGAGCATCCGGACGCTATTGATTATGCAGATGTGGATACATCAACGACGACGGGCTTCAATGTCGCTGCATTCGTCGTGGTACTGATGCTGACCGGGCTCTACGCGACCTGGTGGTAGTTAGCCTGACTATCCCGGACTGACCGGTCCGGGGTAGACTCTGGGTGCTCAAATAACAATAAAAAGGATGCGCCATGGAGTCCACAGAGTCAGAGAACACCACCTCGACCGTCAAAGACGTCAAACAGCTCGGGATCTGGGCCGCAATTGGCAGCTTGGGCTACGTGTTCTGGATCTGCGGTGGCATGGAAATGGTCGAGCGCCTTGCCTACTACGGCGTACGCCAGGTATCCAGCCTCTACGCGACGGATGCTGCTTCGAACGGCGGCCTGGGTCTGGCTGGCGCTGAGATCGGCTCGATCTTCGCATTGTGGGCACTGATGCAATCCTTTGTCCCTGTTTTGACCGGAGGCATCTCGGATCGAGTCGGTTACAAAGAAACGATCTTCGCGTCCACCGTAATCAAAATAATGGGCTACTTGCTCATGGCGTGGTTTCCGACCTACTGGGGCTTCATGGCGGGTGCACTGACACTCGCTTTCGGTACCGGTATATTTAAGCCGGGCATCCAGGCGACTATCGTTAAGTCGACGAACCGCCAAAACAGCTCGATGGCCTGGGGCGTATTTTATCAAACCGTGAATATCGGCGGCTTTATTGGCCCCCTGCTCGCCGCACAATTACGGCAACTAGAATGGGCCTACGTGTTCTACGCCTGTGCGGCGATTATCTCGCTGAATTTCCTGTTGCTTCTCACCTATAAGGAACAGGACAAGGAAGCGCGTCTCGAGCACCGTCGCAAAGTCAAAGCCGGCGAAATAGAGGAAGAGAGTCTGTGGCGGGATAGCCTCAGGGAACTCGGCCGTCCGGTCATGATCTGGTACATGGTGCTGTTCTCGGGGTTCTGGTTCATGCTCATGGCCTTCTGGGATGTGGGCCCTCTGTATTTCCGGGATTGGGTCGACACCAGCGTCATGGTGCGGCATCTGTTCGGCGAGGATGGCACCTCGAACCCGTTCTGGATATTCTTCTTCGGCATGACGCAGGATGGCCAGAGCATTCTTCCCGAGGGCCTGATCAATCTGAACGCCATGCTGATCATGTTCGTCTGCTTCATCGTGGCCGGTTGGAGCGCCCTGATGAAGGCTACCAATTCCATGGCGCTGGGAACATTCCTGGCCGCCGCGACCCTGATGCTGTTCGGTGGCTTCAACTACGTCTGGATAATGGTGCTGGCTATCGTTTGTTTCTCCATCGGCGAAATGCTCTCCAGTCCAAAGTGCTCCGAGTACCTCGGCAATATCGCACCCCCGCAAAAAAAGGCCATGTATCTCGGCTTCAGTCAATTGCCGCTCGGTATTGGCTGGGTGGTCGAAGGCTATTACGGTCAGGTTCTTTACGCCAAGTTTGGCGCGAAAGATACGATCGCACGTCAGTCTTTGCTGGACGGCGGAATGTCCCCGTCACAGGTTGACGCCGTGCCTATTGGCGAAGCTTTCCAGAAACTCATTGAGGTAACCGGCCAGACGGCTGACACATTAACGGCGCAGCTTTACGCTGCGAACAACGTCGGCATTGCCTGGTACATCATGGGCAGCGTTGGCATCGTGGCAGCGGCGGGTATGTACGTTTACGGCCGTTGGACATATCAGCTCAAGGACTGAGCGCGTGAACACCCGGTTTTCGCGCAATGGTCATGAATCAGTCCGGTCATGGTCAGGACTTCACTCGCCCTGAAAACCACAATTCTCTCCACAAATTGACACCCAATCGGGAGAGAGAATCATGATTTACAACAACATTCTGGAAACAATCGGCAATACCCCCGTCATCCGCCTGAATCACATGGCACCGCAACATGTTGACCTGTACGTGAAAGTCGAGTCATTCAATCCGATGGCCTCAGTCAAGGACCGCCTCGCTCACGCCATCATTATGGACGCCGAACAGCGCGGGACACTCAAGCCCGGCCAGACCGTCATTGAGGCGACTTCAGGCAATACGGGCATCGCGCTGGCCATGGTCTGCGCCGCCAAGGGTTACCCCTTCGTCGCTGTGATGGCCGAATCCTTCTCAGTCGAGCGCCGCAAAATCATGCGAGGCCTGGGCGCCAAAGTCATACTGACACCGGCCGCAGAACGCGGCACCGGGATGGTGCGTTTGGCCGAAGAACTCGCCGCTAAGAACGACTGGTTCCTGACACGCCAGTTCGAGAACCCGGCGAACCCTGCCTATCATCGGAACACCACGGCGCCTGAGATACTGCGAGACTTCGCGAACCAGCGCCTGGATTACTGGGTCAGTGGCTACGGGACCGGCGGCACGATGACCGGCGTCGGTGAAGTCTTAAAGGCGGCCCGTCCCGACATCCAGATCATTGCCACTGAACCGGCAGGTGCCTCTCTGCTGAGTGGCGCAGACTGGGCACCGCATAAGATTCAGGGCTGGACACCGGACTTTATCCCCGAAGTGCTGAACCGAGAGGTATTTGACCGGCTCATTCCCGTTGCCGATGACCGCTCAATTGAGGTTTCGAAAGAGATCGCAGCCAAAGAAGGGATCTTCGTCGGTATTTCCTCCGGCGCAACTCTGGCCGCTGCGCTCGAGGTAGCGGAAGATGCACCCGACGGCTCATCAATTCTGGCCATGTTGCCGGATACCGGTGAACGCTACCTCAGCACACCTTTGTTTGAGGGTGTCAACGAAGGCTCCGATGACGACTACCTGGAGGACGCTGCCTGATAATCAGATATCCTAGACGCCTTACTGCAAACACCCGACTCGCCGCACGACGGGTCGGGTGTTTTGTTACCATCTGCCAGCAAATCATTTCAATAAACATTGGCGCAAGTATGCTCTTTCTCGTTCGGTCGATCGTCCTGATTTTCGCCTTTTCGCTACTCACAAAAATTGCGAGTGCCGATGACACCTTGAGCACCGCTGAGGTTATGGAGGCGTTGGAGGAGTCGGACTGGCGAGAGCCCGACCCTGCCAATTTGCTGTACATGCAGCTCACCAGTGGCACGGTCATTATCGAACTTGCACCGGATTTCGCGCCACGTAGCATTGCCAACATCAAAACGCTGGCTGAAGAAAAGTACTTCGATGGTCTCGCCATTATTCGCTCGCAGGACAACTATGTCGTGCAGTGGGGCGATCCTGCCGCCGAAGGTGAAACTGCGAGACCAATCGGATCCGCTGAGGACACGGTTGCGCCGGAATTTGAGCGTTCCGTTGAAGGAATTGAAATTGTCCCTGTCGAAAGTCGCGACGCCTACGCAAGCGCAGTCGGTTTCGCGAACGGCTTTCCGACGGCGAGCGACGGTCGCATGACCTGGTTGACGCACTGTTACGGAATGGTCGGCGTTGCACGAGATGACGATGTGAGCAGTGGCAACGGCACAAGCTTGTATGTGATTACGGGACACGCGCCCCGTCACCTCGACCGCAATGTGACACTGGTCGGACGCGTGATATCCGGAATTGAGCATCTGGCCGTCCTGCGTCGCGGTACCGGGACGATGGGCTTCTACGACTCGATTGATGCAGCCGCAGCCATAATCAGCGTTCGCCTGGGAAACGATGTGACGGATCAAGAAACATCGAATATCGAAATAATGCGCACGGACACAAAAGCGTTCAAAGACTATGTTATGTCAAAAACGTATCGATTTGAGGAATGGTTCGTCGAGCCAACCGGTCGAATCGAAATCTGCAATATCAATCCACCGGTTCGTACAACGCAGTAATCACCTGCGTTCGGCTCGCCGAGAGCCGCAACCTTCACCACTGAGTAATCTTAGCAATCACGATGTTTGTGAAATTAACACTGTGAAATTCTTTCTGTGAAATTTCCACATCTTCTGAGCTAGACTGGAAACCAGTTCTATACACCAGTGCAATACGAAGGGGAGACAAGAAATGCAGCAGTCGCAACAGCAGGATTCGCTTGACGCCGTAACGCTACTCGACGATCTGATCCCGCTTCGGGATGCCAGTCATACCGATGTCGTTGAATATTCGGTGGAAGTACCGTTCAGAAAAGCAGAATGCTATGCGCTGCTGCGGGACGGCCGCAAGGTTGGTTTTGTCGCACCCTGGCAGTTCAAAGGCTGGTCCAGTTATGCGCCCAGCCACACGCTCCTGTTTCGGGTAAACGGCGCTCACCTGGAACTCGATGTTGAAGAGGAACTTGCCGGCAAGGCCCCAGGCAAGATTCATAACATAATCCTTGAGGCCGTCGCACTGCGTTGTGCCAGCACGATGAAGAAGTTCATCGGAACTGACGGAAACCTCGTTCTGCTGCCAGCGTAGCGGCTTACTTAGTAATCCCTGAGTTCACGCCGAAGTATCTTGCCGACCGTTGATTTCGGTAGTTCATCGAGGAAAACGACAATTCGCGGAACCTTGTAACCTGCCAGGCACCCCTTGCAGTATTCACGCACGGCCTCTTCGGTTAACGATTCGTCCTTCTTGACGATGAATACTTTGACTGCTTCGCCCGACTTTTCGTCGGGCACGCCAATACACGCGCACTCCAGAACCTCGTCCATCGCGGCGACTTCCGCTTCAACCTCGTTCGGGAATACGTTGAAGCCGGATACGATAATCATGTCTTTCTTGCGATCAACGATACGGAAGAAACCCGTGTCATCCATCACGGCTATATCGCCAGTGCGGAAATAGCCGTCATCGGTCATAGCCTCCGCTGTAGCTTCCTCGCGACGCCAATAGCCTTTCATGACCTGCGGTCCTTTCGCGCACAACTCTCCCCGCTCGCCCTCAGCAACCACGTTGCCGTCATCGTCGAGCAGGATAATATCCGTCGAAGGCGCCGGAATACCGATCGCGCTCCTGAATTCTTCGGAACCGAAGGGATTCAAGGTCAGGATCGGCGATGTCTCGGACAGACCGTAACCCTCCTTAATGTGTTTCCCGGTGACTTTTTTCCACATGTCCGAAACGACTTTTTGCATTGCGGATCCACCGCCAACACTAAAACGCAATCCCGAGAAATCCAGGTCTGCGAAACCCGGTGTATGCAAAAGGCCGTTGTACAGCGTGTTAACACCGGTAAACACATTCACCTTCCATTTGGACCACTCGGCTACGAAGGCGGGCATATCGCGAGGATTGGTGATCATTACATTGGTGCCGCCGAACTTGAAATAGGCGAGCGTATTCACCATCAACGCAAAAATGTGGTACATCGGAATCGCCGTAATAACTACGTCATTGCCATGATCAACGTAGTCGCCTGCACAACTTTCGAACTGCATGACGTTCGCGACGAGATTGCGATGGGTGAGCATCGCTCCTTTGGATACGCCCGTCGTGCCGCCGGTGTACTGTAAGAAGATGAGGTCATCCCCGGTGAGATCGACTTTCGCGAACTCCATATCGCTACCGGCAGCAATCGCGTCTTCAAAAAGTGTCGGTTTTTTCAGTCTCTGATCAACTGGCGGCGACGGCAAACCAATATTGATCAGGTCATCCAGCCCGGCGACGATGACATTCTTAATACCCGTGTTATTGATGACATCGGCAAGCGTTCCCGTTGATCCTGAGAATATGACGATCGTTTCCGTGTCCGCATCGTTTAGCTGATGCTCAAGCTCTCGAGCGGTGTACATCGGATTGACGTTGACCTGTACGCCGCCTGCCCGGAGGATGCCCAGCATCGCAATCGGAAAAGTCATCATATTGGGGGCCATCAGGGCAACGCGGTCGCCTTTCTTTACGCCGAGCGTGTTCTGCAGGTAGGCAGCAAAATCACGGGAGAGATCCAGGCACTCGCGATAGGTCTTGGTCGCACCAAAATTGCTGTAGGCGACCTTGTCACTGTATTTTTCACCTGCCTCCAGCAACATATCGACGACATTGGGGTACGCATCGGGGTCGATCTCATGCGGTACCCATGGGTCGTATTGATCAAACCATGGCTTACTCATTCACTGTCTCCGGATTTTTTAGTCTTATCAAATTGCCTTCCGAGCCATACACCGACTCCAGCCCAGGCAGCGGCAATGGCCGAACCTACCAGGGCAACAGCGGCGATACCAAGACCAATACCATCGGTCAAAAACGCGAACAACGTACCGCTCACCGCGTCGCCGCCTCTATAAACAACGATATCAATTACCGGCTTGGCCTTAAAGCGTTCTTCCTGTGTGACATTCGTGTACAGCATCTCGCGGGCCGGTCGAGTCAAACCGTAGTTACCGCCCCGACGAAACACCTGTAGCGCGAGAAGTACCGTCAGCACCGGAGCGAATGCCAGGATCAAGAGCCCGGCGCAAACCAAAACCGGCATCAGCGCCAGGGCAGCCGGCATTCCGACCTTGCCAACAAGTCGCCCTGTTACGAAGAATGCCATGCCGAAGGTCACGACGTTGACGAGCCAGTCAATGCTGCCGAGGATTTGCGTCCTTTCCGCTCGCGAGTAGTCAACAAGGAGGTTTTTCTGCTCGAAGTATACGAATGAGCCGATGAAAACATACAGCAGTATGAAAGCGCCGATACCGAGCAGGTAGGGATTTGTGACAAATGACTGAAAGCCCTGCCACCATTTTCCGCCGACCACTGCGGTGGAGGTATCCGCTTCTAGATCAGCGTTGCCAAGCTCGGTGGCCTTGAGGTGATACATATAGAACACCAGGGGAATGACGAGCATCAGGCTGACAGATGCGATCAGCATTAGTGTATCTGTCCCCAAAACGCCAGCGAACAAGCTCGGAATGGCCGGGCCGACCAACGCCCCGGCGCTCGCACCGGCGCCGATTATCGCAAACAAGCGCTTTGCCTGTTCCTTATTGAAGGTGTCGGCCATGAAGGTCCAGAAGACCGAAACATGGAAAAGCGCAAACACGCTCACCCAAAGATAAAACGCCTTGTCGATCAGGACGCGATCCGAGACCAGCGAAATGCCGAAGTAGAATGCGATGAACGACAACGCAAAGAAACCGTACATCGAAGGAATGACATTTTTAAGCTTCGCTCTCGATACGGCGAAACCGTAGACAGCGACAATAGCGGCACTGACAAAGAAATTGATATTCCAGAGAAAGCTGACTTCGGAATCGGTCCAGTCGCTCGCCATGGCGTCGCGAACGGGACGGAGAATGTAATACGAGGCCATCAATATGAAAACGAATAGCGTCGAGACGAAGGTCGCTTTCAGCTCGTTGGATTCGATTTCGGACAGTGCTTTCGCGGCCCTCGCTATTATTCCGTCACCATTCGCCAGCATAGGCTTGCTTCTCAATTATTATTCGATCAGGTCCTTTCAGGATACCCCATTGGACGGCCAGTATACCGATTGCTCATGACTCGCACGACGATCCTTATCGGCGCCGGATGACGCCGACAAGGCATGACCTGAGGATCACTGCGGCAGTCTCGCCCGGGCTTTCGCGATCGACGGCCGGGACTCGATTCGCTCGAACCAGGCCTTGACGTTCGCATAGTCGTCGAGAGACACATCGACCTGTCGGTGCTGTTCGACGTATGCAAAAGCGAATAGATCGGCAATAGAAATCGCATTGTTTGCCAACCAGTCGGATTCTTCCAGATGCTTGTTCAGCATTCCCAGTTGCTTATGAGCGAACTTGCTTGCCTCCGCGATACCCTTCTCGTCCGGGGCGCCCAGATCGAATTTCGGTTTGATCACTAACTCATAGTAGAGCTTGGTAAGCCAGTGCCCGAGATGACAGGTGAAAAAATCCATCCATTGATCAACGCGCGCGCGCGCCATACTGTCGCTCGGGTACAGAGCGGAATCACTCGTGTTGGCAACGTAGCGGCAAATTGCACCGGACTCGAACAAGTACTCCCCGTCGTGCTCAAGCACCGGAACCTTTCCGACAGGTGTCATTTTCGAAAACGCTTCGCTCCTTTGTTCCCCTTTGCTGAGGTCGACAAACTGAAATTCGAAGTCGCCAACGACTTCCTCTAGAACGTACAATGTTTTCAGAGAATTTTGCGTAAAGAATCCGTATAAGCGAAACATGACACCCCTTTTTTACTTTTATTTTGCAAGTGAAGCATCCTAAGGCTATCACTTTCATTTTACAAACAAATATCAACACGGTACGACGATGACGCACGAGAACGAGTACGACGACCACATGGTTACGATGCTGGAGCTCATTTGGGGCGAAGGCTATATGGCGCCGGGAGGACCCGGCAACGTTGCCAGGCTGCTAAAAGACACCAACCCGAACGGCAAACGAATTCTCGATATCGGTTGCGGTATCGGTGGACCGTCTCTTGAGATGGCGAGCACATTTGACGCTGCCGTAACCGGCATAGACCTTGAAGCACCGCTGATCGCAAGAGCAACCAGGGATGCCCGGATTCGCGGTCTTGATGGCCAGTGCCAGTTTCAAACAGTGAGTATCGGCCCATTGCCCTTCGATGATGAGTCTTTCGACATCGTTGTATCCTCTGGCGCAATAACGCAGACCAGCAACAAGACGAACTTGTTCGCCGAGATCCGAAGAGTGCTGAGTCCGGGCGGCCACTTAAGTTGTTACGAGTGGATGCGCTCTGATAAAGACTACTCGGATAACATGATCGAGTGGTTCAAGCTGGAAGGTCTGACCTACGACCTCAAAACACTTGAGGGCTATGGCGAGCGGCTCATCGCTGCAGGATTCAACGACGTCATGACCACAGACGCATCCGACTGGTATCGCAGAGAGGCACGACGCGAATACGAGTTGATCAAGGGCGGACTTTACGCGCGTATGGTCGAACTCCTCGGCCAGGTCGATGCCGATCACTTCGTTGAGAACTGGCGCGCACTCACCACAGTTTGCGAATCCGGGGAGCTACTGCAGGGCTATTGCCGGGGCACGAAATAGCGGCAGGGCAACGAGACCAGACGAATTGAATTTAAATGTGTGGCAATGTTCGGGGATAATTGCTCATCAAGCCACCTCAAACAGCGACGCCGCGCCCTGGCCCCCACCGATACACATTGTGCATACAACAAATTTCGCGCCGCGACGTTTGCCTTCGATCAGTGCATGGCCAACCATGCGGGCACCGGACATACCGTAGGGGTGACCGATTGAAATTGCGCCGCCATCAACATTCAGTTTCTCATCTGGAATGCGCAGCTGGTCGCGGCAATACAAAACCTGTACAGCGAATGCTTCGTTCAGTTCCCACAGATCGATGTCGTCCATCGTGAGCCCATTGCGCTGCAGCAGTTTCGGCACGGCAAATACGGGACCAATGCCCATCTCATCCGGCTCGCATCCGGCGACGGCGGTCCCACGGTAAATTCCCAGCGGCGTCAGTCCGCGCTTTTCAGCAAGACTCGCCTCCATCAGCACAGACGCCGATGCTCCGTCAGATAGCTGGCTCGCATTACCGGCCGTGATGAACCCGTCTTCTCGCACCGGTTTCAATCCGGACAGACCCTCGAGGTTTGTTTCCGGACGATTGCCTTCATCTTTCTCAAGCGTGACGTCGTGGAAGCTGATTTCCTTCGTCTCTTTGTCCATGACACCTTTGTTCGATGACATCGCGACGATCTCGTCGTCGAACTTGCCCGCTTCCTGGCTGGCCGCCGTTCGCTGCTGGCTTTGCAGTGCGTATTCATCCTGCGCTCCACGACTGATGTTGTAGCGCCTGGCGACCACCTCAGCGGTGTCTATCATTGGCATATAGATATGCTCATGAACAGCCAGTAATCGCGGATCTGCCGCGCGGAACATGTTCATGTGCTCGTTCTGCACCAGGCTAACGGACTCAATGCCACCGCCGACCATGATGTCCACGCCATCCGAAATAATCGTTTTCGCGGCGAGTGCAATCGCCATCATGCCGGACGAGCACTGACGATCGACGGTCATGCCGGCAGTTGTTACAGGCAGACCGGCTGCCAGGGCGATTTGCCGAGCGATATTCGCACCCTGTGTACCTTGCGGCAGTGCGCAGCCCATCATCACATCTTCAACTTCTGCAGGTTCCAGACCGGCGCGTTCGACCGCGTGCTTCACCGCGTGCCCACCCAGCGTCGGTGCCTCGGTATTGTTGAATGCGCCGCGGTATGCCTTGCCGATTGGCGTGCGCGCTGTTGATACGATGACTGCTTCTCTCATGTTCGTTTCCTGTTTATCCGAGTTCAATTCCCAACTTTCTTGCAGCCTGCGCTGCAAATTTTCCTGGCTGTTCAAAGCCACTTTGCAGCTCCCGCATGCCCTCAGTGTCTTCAATAGCAGTCCATGCCGCGGCTATTCCCTCAGCCGACACCGCATCGGGTGCCAGACTCAAGCCCTCGGTTTCCAGTCCTTTGAAAACAGCGAAACTGCCGCCACCGGCCGCCAGTACCTTGCGGCTCGGCGCGTCGGGACCGGCGAGAAATACAACGCCCGGACTGACCGATCCTGGTGCCATCAGGTCGAACACCGCGTCCGGAAACAAGCCTTCGGTCATGGCGGTGCCGGCCGTTGGCGCCAGGCAGTTCACTCGAATATCGTATTTCGCGCCCTCGAGGTGCAGGGTGTTCATCAATCCGACCATCGCCATCTTGGCCGCACCGTAGTTCGCCTGACCAAAATTGCCATACAGGCCCGAACTCGATGTTGTAAAGACGATGCGGCCGTACTTTTGTTCGCGCATGATCTCCCACACGGCTTTCGTACAGTTTGCCGACCCGATCAGGTGTACGTCCACGACAAGGCGAAATTCGTCCATCGACATCTTGAGAAACGTCTTGTCGCGCAGGATTCCGGCGTTATTGATCAGGATGTCGACTCGGCCCCATCGGTCCATGGCCATTCCTACCATGTCCTCAACCTGTTCGGTGCTGGAAACGTTCGCACCGTGCGCGATAGCCTCCCCTCCCGCTTTTTCGATCTCATTGACGACGGCATCCGCTGCAGCGGCGTTTCCACTCTCGTCGCCAAGATCGTTTACAAGGACCTTTGCTCCACGCGCTGCGAGTGCCAGGGCGTGGCTGCGACCGAGTCCACCGCCCGCGCCTGTCACGATCGCAACCTGACCGTCCAGATTAAAATTCATTTTCATCCTTTTGCTTACAGTGCTGCCTGACTTACGACGCTGAGCTCAAATCCAACAGATAGCCTTTCACATTATCACGGATGACCGCTTCTTCAGCCTCCCATCTCTGCATCGCAGCCTGAACTCGGGGGTCAGCAACGAAGTCCGTATATTGGGCCTGCGAAAAGCGAGCGCGCCATTCCTGATCCATCAATACCGGCCGGGTGAACACGTCCGATAGCGCCAGCTCAATGGCATCCGCTGTATTGCCCTGCAACACCATCACCTCGACTCGCGTCCCAGGGTCCTGCAGCAGATCGAAGCCATAGGACGCTGCGATTTCCTGGATTCTATTGATGCGACGTAGCAATTCATCTCGCTCCAGCGAAACATACCAGGCGTCAAGCGCGAGTCGTTGGGCGAACAGAAATCGGGGAGGAATTGAGTCCGAATCGACGTCGAGAATGCCAGGCGAATGTTGCTCCAGATATTCGCTTGCAGCATTGACCGTTCCGCTTTGAACGGCACTTCTCATCAGATGTTGTACGGCACCACCGAAAGCGAAGCGACGATCCTCAACATTGTTTTCGATCGCATTACGCGCGGCTGTAAGACCGCCTTCGGCATCACCCAGACTAATATTGCGCAATAGTTCGATTCGGTAAGCGACCGGGCTGGTTGGGGCGATCGCCATGACGCGATTTCGAAAATCATCTGCTTCTTCGACCAGACCCAGGGGGTAGAGAAATGCCGCGATGAATCCGGGGATTTCATGGTCTTTCGAATCGACTTCCATGGCCTTGAGACTCTGCTGCAAGTAGCCGACACCATCACCGGAATTCAGCGCAATGTTTGCAAGCTCCAAATAGGCGTTGGGCTGGCGCGGCTCTATATCGAGTGAAGTCCGCAGCGCAGACCGGGCCTTGTCCAACTCATCAAGCACTATATACAGCGACCCGATCTCATAGTGGATTCGAGCATTGTAAGGATCGAGTTCCAATGCATCCTGTAGTAGCTGCAGCGCATCGTCCGTCCTTTGCGACCCGTCCAGCAAGCGGCTCAAAAGCAGACGGGCCTGAAGCTCACGGGGATTGGCCGCAACGATACCCTCAAGTTCAACAATCGCGTCATCAATGGACATCGCGGATACTTCTTTCGAACTCGGCGCAGCCTGTATAAATACTTGAATTGCCCGAGCACCGGCGTTGTCCGGACTCGCCGCCAAAACCTGGCCCGTTATCGCCAATGCGGCTGAAAACGCATCGTCCTGATTCATCGAACCCGTATTGAGTTGATGCAGATAATTGTTCGCGAGCTCCGTCTTGGCGTCCAGAAAGTTCGGATCAATGGTCAATGCGCCTTTGAGTAACTGCTCCGAGGCCGCCAGCCCACCGTAGGAAAAGGTCTCGCGTTGTTTCAGGGCCTGCAGGTAGAGATCGTAGGCATCCGGATTGTCGGTGCCTACGCCCGCTACGGCGGTCCCGCTAGCCGTGCCCAGAAGTGATGCGGACAGCGCGCTGCCAACTTTCTTCGCAATTTCATCCTGAATGCCGAATATGTCATCGCTGTCTCGGTCGAAACTTTCTGACCACACGTGATAGCCGTCAGATGCTCGAATAAGCTGGGCCGTTATGCGAATTCGATTCCCGGCCTGCTGAACACTGCCTTCGAGGATATGCGCGACCTGCAATGCATCGGCAATCTCACGAATATCCATGTTCTTTCCCTTGAACGCGAAGCTGGACGTTCGGGCAGCCACTTTCAGGTCCGGAATCTGCGCCAACATATGAAGCAGCGTCTCAGTCAATCCATCAGAGAAGTACTCGTTGTCCTGGTCGCTGGACATATTAACGAAAGGCAACACGGCAACTGATTCGTCACTGACACTGACTGCTACCGTGTCAGATTCCTCAGGCGACTGACTGGCGCTGAAAAAAGCGATGAATACGATCACCAATACCACGCCGACAATAGTGAGGTAGTCGATATTCCTAACCGACGCTTGCCCCGTAGCATCTCGATCGAGGTCACTTTCCTTTCGGATACCGTCCGGCGTCAGCTCATAGATCCACGACAGAACAACCGCTGGGATGAAGCCGAAGGCGAAACTCAGGATGACGGCATTTGCAACCCAGTCCGGCGCACCCAGCGTCGGCAGGATCGTCGTCAATACCTCGGTCAACAGCCAACCTACGACCAGGTAGGCCGCCGCGACACGAAGCACATTCCGACGCTTGAGTTCAGTAAAAAACGACATACAGGGGCACGCGCTCAACGAAATGGATGAATCTACACCTAATCATGGGCCTATCTTACGCTGGCTTCAATAACTTAGATGCTCAAGGCGCCGATATGGTTGTCTTATCGCTCCTGCTGCCCCAGCTCGCAAAGCGCAATTCCGAAGGCCTCGACCTCATCCCAATCGGTAAAATCGACGTTGGCGTCGAGATTTGTCGGTCCTTTCGTCAACCACATGATGAAGCGGATCATGGTCCGATCCCAGAACCGGTATTTCGCGTAGTGAATCCGGCCGCCAAATATGCCGATGATGGTGGGTTGCCAGGCAATGGTCTTAAGAAACTTCCTGACGTAGGGATTGGTATGAGGTTCCTTTTTTTCCGGCTTGCGAGCGACAGCATTGACGGAGAAAAAGGCGCCCAGCTTCGACTCCAGCAAGCCTGAATTCTCATTGATGAAACGCGTGAGCTCCGGGCGATGTTTACCATAGCGAATGCTCGCCCCGACGACGACCTGATCGTATGGCGCGAGGTCAATAACGGAATCCGGAGTCAACTCAATAATAGCAGTCTCAAATCCGGCCCTCTCAACGACCTCGATCAAACGCTGACAAATCTCGAGTGTGTGCCCATCAACCGTTGAATAAATGAACCCAATCTTCGCCATTTCTGCTGCTCGCTGTGCTGCTCACGGAGGCCCATTATGGCGCAATAATTCCGCTAGTAAAGACTATACAACTAGGTGATATCCAGAATGTTCTGGATATCGAAATCGGCCTACATTGACGCTAGGATCC